>ERZ791573.347-NODE-347-length-28252-cov-2.484555_pt1 | contig 28252 bp, 39 predicted proteins | sample MGYA00509971_ERZ791573 | MGnify/ENA primary metagenome ERZ791573 (study PRJEB30046, sample SAMN00791921) | human gut metagenome | study: EMG produced TPA metagenomics assembly of the A metagenome-wide association study of gut microbiota in type 2...
TGGCCGTGCTTTCCTGGGAGTCCCTCCAGACCTTCCTCACCAAGATGGGCACGCTGTCCATGGAGCTGTACCTCCCGCTGGAAATTTACTACTGGATGCCCGTGTTCGGTCTGACCCTGACCCTGCTCGTGGTGGCGCTCCAGGTTGTTCGCCATATCGTCGCCGCATTCCGGGACGGCCATCCGCTGAGCGTGGCGCTTGCCCTTGCCGCCGCCGTTACAGCTACCGCCGGGGCAATCGGTTATTTCGTGCGTGATGCCGTGGCGCAGGCTGACGAAATTCAGAAATTGTCTGAATCGACAGGCATTGCCGCAGAGACGTTTCAGGAGTGGGGATATGCGGCGGTAAAAATGGGCGCGGATGCGCGAAGCGTCCAGAATGATATCGCCGCCCTGAACAAGAGCATGTCGTCGCCCATTCCCGGCCAGTTCAATATGAACCTCGCCATGTTAGGCGTGCATGGCAAGAACGCCGCTGAAGTCCTTGAGCAGTTGTCTGACAAGTTTCAGGGCATGACTGCGCAACGAGCCTCGCAATGGGGTTCGATGATTGGCATCTCTGACGACACTGTGCGTCTGTTGCGCGAAGGCCGGGCCACCATCAACGACCTGCGCAACGAAGCCCGGACAATGGGCGTCGTCATATCGGACGAGGACATTGCAAGAGCGTCTGAGTTTTCGCGCACGCTGAAAGCGCTTGGCTATACGTTCAACAGCCTGCGTCAGCAGATATTCATTGGCGCTGTTCCTGCGCTCGACCGTTTTGTCGGTAAGGTGCAAGATTTTCTTGCCCTGAACATGGGCAGGATAAAAGACTGGTTTGCCGATTTTATCAGCGGTTTCACCGCCGCTCTGGAGCAGGTCTGGAAAGACCTTGAACCGATACGAAATGCTTTTGCATCAGTCACCAGGGTTATTTCCGACTTTCTCGGCACCGGCGATGCGGCGGAGACGTGGGGACACCTGCTTGTCGGCGCGTTTGAGGGCGCGTTGATACTGCTCACGCCCCTGCTGGCGAAACTTGCGCTTGTCAGCGCGGCGTTCAGCACGTTTTCGCTGATAGTCGAAGATCTGTTCGCATATTTCACGGGTTCAAAGAAAATCACATTGACGGAAATGCTCGTTGAAGATTTTCAGCGCAGGTTCCCGACGTTGACCCGAATATTTGAAAATCTCAAAGACAAGGTAAAAGACCTTTGGAATTACTTTCAGAGCGACGAGTTCAAGGTACAGCTTGATCTCTTCCTGCAAGGCATCGAGGAAGCATGGGACGCCACGGCTGAGCATCTTGAAAGCGCCTTCAAAAAGATAACCGAACCTTTCGACAACTTTGAAAAGAAGTACCCTAACCTCTCCCGCATACTGGAATCTCTGAAAAATCTGTTCAAGCAGTGGGGATGGGCAACAAAGACCACAGCGGAACACCTGAATGACTTTTACGACATAGTCGACAAGCTCATTGACCGCCTGTTGCAGATGCCTCAAAGCCTCCTGAACGCATTGGAATACCTTGTGGGGCGTGGCGTGCTGGCTTACAATTCCTTGACTGGCGAGATGCAAGAGGAAGCAGATGCCATCCGCCGCAATGACGCTATTGAAGAGCAAAGGGCGCAAGCTGAATGGGATTCAAAGTCTGACTATGAAAAGGCGCGTGAAATCGTTGAGCGGAGTACTGTCGGCGCTAATCCGTTAGGTCAGCTCAGCCAAATGCTGCTTGAAAAGCTGTTTGACAGTAACAATATGCCGTTTCTTGAAAACCTCAAGAACCATGAAACCGCGCCTTCAATAACAGTGCCTGCGCCTGCTTACAGCTACTACGGCAATAACTCACAGACTCTGAATTTCTACATGAAGTCTACGGATCCTCAAGTCCTTACCAACAACATCAGGCAAGAGCTGAACAACGGTTTACTCATTCCGACAAAAGCTCCCGGTGACTTTTCAGCAGGTGTCCAATGAGTTTTGTTCAAGGTGTAGCTGACGCATTGCTTGGGGTGGCTGGTTTTATTGCCCGCCCCGGCAACAACGTCGCGGGTATTCCTGTGTCTGTAAAGGAATCGGAGTCTCACGCCTTCACTTCAACACCGATTGATACGGCTGTTGAAAACGGCGCGATACTGACCGACCACGTTGTCGTCAACCCTGTAGAGGTCGAAGTCGTATTTGACATGGTGAACACCCGCTCACTGTTGTCATACTTCGGCACGGCTTCGACGGCATTCGATGCGTTTGAATATTTCGAGAGCCTGCTGAGTAATCGGGAGCTGGTGACGCTCATAACAGAGCATAAGGTTTACGCAAATATGCTCTGCATTGATTTTACGCCTTCACACGTCGCCCCGTTCAAGGGTGCGTTGAAATGCACAGCGCGTTTCAGACAGATAAATTTTGTCACGATTCTGAGCAGCGGGCGACAGGAATCTCAGCTTGGCTCCGGGGCAAAAAAAACCGCATCTCAGGCCAGCCAGAAAGGCCAGCAGTCCGCGCCTGACCTGAGTACAACGCAGGCCGCTAAAATCGGCATGAAACTCGGATTGTGAGGCCGGTATGCCGTTGTTGAAACTGCCAATGTTTACTGATGGGGAGTCGGTCTACAGTTGTTACCTGTACGATAAAACGTACAATTTCAGGCTGTACTACCTGAAAGGACAGTCCGCCCATTGGTATCTTGATATATCGGATTCCGACAATCAACCCTTGAGCGTCGGCATTCCGATTGTTCCCGGTGCATATAACACACTGAAAGGGCTACGGAGCGACTGGAATGACGTTGTTGTGCAACCGGTTGTAACAGACAAGTATTATGACCGTAACCTTGAAATGGCTCCGGGCAATACGTTGAATGTCATCTGGGGAGCTCCGGCGTCGTCTGTACCTGAGCCTGAGAAAGACAGGTTCTTGCAACCCCTGGATTTTACGTTTGGACGTGTGTAATGGCAACGTTGGCATCCAGTCAAGGCGTACCCAACTCTGAGCAGACCAACGCAATGGGCGTGACGCCGTTCCTGCGGCGTCTGCATGTATCTGTCTTTGCGAGAGGTGCGGGAAGCAGTTACTCAGGCAGTGCGCTATATGACATCTGGTGCGACGGTTTGCCCACAAGTCCGAGGGCGGCTTTTGAATTTACCGAGTCCAAGATGACCATCCCCGGCCCCAGTCGTTTGACACTCTGGAACCTGAGCCGGGATACAAGAAATCTGCTGAACAACTCCAAGTTGCAGATACAGGTTGAGGCAGGTTGGCAGAACACGACAATGGTTAAAATTTATCAGGGCGACGCGTGCAACATCTGGTCTGAGCGTAGTGGTCCTGATATACTGACAACGATCTCAACAACCCCTGCTTCCACTGCGCTATCGCAGGCAGTAGTCTCCAAGCGATACGCTCCAAGAACGGACCTCGTCAGTGTACTGAGCGATATCTGCACCGCGCTGGAAGGTGTCGTGCTTTCGCCGCCCTCGGCTGAGTGGAGCAACGGCAAGCAGCTTGGTTCGCGGGGGTTCACGTTTGCAGGTACGGCGCGGGAAGCCTTGACCTCTCTTGCGGAAGAATACGGATTCTCATGGACGATTGTAAACAACCAGCTCGTAATCACCCCTGACCTGTACAACGCGCCAGAGGGATTCCTTTTGGACGCGGCGGCAGGGCTGATAAACGTCTCACCCATAACAATGGGGCCATTGCAGGCGCATGTTGGCTATCGTGTTTCTTCGCTGTATATTCCAAATGTACATGTAGGACAAAGCATACGCGTTTCTTCCAGCGTTGCGGAAGGAATTTGCAACGAACCAATGACAATCCATACCTTGAACGCTTCGCTTGACCCCGGCGGTGCGGCGTGGAGCATGACAATGGAAAGCTATCGTTGGTTAGGGTGGGCATAATGGCAGATTACACAACCGCTAGCGCAATGACGCAACAGGAGTTGCTTGTAAAGCGCCTGTTGGCGTCGCAGCACATAATCATCCCTGCCACAGTGCAGCGTTTTATGCCCGGGCCGCCGCAGCGGGTCACGGTGCAGCCCATGACGCAGCTCAAGGTCATGGTCGAGGGCGAGCCGCAATATGTTGACCCGCCGATTATTGAAGACGTGCCTTACTTTGTGCCGTATGCGCAGGGGACAGGGCTCATGCTTACCCTGCCCGTAGCCGCAGGGGACACCGTGCTGCTTCTGGTACCGGACAAGCCCATTGACAACGCTCTGGCGCAGAAGGGCGTCACCCGTCCGGTCATGTATACGGATGAACGCATTGCAAATGTCCGGGCGCACGCCTTGACCGATGCCATTGCCATAAGCCTGTTTACCCAGGACCCCGACGGCATACCGGCCTACAACACGGCCCGGATTGAACTGCGCAACAAGAGCCGGTCGCACTATATCAACCTTGGGAATGACGGCATAACCGCCTCTGACAGCCAGGCAACATGGGACATAACAGCGGGAAAATTTACGCTGACCGCCCCCGCAGGCATCGACATGACGACAGACGCAAGTGTCAACGTGTCTGCTCAAAGCGGCGTCAACATAACAACGCCTGCTGTTATTGCAATGAGTTCCGCCAACTTCAACACCGGTCAAAACGGCGCAAGCGGAGAGAGCACGATTACCGGCTCTTTGCGTAGTACGCAAGGCACGTTTATGGACTCCGCCGGCACCTCACTTACAACGCACACGCACCCCTACACCGATGACGGCGCAGGAATGAACACCAGCGCCCCAAACGCCGGGAGCTGATTATGTCCTGGGACTTGGCAACAAACGCGAACGGCGACTTGAGCGGCGGCATAGCAACAGGTAGCCAGGAGGTTGCCCAGCGGGTGAAGAGCCGCCTGAACCGTGAATACGGCACATGGTTCCTGAATGCCCAAAGCGGCGTCCCGTGGTACTTTGACGGCAAAGGCATCCTTGGCATGACCATGGGCAACAAGTCTATGGTCGAGTCTTTCCTGCGCCAGATTGTGCTTGATACGGAAGGAGTTGCACGCATAAAGCAGCTCACGACAATCTTTGACAACAGCAATCGGCTGTTTTCTCTGTATTTTGAAATTATAACAACCTATGGCGACACCGAAACCGGAACCGTTGCGCTGGAGTGATATATGCCGACTTACGGACTTACCCCCGAAGGCTTTACCGCCAAACGGCTTGCGGACATACAGAACGACATAAACGCCCGGCTTGCGGTCATCACAGACCCCGACACAGGCGAGACACCGTTCCAGAATGCGCAGGACGACACGCTTTTGCAGCAGATTGTCGGCGTCTTTGCGGAGGAGTTGTCTGTCGCCTGGCAGGCCATAACCGAGGCTTATTTTCAGTTTGATCCTCTACACAATACCGGACAGGCACAGTCAAGCGTTGTGCAGTTGAACGCGATTACCCGCCGTTGGGGTTCCGCTGCGCAGATTCAGCTCAAATGCAAAGGCACAGCCGGAACGTATATCCCGCGGGGCTCGTTGGTGAGCGATATTACGAACACATACATTTTCGCCACTGATGAAGCTCTGACCCTGAATGTTTCCGGCGAAGGGCAGGTGACAGCAACGCGCAATGTGACAGGCGAGTATAGCCCTGAACCCGGCACGATAAACAGTATCCAGTCCCCTGTCAGCATTGGTCGCTGGGATAGCGTCGAAAACATCGAGACAGTCAATCCCGGTTCGGCGGAGGAAACTGACGAGGAGCTGCGGGAGCGTCAGCAGGTCAGCACAATGCTGACGAGCTACAGGCAGGTTGAGGCCATTTACGCCGCTTTACGCGCCATAGAAGGCGTCATTTATGTGCGGGTGCTGGTCAACTCCACGAAGTCGCCGCAGGACGAGCGCGGCATACCTTATAAAGAAGTCTGCGCAATAGTTGAGGGCGGCAACGATGACGATATTGCGGACGCTCTTTTTCTGCGTTTTCCTGTCGGTATTGTGGGTCATGGCAGTACTCAGGTTGGCCGTGTGGATATTCAGGGTGTGAACTACGTCATCAGCTTTCAACGCCCCGAATCCGTGCCGATTTACGTCGACCTGCACATTCTTGTTTACGACCGGGCGGCGTTCCCCGACAACGGCATCGACCTCATCAAGCAGGCGATTGTTGATTACGCAGAGTATGCAGGTGGAGAGTACAAAGGCTTCCCGCCCGGTGAAAATGTTGTATACACCCGCCTGTACACGCCTATCAATGAGGTCAACGGGTTCTCCATTGTGTCGCTCAAAATCGGCAAGGAAGAATCACCCACGGGCGAAACTGATATCCCGATACAGTTCAACGAAGTTGCGCGGTTCTATACGCAAAACATCACCGTGACGATTGATGACCCGGACTAGAGGCATGCAATGGCGACGCTCAATACAGATATAATTTCAGCCTCAGCAGAGGCGCAATCCAGCGGACAACTGGCAAGCCTGTATGTCGATTTTGACATATTGCGTAAAGACCTTGTCGCTGATGCTCTGTCAAAACTTACACCAGACCATCTGAAACATTGTGTTCTGCGACAGTTCGTCGCGGCCTTTGTGGAGGAGGTCAACGAGCTTTATGACGCCGTTATAGACGTTGAAAAGTACCGATCGCTGTATTACGCTGCAAATGAGCAGCTTGACGCCCTCGGTCGCATTGTCGGTTCTGACCGTACTTTTGGTCAAGAAGACGAGTCAATGTACTTCTTTGCCGACCGTCCGAACCAAGGCTGTGATAAGGCGCTGGTATGGTGCATTAACGGCAGTATGACGACGACCGGATATCTGACCGACAGCCAGTACCGCAACAACATCATTCAGCAGATTATCAAGAACATGACGCTTTGTGCGTCTGTTCCCGAGATTACCAGCCTTATCAACCTTGCAACGGGCGACAACGCTTCTTTCAAAAAGACCGGCCCGATGACGGTTGACCTTTACATACCGAGTTCAATTTATTCCCAGAACTTCAAGCGCCTGATTACGTTCATCAAGACGCTGCGTTGCGATGACGTGAGCCCTACCCCCTACCCTGTTACGCTCAGTCTGAGCGGCTATGTTGTGTGGGTGCCGGGCAACTATTTCAAGGCTGATACAATGGAAGGCTTTCAATGCGATGCCGGACGTTGTGCGGTGAGTACGTTTCAACCTATTCTCACAGATTAAGGAGCATGTATTGTGGCAAGAGATTTTACAGACATTTTGAACGCTGTATGGGCGGCGAACGCCCTTACGACGATTCCCAATCCGCCCATACCGGGACAGGCGTACAGGAATACGGAAATCGATGACAGCAATCTTAAGAACGGCCAACAGTACAGTGAAGTGTACGACTCCGCGCGTTACAACCAACTGTTGTATCTGCTGAGCGGATGCCTCAAGATGCTGATGGAAACCGGCCTGCCGGAGTGGAGCGCGGAGCAGAACTACCAGAAAGGCGCGTATACCGTTGGAAGCGACGGCGAAATTTACGGCCCTGCAAAGGAGGCCAGCGGCCCGGACAACGGCGGAGCGGTTGACCCGGTGACGGATGCCGCCGGAGACAGAACCACTTGGCAGAGGTCTTTGCCCAAGTTCGCGCCGCAGTTTGGAGCGTACAGCAAAGTTGTCGACGGTTATGTAGCCTCGGCGGCGGTGATTGACGACACTACGTCAATCAACAACATCACAACGCCCGGACGTTACATTATCGGTACGTCCGTCGCAAATACGCCCGTTTCGCTTTCCGCACCGTCGATGCTTGTGGTGTTTGGCGTTACAACAAATGACGGTGCGTCGTTTGCAGCAAGCACCTTGCAGATATTGTATGCGGAAAACCCGAACGGCTCTACAGAGGTGTGGACTCGAGCGGCTTCTGCCGCCAATACTTGGGGCACTTGGAAACGGCAGGACGCAGGAAGCTTGCAGCCGTTTGTTGCCCCTACTGCGAGTTCTTCCGGCAAGCAAGGCCTTGTACCTGCGCCGCAGGCCGTTGATCCTTCGCAACAAGCTATGCGTCCATTGTGTGCAAACGGCCAATTCAACACACTAACGGCAGGAAGTTTTGACGTTTCATGGGAACGCGCCGACTCGACAAATATTGTTTTGGGCGCGGAAATTATGGCGGATAATCAGGACATAAACGACGTGTTGTATGCAGGGGATTACTACGCAAATGCGTGGGTGAACGCCCCTGTGAGTGGTTCCGGCGTTTACAGTTTGCGCGAAATGCGCCAACACGGTGATGCCACGGACAGCACACGCATACAATACGCATTCTTCTATGCCATAGCCGCCAAGAAAATTTTCTGGCGGGGCGGTTCGTCCAAGCGTGCCGCCGGGCAACCAATGACTTGGGCCACCGATTGGCAGGAGATTCTTGGAGGTGGGGGAACAGATAAGGCCCCTATGCCGCATGCACCGGACGGCATGGTTGGGTCTTGGCAGTTGGTCATTGCTCGATCCACTGACCCTTACTTACGCATACCAGCAGGCGGCTCATGGGCTGTGTACAGTGGAGCAATGTGGGTTGACGGAGTAACAGGAACTGACGGCTACGCCAGTATATACGCCGGAGGTACTGCTATCGGACCAGTCGTCTTGTATACTGAAGGACGACAGTCAGCTCTGTGTTACAAGATTCAGAATTCCTCGCATGTTTCAACGGTGCGCGATGATAAGGACTGGCAGAGCCATGATGTGCTGACCCGCAAAGACGGCTCGTATGTAATAACAGTAAACGGCCTGCCTTATCACGTGCTTAATGAAGGCTATTATGCAGAATTGTGGACGCGCGTGGACGCTTTTGCAAAGGCCAATAGCTCACAAGTCAAGGAAGATACCAGCAGTGCGCCAGAACCTAGCGAAGAGCAGCGCTTGGAGCTGTATAAGAACAATAAGTTACAAGCTTTTAAGAAAGCTATGAATGACATTGACATAGCGCTCGTGCGTCCTATGAGCCAACTGATTCTTGGCACAAACGCCGCTGCAACAATGGCCGAAGACAACGCCGTATCAGATATGACAATCTTCACAACACTACGGGAAGCGCAAGAGCGCAATCGTATGCTGCGCGAACAGGTACTAGCAGCGCAGACGGTCGAGGCCGTGCAGGCCATCGAGCCGGTTACGGCTGATGGGGTTGCGCTGTAAAAATCGCTCGTGGACAGCAAAAATAAGAGGTGGTAGAAAGCCGCTGTGGGCACGTCCTCCGAAAGGAGGATAGACCCATGAAGCACTTTCTCCGGGACGTGCTGGCCGCTCTGCTGGCCGCCGTCCTTGCGGCTTGGATGGTTCGCTTGTTGAACTTCTAAAATGCAAGTTGCCCCGGTGAGAGGGCTTCTCACCGGGGCGCTAAACTTGCGATTCCAGTAATCGCGGAGGACGTGCCCCCAAGGGGCCGGGGTGTTACCAGCACTCTCGGCCCCGCCTCTTTTAAATAGGGGCTTTGACGGGCTTTGGCAAGTGGCTTTTCAGGCAAAGGCTTCCGCCGCCTTCACGATAAAGGCGGAACGGGTAAGTCCGCGCTCCCTTGCGGCTCTGTCAATACGGTTGCGCACATAGACGGGCATGGAAATATTGACCGGGACGATTTTCTGGTCAAGGAAGTCGAAATTGATATCCACCAGCATGAGCATTCCTCCCTGTGCCGCCTCCGACTGCGCAACTTCCTCGAAGCCGGTGGGAACCGGAGGCTCAATTTCTTCTCCCTCAGCCCACAACTCGACGGCCTCCTGAATGTTGCGGGGCACTTCATCCAGAGTATCCGCCGCGCTGAAACACCCCGGGAAATCCGGCAGGGTCACGCCATACGCCGTTCCCTGTTCCTTGTGGATTATGGCAATATATTTCATATGTCCCTTGTAAGGGGGCCGAAGCCCCCTCGGGTTAGAATTTCATCTTGGCCTGCGCCTCGATGTTACGCAGAGTTCCCGGCGGCAAGTCTTTTTTGGGGTGGGGAACAATGGTTATCCTCCCGTCCGGGTGCCGCATCTTTATGTGGCTTCCCTTTTGACTCACCTTGACGAACCCTTCCTTTGCCAGCCGTTGGAGAACTTCCCTGCTGTGCATGGAATTTTTATACGCATGATGCGCAATGAAGTCAAGAAAAAATGCGTATGATACGCAAAATATTTCTGTACGCTTTTACCCGCGCCCATACTGTCTGCCGATCTTGTATCCCGCATCCAGCGCCCTGTACGCGGCAAGCAGGCTGTCATCCGCCGCGCAATACAGTTGATAAAGGGCGTCATAGATTTCCCTTTCGTCAAGCGTCATGCGCATGGACTTTCCGCCGGGGTGACAGAACAGGCGTACCACATCCCGCGCGGCACCGACTCCGGCCATGAGGCTTTGTATCTTCCTGAGTGCGTCCTTCCGGCCTGTGTGCATGTCGGCGGGGAAATCCGTGCGGAAGGCGGGCGCGGGCGCGGGAGAAAGGGCTGTCGGTGCGGTGGGGAGCGCCTGCCTGCCCTCGGTCACGTCCAGTTGGGTGAGGTAGATCACAGCTTCCGAAAGGCGGGACTGCGGAAGCTGGCAATACTTCGCCAGCCGGAAATGGTTGTTGAAGCGGCTCCACGTTTTCGGGTACAGCCCGCCGCGCTGTTCTCTGGGCAGGGCTTCAACCTTCGCTCTGACTATGGCCTGCAAGGTGCATTGCTGGTCCGGGGTGAGGGGGGAATCGGGGGAAGAGGGAAGCGGGGCGGGATTGCTGTCGGGGGAGGCGGCGCGTTCGGCTCTGCCGTTCATCCAGTAGTTCCAGAGAGCGTCGTCGCATTCAGCCTGATATAGTTCGATGCGTTCCCGAAGTTCAGGCTTGACCTTTTTCGGATTGATGGAGGCGAGGAAGGCGGGGAGCTTGCGCACGGGGATACAGATCGTTTCTTGCTCACCGGATTCGGAGGGTATCACGATCATCATGATACCCCACCTTTCCTTGTTGGCAGAAAGCTTTGCGGCTTGTGCCTGCCAAGCAAGTCCCATATTTTCAACAATAGGTTTTGCCGGGGTGTAAGGCTGATTTTCGATGGTAACGCAAAAGATGGTGTCGCCGTGAAAAGTGACGGGGGAAAGCTGACACATAAGGAACTCCTAAATTTTCTGATTCCTTTTGCATTGCCCAAAAGGAAAGGCATGGAGCTCAGAACCGTTTAGGAACGGCTGGGGCGTTACCGCTACCCAACTCCATGCCAATATCGAACGCGGCAAGAATACCACGTCATAGGGCACGAAAAAAGCCATTGACAAACGGAATGGCGACCGTCCTAAGGAGTTTCTGAGGCTCCGTACGGCTACCACGCCACAAACTCAGAGGAATGTCAATATTTTTTTGTCATGAAAAAAATGTAATGTTATATCAAAAGGGGGGAAGGATATGCCCAGGCCTAAAAGTGAAAAGACTTTGAAAAAAGCTGAAGAAAATAAAGCAGCTGTTGAACGATTAAGGGCCGCATGTCTTGCTCCGGAATATTATTCCTGCCTAGATCATCATCTTAAAATATATAATGATAAATATGAAAAACTTTTTAATGTGACATTGGATAAAAATATATCTGAAAGACGTCAACGAGAACTTGGTATGAAGAAATATATCTGGAGATCTGCCCGTGATGCCAGAACATGCCCAAGGTGTATGGCAAGAGAAGGATTAATATTTTCGTGGGACTCTCCCCCTCCCGGAGGACACCCCGGAGAAGCTCCTATGTGTCGTTGCCATGCCGAGCCAGTTGTAAATTATGCAGAGTTAGATTTAGGTAATAATCTGCAACGAATAACAAACGTACAAGTTAAGAAAAAGAGTGGATGTTTAAAGAAAATTTTTTATATCTTTGTGGCATTTCTAGTGTTGGGAATTTTAAGCTCACTCGGCAGCAGGTAATATCAATAATACTCAGTAATGAGCCCCGCTTTGGCGGGGCTTACTCATGCTACGCTTTTGGCCTTGTCAAAAGAACCAAAAGTCCGGTGATGATATCACCTATGACCCAGACAATTAGGATCATTTTCAGGAGTTTCTCAGGCTCCGTGAGTCGAGAACGCCATAAAACGCGGGAAATGTCAAGATATTAACTCGGTTGTTTCTTATCAACATTAACGCTATGGGAGGAAAAAAATCAAACTAAAAATGGGGTTATGGATATGTTTGCATTTCATGTTGTTTCAAAAAGGCCTTGGGTTATTCATGGCTACACTTTTGGTCCAGGACTTTTTTTGGTAAGAAGATTAGCCCCTTTTTTACACCCCATGAAAAATGAACATATTCATTTTATTTTAACACAGGATTGGCATTTAACTCCAAAGCGGCTTATTGGCTTTAAATATGACTATGAAAAATTTATAAAAAAATATCCATATATCAAAATTACTATTTTGGCTAATGAAAAATGTGAGCTTGAAATTCTAAAGAAAAATAATATTAATTCAATATTATGTAGTCAAAATGCTTTTCTTGATGAAAATAAATATATAATATGTGATGATATAAAAAAATATGATGCTGTTATAAATTCACGTATGGCATCATATAAGCGCATAGAATTGGCGAAATATGTTAATACATGTCTTATTACATATATTTATACAAAAACAGACTTTGACTATTCAAAAACAATTATACCATTAAAAAATATATACATTCCTCAGTTTGATGGAAGTACCTGGAAAATATATGATACGGATCAAATCTGTGAGATTTATGCCCAAAGCAGATGTGGACTTATTCTTTCCGCTGAGGAGGGGGCATGTTTCGCCGCGACGGAGTACCTGCTGTGCGGTTTGCCCGTGGTGACGACCCCAAGTGTCGGAGGCAGGGAAGCCTTTTTTGACCCGGACTATGTTGTCTGGACGGAGCCGACCCCGGAAGCTGTAGCGGAAGCGGTACAAAAAGCGATATCTCTGCCTATTTCGCCACAGGAAATTCGTGAGCGAACCATCGCAAAAATGAAGAAGGTACGGGAAACATATTGCGACTTGTTGAGCGATCTGGCTCGCGAAGATGGGATAGAACGTGATTTTCGATCAGAATGGGATTCTTTTTTTGTCAATAAAATGATGGCATTTGGTTCGGACTCTGATGCTGAAGCAGTAAAATACTTACGCGAACAGGGAATGGAACTGAACTATTCATTACTGAACAGGCTTCACACAGCGCACAGAACATTCAGAATATGGTGGGATCACTTACGGGGTAAACGGTAAATAATATTTTTTCCTTTCTCTCGATGGGCAAGGGAGGCTTGCATACTCTCGCCGGAATGCTAAAAAAGGCGTCGGGCTGGTGCTCCACCACCAACCCGACGGACACGGCGCGTTATACACGCTCCTATGGTTTACTTTACATATTGCTCAAGTCCATCTCTGATTACTTCAGAAACAGACTTACCTTCTTCTGCCGCCTTTTCGGCTGCCTTTTCCCAGAGAGATGAGGGTAGCCGAAGAGACTTTGTAACCATGGCCTCCGTGTATTTTGGAGGCCTGCCAGCTCCGACTTGCTTGTAAAACGCAAGCCAAAAAATTCCCGTTTCTTCTTCTGTAAGTCTTCCCCCTTCAGGGGAAACGTCTTTGAGAATGTCAGAAATTTTTTCATGATCTTCAGGCGTCATTTTTGACGCCCGAATCTCAATTGCTTTCTTCATTGATTCCGATGGAGTAAAACATACCCTTTCGATTTCTATATCTGTCAGGCTCTGGATGCCAGCCAGCATCCCGTAAACACGTCCGTATGCGCGGATTTCTTCAGGTTTCATAATCTCCCTCCTAGGCAACGCAGTTTTCAAAAATGTATGACTCAACTGCGTGGCAGATTTCCACCACGTCGTCGGACAGGTCGGCATCAGTAATGGAGATGGTCACAACTCCGTTGCTGATGGGCGTGATGACAGCGTGATAAAGGCTGCTGATGTAGTCGGTAATCAGCGCCCAGTCCTGGCCCTGCTCAGGCGCTCCCTGCTCGGGTTCTTTCTGCTCGAGAGTGAAAAATCCGTCGAACAGAGGGGCGCTTTTCTTTTCCCACTCTTTCATGAACTGAGCCATGTCCTTATGGAAACTTCCCGCGAAGCCAGAGAGGTCCAGAGCGGCGATCTTCTGTCCGTTGCGCATGGCGGTATGAGCTTCGCGAATAAGGTTTTCAATGGTCTGAATATTATTAGTCATGGTGTGTCTCCTTGCTTTGTTGAATATATGTATATACATAATTTATAATTTTGTCAATACATAATTATCTTTTTTAAATTTATTGTCCCCAGCACGCGGCAGGCTTTAAACGCAAAAAGCCCCCCGATGCCCGGAGGCAAAGGGGGGATGAAATTTCGGTGCCATGGGCACATGTGGGCAAGAGCTGAAGCAGGAAGGCGCTCTTTGCCTCTGCACCATGATACTTGGTGCAGGTTTAGTGTAATATATTGTTTTTATTTGTTAATGTTGCGCCCGCGTGGGGCGCGACACAAATATGTGTAACATATTGAAATCATAAAGTTCACCATCCCAAAACTGCACCATCTTGCACCATGCTGGTGCAGATAGGCAAGGTCTGCGCTGCACGACGTTGGGCCGAGTCCAGGGCATGAGTGTAAAAAGCTCCCGTTGTAGTAAGGTTTTTGTGCCCGAGTTGTGCGGCAACAGCGGCAAGGTCAATACCGCCAGCCAGCATTTCTGATGCCGCGATATGTCGCAGGGCATACATGGGCATATCTACACCGGCTTTTTTGCATGCACTCCGCCACGCCGATCTATACATACCGCTACCAACCGGACGCCCCTTACGATTTCGACAGACAAGCATCTGCCCTTGTGCAATATCAGCCTGATATCGCTGCCATGCTTCTTCAATATACGCATCTGGCATATAGACACGTTTTGTGCTATCAGTTTTTGACATGTACATGGTCACAGTCTTTGTCTTCCAGTCAAAGGCTGACCATTTTAAGCTGAAAAGCTCAGACACTCCGGGGCGGAGGCAGAGGGCAATTGCAGTTCTGGAAGCCCATTGAAGCCACGGCGGGAGCACTGGATAGAGGCGTTGAAATTCTTCCAGTGTTCCCTGCATGGCTTTGTGGTGTGCACCGCGGAGCTGTTTAAACTTTCCCCACGGGTTTTCTACAATTAATCCTTCTTCTGCACACCAGTTCATCGCTGCTTTGAGTCTACCAGTATAACTATTAATGGTAGTCAATGCTAAGTTATAATTTCTACAATTCTCTCGCACCATTTCCAAATCGCGTCGTGTTAAAGTGTCAACAAACCGATCTGCAAGAAATTCTGCTGGGCCTTCTCTGTGTGTACCATCTTTTCGGTCATGCCCACATACGAGATATTCATATTGGGCAACTTTCTTTTCAATATGCTGAGTATTTTTTAAAAATACCAACACAGCCTCTAATAGTGTCAAACGTGAATTTTCAAAGTTATCATACTGGCAGTCTGCATCAAACTGCCTAGCCTCTACCTCTGACCGGAAAGAACGTTGCTTCCAATGACCTTCTATGTCCTTGTATTTGACGACGAAACGCCCGTCATTGCGCTTTGCTACGCTCATAGGTTTTACCTCTGATTCTGGCAAACAGCGCCTTCCTGTTTTCAGGGGATAGCATGTGGCGGCCAGTTTTCCTAGTCCCCTGATCCAACTCAAGTATTGCAAGCTTACGTTTGCGCAGTTCTTCCTTTTCCCTGTCGAGTTCCAGTTCTCGCAAAGTGATAGCGCGGAGTTCGTTGATTGCGGTATCCATACTTCCCTCACAAAAAAGCTCCGTCACGCGGTGCAATGTCTTCGTAGATCTCCGTGCCTCGCCCCGCGACGGCGGGGTCAAGCGCCTCAAGCTGGCGCGAGAGTGTGTATGCCGACTGTTGGAGCCAGCGCCATTCGTTGCCGTGGGCGTACTGCGGGCAGGTATTGAGGCAATCCCACACAAGCAGCTCGGACGCATAGACATTTGCGGCCCAAGTCAGGAACTTTGTGTCGCCGTCATCCGACCACACGCCGTCGATGGCATCCGCCATGCGGTGAAACATGGCGTCCAGGTCACGGCGCGCGCCGGCGGAAAGTTTACGGGTTTGGGTGGTCTTTGCCGCTGCGGCCTCGCTCCAGCGTTTGACCTTAGCGACCTGCTTTTCCAGCGCGCCAAGACCGCGCACATCGATGATCGAGGGGTCGATGCACACGCCGATGGCGGTGAGCGCCTGGATGCAGCGGGTATGTTGGAGGGCGGCGGCAGGGTCAGTTTTCATGAGAAGTCTCCACGCGCCTGAATGTTATAGCCCATACCCAGGGGTCCTCGTCCCATGAAAGTCCGGAGAGCTTGGCATAAATGGCGTCCCAGGTATTGGCGAAGCCGCCTCGATAACTACATGGGATATGGTAATCCGGCCCTCCATCGGAACGCGCAACAACAGTGCGAAATTCTGGTTTGACCCCCTCCGCTCGAGCATCATCTTCCGTAATATCCTGCACTCGTTCAACGCGAACGTCGGTGATTTCCAGCGTAATGCGGGATGCCCAGCGAGGCATGTGGATAGAGGGTGTCCAAAGAGCTTTGCCGTATTTTGGGTGACTTTCGGGACTGGTTGCTCGGTAGATAACCCGCCAACGGATTTTTCTGGAACCGTTGGCGCCAACGAACGGAGCGTATGGGCCATAAACATCCTCTGATACAGCATCATCTCCATCAGGATCGGCCAATCGCCATGTCTCTCGACCCCACAGCCGGTCGTAGGGCTGACCGAAAGGGCAAAAGTCCTGCATCCCCAACCCGCCAGCCATATCTACCCACTCCGCTATAAACCTCCTGCTTTTCCACCTCCATCGAGGCGGGAGGGCATCAGGCAGGAATACCGGCTGGGGTTTCACCGGCCTCCGCGTCTGCGTCTTTTCCCCGCGCAAAATGGCCCGCACCATGTCGCCGTTGAAGATTATGGGGCGTTCAGTCATGGTTCGCCTCCACGGCTTTTCTTGCGGCCTCCCGCCAGCATTTCCGGCAATCATAGTCATACGGACATGCATCGCAGAAAAACCCTCCCCTCATTTCCCTGAGAGGATGGTATTCTACTTCTGGTTTCTTCCAGCAATTTTCAGCCAGCCAGTCCGCTTCTTTCTCAAGACGTTCCAGCGTGGCTTTTACAGCTTGGTCGGCCTCGTCACAGTCGTCGACGTGCCCGGAGCCTCCGCACCAAGGACAGTTCAGGTGATCAAACATGGCGCACGCTTCTTCCTCGGTCATGTGGGTGTGGCCGGGCAACGGAGACGGGATTTCACCGCCCCATGCGAGTGCTGCTGTTTGGTATGCCTCCTGAACCATGCCGCGCTGGATTTCCACGCTCTTCCTGAGCTTTTCGTTTTCCGTCCGCAGGCGCAGGATTTCGTCTATGTCGGCCATGACAATAGCAGGCGAGTTGACAGCAATGTAGTACAGGTTGGCAAGCACCTGCCTCTCGGTTTCCTTGTCGCTGAAATCTTCGTCCAGACAAACGGTACAAATAACAGTACCTTTGCTGTCAATCACAACTCGTTCAAGGCCAGCTATCACTTGCCCCCACGGCCCCGGCGTCGCCTTCTCGGCAAGCGCACGGCGGGCAAGCAGGGATTCAGTAGTACGATTAGTCACAGCATCTCCTCCATCTCAGACTTTGGCTCCGGGATAGGCCCGGCCCATTTTCCAGACATGCGCTCAATCTTGTGAACCACATCGCCCTCTCCAAAAAAATGAGTATAAAGGGCTTTTTCTCCTTCTGGTGTCGCGGCCCTGAATACATACACCGGCTGTTTCTCGTGGTCTTTCTCATGCCAGTAGTATCCCGGTTTTGTGGGCGGTTCCTTCGTCCAGCGCAGGGGGCGTGGCATGGCGTTCCATGTTTTTATGGCTTTATCAGGTGACAGGCGTCGCGTCCCCCGCATAAAACAGTCCCAGCACACAACCTGATAAAAACCATCCTTCACAGGGTATACTTCTAAAGTATCCCCAGGCGTCCCACACGCCGGGCACGGCTTCAGCTTTTCAGGCATGCTTCCTCCTCTTCCAGTTCCCAGAGTTCTTTAGCGCCGGGAACGTCATAGTGAAGCTCCAGTGCCTTTCTGCATTCCCAAGTATGTTGCTTTTTGGGGATGCATGGATGTAGTGGGCAGGCACTGCAACCTCGCCGAACGATATCCATGATGATCGTTTCAAGGCAGTAGTAATACGGTAAAATGGCGGACTCCAACAAGTCGCTCATTCCTTATCCTCACGGAGCTGCAGGATTTCGTCGATGTCGGCCATATGCACCAGAGCAGCAGGCAGTAAAAAGGGGAAAAGACGGACGAACAGGACTCTCCCATGTTTCCGGGCCGTTGGCGCGAACCAGCGCGGCAACCATGGGTGGCGGTACGCTGTTCCCGCACATGCGGACTTGTGCCGTCTTTGTCAGAGGGTTGCCGTCTGCATCGCGTTCGATGATGTAACTGCGCGGAAACCCCTGCGCCGTATAAAGTTCGCGGGGCGCGAGCATACGCATACAGATGTCAGTCACACGATATTTCTGCCCATCGTATTCGAACTCCGCTTCGGAGTTTTCTCCGATGACACCCCATAAGCGCAGGAAATCACGGACGGAAGCGTATCTCTCATTTTCCCCATTCAGGGATTCCTCCACCAGCCCCATACGGTCTTTGCTGGTGATGGTGTGCAAGGGATCGGTGATGGAGACGCCGCCAGATTCATTTCCATAGTATTTCACCATACAGGCCGACACCAGTGAATGGTGGTCAATGGTGGTCACGGTTCCTAACGGCCTGTTCACTCCATGCCCGACAATACCGCCATAATGCTTTGCCACACAGACAGCCTCTATCAGGGCATGGTGCTGGCCTTGGGCCGACACTGTGTGCAAAGGTTCATCCACGGGCGCTCCAATGTTTGTGCCGCGCATTTTGACGAGATTCGCAGACACGAGCGCGTCATGGTTGCTCTGAGTGATTGTCGGGTGCGGACGGCCCAAGTCTTGACCGCGAAAATCGTCGGGCTTCTTGGCCCCGTAGTACGTCACAATGAACGGGGCTGGCGACTGAAGAACATACCGGCGCAATCCCTCGGCAATGCGCCTCTGCGTATTGGGGGCAAGCGGTTTTGGGCGATTAAAAATGCTACGAGACTGGATATTCCAGTCGATACACTCCGCCACTGTACGCCAAGGAAGGAGCTTACCGGACTGAACCTCCGGCGATTCGGGATTACCATGAGTTGGCCTGGGCCAGACCACGGGCTTGCCGTCACGCCGGGCCACCACAAAAAGGCGGCGGCGTATGGTAGGCGCGCCGTAGTCGCAGGCACGGAGCAGACGCCAGCTCACCCGATAACCGAGCCGCCGCAGACGGCGAACCCATGCCCTGAATGTCTGCCCTGTTTCTGACTTGATGGGATGCCCGGACCTGTCGAGCGGCCCCCAAGTCTCAAATTCCTCTACATTCTCCAGGGTGATCAAAGTCGGGCGCGTATCTTCGGCCCAGCGAACAACCACCCACGCCAAATCACGGATATGCTGGCTGCGCGGCTTGCCGCCTTTGGCTTTGGAAAAATGGGTGCAATCTGGGCTCGCGTGAAGTATTGCCACTGGGCGACCGCCAGTGGCTTCCAAGGGCAACACTTTGGTGATGTCGTTTTGCAGGTGCTTAGTTTTTGGGTGATTCGCCCGGTGCATAGCCAACGCCTCGGCATCATGGTTGATGGCGATGTCCGGGTCACGTCCCAAGGCCCAGGCAAGGCCGGTACTCGCGCCGCCGCCTCCGGCAAACAAATCAACGATCAGCCCGTTCATTCGCACAGCCCTCCTGCATATATGCAGACATGGGAAGTCGGCGGCGCTGTATACGCAAGCAGGTCGAACTGATGACCGCCGCGCCTGGTCATAGACCATTGCACGGTTGTGTCCGGTCGCGCCCCCGGATGAAGTTACTCTACCCCCGGCATCACCCGCTGGAAGCCGTTTTCCGTCAGCACGGCCTGAATCTCGCGCCTCATGGACAGGGACCGCGCAAGGACGGTCATTCCGGGGCGTAAAAGCATGTGTCACTCCTTTGCCCGGCGCGGGCTCGGACTACCGGCGTCGGGCGGTTTGGCTGATTTGGCCTGGCTATGACGCCGCCCGGCGGGGCTGCTTACCGGATTTGCAGGCTGTAGGTCGTTGCCAGTTCACAGCCCGGAATGGTCTTCCCTGCCTTGAGGTCAGTCTTGATGGCCGTCTTGTCCGGCTCGCGGGAGACTTTCTCGCGCACATATTCAGGCGGCAGACTGTCCACCATTGCGGTGACGGACACGCTCTCGGAGGCGCGCACGGAAAGCGTATAGGAATTGCCCGCGACTTTTTTCAGGTCATGCTCCTGCATGGTGTCCATGTAGCGGCCCTTGAGGTAGGCAACGCGGTTTTCCTTGGTTTTGGCCTTGGCCGCGAGGCGTTTTGATTCTTCTTTCATGGCCTCGGCGCTGGCCGTTTCCAACCGGATAAACTGGGCGAAGCCGTCCACCTTGGCGGCTTCCGCGACGCCAAGTTCATCCAGGTAGTCTTCCATGACCTGCCGCTGTTCGTCGGTCAGTTCCTCATCGGGAATGTCCAGCATGGCGGCGATTTCTGTCTGAATATCGTCAAAGGTCGGTGCCTTTTGCCTGTAGCCAGTATTATTCATGGGAAACGCTCCTACTTGTGTATCCAGGCGTGGTGTTTTGGACATAGCCATATCACGTCAAGTGGCTTTGAATAGTCTTCGTGATGGGCTTGTATCTTTTCTTCACATCCACATATCTCACATGGTTTTTTGCTTATTTTCATAGTCAACAATGCCCACCTAAGCACTGCACGCGCTCGTATTTTGTCCTTATATAATTCTCTATTTATTTTTAGAGCTTTTTTATGGCTCTCTTTGAATAATTCAGTTTTTGAATATTTTTTTCTAGCTTCAACTCTATGAGGTAACATTGATCTTTTTCTGTCATACATTTTATAATATATTATTTTTTTCTTCCTATTTTCTTGAGTATCATGCCTTGTACAAGCTTTACACTTGTTCAAGTGTCCATCTCTCATCTCTGGATGTTTGTAAAATTCAGAGATGGGTTTTACTTCACCACATTTGAAACATGTTTTTTCTTGAGGTGTCATGCTGCCCTCTTAGTTAAAAGGTATTTCATCAAAATCAGGGACTGCTGATGAAGATTCTGACTTGTTACTGCTCTGCGGTCTCCCCTCATCCTTGCGGTCAATGAACTGGACGCGCTCGGCACGGATTTCCGTGGTGTAGCGTTTCTGTCCTTGCTGATCCTGCCATTCCCGCGTTTGAAGCTTGCCCTCGACGTAGACAAGGCTTCCCCTGGAGAGGTACTTGCCGCAGTTTTCCGCGGCCTTGTCCCAGACGACGACGCGATGCCATTCCGTCTTGCCCTGCCTGTTACCGTTGCGATCCGTGTAGCTTTCATCCGTGGCGACATTCAGGGACGCGCAGGCCTTGCCGGACTGCGTGTGCCTGATTTCCGGGTCTCTTCCGAGACGACCGATAACCATTGCCTTGTTGAGCATTGTTCCTCCCTAAAAGGATTCATCCTGCGCCGGTTCATGGCAGGCGTTGAGGTAGTCGGACACTTCGGATTTCGTAAGTTCCTTTGAGGACTTCACCTCTCGCCCGAGGAATCCGGAGAGTTCTGCCAGGATAGCGTCACGATCCTTGAATCCGCGCTCTGTCAGCGTGGCCATGAGCGCTTGAAACATTTTTTGCGAAGGCGCATCGGGATTATTCGCTTCCACCTGTCTGCGAGTCTGCTGGAGGCGCTGTTTCTCCTCCTTCCGGCTTTCGGCCATGGCGGCTTCCCCGTCGTCATCGTCCTGCGCTATGCCCACCATGGCGGCAAGGGCGTACCGGCGGGGGTAGGTGAGGGCGCTGCCCATGCCCTGTACCCCTCCCATACGGTCGGGAGGCAGGGAAATCTCCCCTGCGATCCATTGGCCGGAGTTGTGCATCAGAGTTGTACGGATACGCATGGATTTGTCATCAGGCATGACGGCCTGCACGAACGCCAGACCGTTTTCCGACAGAGGAGCGCGGATGGCATCAATGACGGAAGCGAGGTCGGCATATTTACGGCGTCCGCCTTTCTGCCCCATGTCTGCGGTACTATCCTTCGCTGCAAACGTCATTTTGCCCTGCGCCGTTGCCAAAGCCTTTGCCAGTTCGCCGATTTGTTCACTCTGAAAAGCTGTTTCCATGATTCACCTCAACCGCCGTTCGGCGGGAACATTTGTTGTTTCCATGAGTTCTGCCGTCCGCATGTCATCAGCCGCCGGAATGGACAGGTAAAAAATAAGGGCCAGCGCCATGCAGCAGCCCTTCCAGTTTCGCCACGGGAGGATTTCATCAAGCCACGTCATACGGCGCATCTCTGCGGCTCCGCGAACAGTGTCGCGGGGTGGTCGAGGCCGGGCCTCACGCCGTAGTCATCGCGCGGCGTGGCCGTTTCGATGCTTTCAAGGTACTCATCAGAAGGCAGGAACGCGCAGGTTCCGGCCCCGGTGCAGTCACTCTCGGGGCCTACCAGTGTCACGGCACCGGCCCCCGCGTCGCCGTAGAACTCGGCATGACGGCACAAACGGCGTTCCATGAAGCCGTCGTCCATGGGGATTGCCACTTTTGCCGCTTCCTTCCAGTGCTCACAGTTGGCGCACACCATGTCATCCGGTTCCATCCAGTCTTTCCAGTCATTACGCAACATGGCGGGCTTCCTCCAGGAAAAGTTCGAGTTCGTTCTGAACGGCAAGCCGCCTGTTTTGCGCGGCTTCATAGGCGGCGCGGGTACGGAACACGGCGGCGCATGATTCCTGCCATGCCGCATATGCCTGCATCTCCGCATTTTGCGCAGCAAAAAGCTTCCCTTCCAGCCTGATTTCATGATTAGTCATCCGAAACCTCCGTTTCCTGCATGAAAGAGCGCAGGGAATAACCTTTCCAGCGGCGCAGGCGGGCCATAACCTCGTCGAAGCGGCCTGAGTCACGGTAGACCATACCGCGATAGCTGATCCTGATTTTGAACATGGCCGGGCCTCCAAAAGAAAAGGCGGCCGGAGCCGCCTGCTGAAGAATTTCGCTTCATTCCCGTCACCCTCATCAGAGAATGACGGTCAGAAACAAAATTTCCCATTTCACGGGCTGCTCGTTACCGGCGTCCACCCGTGCTGCGCTCTCGTCGCAACCGCCCGCCGCCTTTCGGCCTGCCCTACATTATCGGGCCATTTGTGCGGGTGCCCCTTCCTGCCGGGCCAGCGTTGTCTGTTGCTGCTTCTGATGGATAGCGCCCACCCGGAGGTACGGGCGCTTACGGAGCGGGGCGTTATGGATCATGAGGCCATTTCGCCGCCACGCCCGTCCTTGCGGGAGCGATCGGGGTCCGTCCACCCGGCTGCCGTCAGTTTTCCTCCGCGCTAGAGTTATCCACGGCTCTGGCGCTATCCTCAGAAGCAGCAACTTCTAACCCTTCCGCCTTCCCCTCCCGTGGTGTGCCTTCCCGCTCCCAAGGGCTTGCGGCTTACTGTTCGGGTACTTCCAGCGTTCCCTCCCTCCGGTTCGCCCCCTGGCGGGCCGGTGCCGCGCCGTTCGGGGTTCTCCGTTGTTCGGTAAGTTTGTTTTACTCAAATGAAAAAACAAAGTCAATAAAATACTTTTCAAATGAGTAAATTAGGCATATAAGAAAATCACGCCGCGAGAGTGGCGTGAGATGGTGTCCCTTGTCGCCGGTCAGAAGACGAAGAGCGGGGCGCAGGCCAAAGCGAAGAATGGCCCCATGCCGGAACGGTATCCAAACGGTGGCGGCATGGATCAGCAAAATCCCTCGGAACCACGAACCGATGCCGGGGTGGGCAGGAACTGAGACGGGAAGGCCCGGAAGGGGGCGGCATATACGCCTTAAAGCCCGTCAGCACATGCACGGTATGCAGTGTCATGTGTGCCGGAAGCGATGGGGCGGCTCCATACGGGGTTACTTAATTCGCAGAGGCGCAAATCCCTTAAAGGGGAAACTTGCGACGCTTGCTCAAAGGCTCACCACCGGGGTTACTTGGAGGCAGGAAAAAGCTGGTAGAGAATTAAGAGAGCAATATCCGGTGAATCAGGTTTTTCAAGCGGGGATCGTTGCAAATATCAGTTTTTGCGGTGGAGTCGACGTTGAGTGCCTTTCGGAAATAGGTAATTGCCAGACTTTCCTTTCCAGCTTCCAAATACGCATAGGCAAGATCGCAGTATCCTGCTTTGTCGTTTGGATGTTGTTCAATGGCTTTGTGAAAAGCGTCGATGGCGTGTGCCTTCTCTCCCTTTTCCAACCATGCATAGCCGAGGGCGTTGTAGACGTTGAAGGCCGAAGGACAGACTGTTGAAGCAGATTCCAGCAGGGCTATGCGTGCGTCAACATCCTTGACGGTATAGCTGGAAATGACGCGGTGCGCGGCCTTCATGGCGGCATGATTTTCATCCCGCAAACGGCGTTCAAGAGTAGCGAAATCCTTGCGGATTCGACGCAGGGCATTCCATTCAAAAAGTGTGAGGACGATGAACAGAAGGCCGATAACAGCAATAATGATATTGAGTATCGTCAGATAGTCCGTTGCTTGCATGGTAGCCCCCTGCCTTATCAGAACATAGGGGAGAAGAATTTTCAAATAGAAAAGCTCACTTCTCCCTCATATCCGCCCACGCCCAGATGACGCGCCCGACGATGCAGCGTTCCCAATCGTTGCAATAATGGCGTTCAAGGCTGTAGACCGCCGGCGGATGTTTCATGGCATTATCGCTGTAAAAAGTGATACGGCTGTCCCCGTCGTCCAGGTCTTCCACGGCCACGCGCTTTATCATCCCCGCGCCGTCCGGATCCAGAACCAGCATCATGTGCCCGGGATGCTGGATATCCCGGTCATCCCTGTCTACCAGCACGATATCCCGAGGGTTGAGCGTAGGCTGCATGGAATCGGAGTGAGGGCCGATTTCCACCGCCAGAAGGTTACGACGATAGCGCACGGCGGGCAGATTGCGATAAACCAGAAACCAGCTCTTGATATCTTCCTGCGGGATATAGCCAGGCCCCGCGCCGACTTCCCCTACCATAGGGGCCGCCAGATAATCCTCCGCCTGGGGAGGCTCATAGGTATCCTCTGCCGCCGGAACGAGCTTGGCATTCACAAAACAGACATCTTTTCCGGCGTCAGTTTTGGGAGTTGAGAAATCTATGCCCAGTTGTTCAAAAACCGGAGACAGGTTTTCAAGATTGGGAACTCGAACACCATCCAGCCATTGACTCAGTGTGACGTTGGCAATTCCGAGAGCTTTTGCTGCACGGCTCCTCACTCCTTTGTGCTCTTTGTCGACATAATTCGTGAGGATGGAGCGCGCTTGTTCTACTAGTTTTTTCATGTGAGTAAACCTATTAAAATTATTGATTATTGTAAATTTCTCAAAAGAAAACTATATCCTTGCATAAAAGTATTCAAATGAGTAAAATAACAATATGAAAACAACTCCTTTCCTAAAGAAAAGTTTTGATTGCCGAGGCTGGCGTGTTTCTGCCGTCAGTCGGGAGAGTTCTCTTCCCTACACCACTTTGTGGCAACACTACACTGGAAAAAGAAGAGTCACGGCAGAACAGGCGATGAAATATGAACGTATTCTCGGCATCCCCCGTTCAGAGCTGCGACCTGATATCTGGCCGCCTACGGAAGCCGCCCCCACCACGCGACCCGGAGGGGAGGAAGTAGGCGATGAGTGAGGGCGTTTTTTCTTTCTTCCGTGACCTTAGCGGCCTCATGCTTCTTTTTGCCCTTGTGACGGGCGTGTGGGCATTCCTCATTATGGGTATCGTTGCATTCCTCGATGCATGGTTCGGCATCGATCTGCTGGCCAGGTGGAGGAAGCGGGAATAGCCGTTTCACGGCCAGCATGACCGCTTCATCTTCCGGCATGTCCAGCGGATAGCTCCGCCACAGCACACGGCCCGCGCAGGTAAGGCAGACAAGAAGGCGGTTCCGGCGGCGGCTGATATGAGCATGGACACATGCAACTGTATTTTTCATGGAGAAACTATGCCTCCCAAGCGAGAAAGAGGATTTTCCTTGCGTTTTGAAGAAGATGAATATCTTCGTCTGCGCAGAAAATCTGCGGAGTGGAACATGGATGTCTCAGATATTGTGAGAGCATGCATTGCAATAGCTCTTCCAGTCATGGAAGATGTTTATTTTGTTCGTCGTGTACAGCTTGAAGATAACAGGTATATGCGCGGTGAACAGTAATTTTGTCGTATTACTAGAGTAGGTCTAGAAATATGATTACAGTCATTTGCCAGAGATGCGGCAAGGGTTTTCCGGCAGTCAGCAGAAAACGAAAGGTCTGTGATGCATGCAAGGCGAAGAAGACTTTCTGTGAAGACAGGCGCTCGGAACGGAAGAAATACACCCGTGTTTGTCATGACTGCGGAAGACCGACATCACAGTATCGCTGCCCCGCCTGCTGGACAATGTATCGTGAGGGTGACGGGAACGTGGCCGAAGGATGGGAAGCGATATGAGCGCCGTATGGATAAAAGCCGTGGCTTTGCAGGATTCTTCCCGCGTGGTGTGGGCGCGTCAGCAGGGGAAAGATTGGGAAGTCTGCGATTACGATACGGGCGAGTGCCGCGTCATGGGTGCGGTGCAGTTCAGTGCGCTGTATGTGACGCGCGCATGGTGTCCGCCGCATATCCGGGCGTGGCTGGACAGTCTGCCGTGTTTTGACCGCTGGATGCCGGGAACGACAGGAGTGGACAATGGCCAAATATCGTAAAATATCCCCCTGCATCTGGAACGATGAAAAGGTGCGGGGCATGACGGACAAGGGCAAGCTGGCGCTGCTGTTTCTGCTGACGCATCCGCATATGACGGCGCTTGGCGCGATTCGCGCAAACATTCCCGGTCTGGCTTTCGAGCTTGGCTGGTCAACGGAAGACTTTGCGAAAGCCTTCCGGGAAGCCTTGGCGAAGGGTATAGCGCAGCACGATGAAAAAGCCTGCCTGATTTGGTTTCCAAAGTTCCTCAAACACAACTCCCCCGAATCGCCCAACGTGGTGAAAAGTTGGGCCGGAGCCTATGAAGAGCTGCCGGAATGCCCGTTGAAGAAAAAACTTTTGTTCAGTGTTTCCGAATACATAAAAACCCTTCCGAAAGGCTTCCGGGAAGCCTTTCGGGAAGTCTTCGGGGAAGTCTTGGCGAAGGGTATGCCTAATCAGGAACAGGAACAGGAGCAGGAACAGGAACAGGATTTAAACACCATTTGCGCGGAGCGCCTTTCGGCCTCCGCGCCGGAGCCGCCGGAGGATATCCCCGAAGAGCCTCCCGTGGAGTTTATCCCCCTGCCGGGGGTGCAGGGGGAGTTCCCTGTTTCGCAGGTTCTCGCGGATGAGCTGCAACGAGCCTTTCCCGGCGTGAACATCCGTGCGGAGCTGGCAAAGGCCAGGGCGTGGTGTGTGACGAACCCGACAAAGCGAAAAACCGCAAAGGGAGTGCCGCGCTTTCTCAACGGCTGGATGGAACGGGCACAGAACAGCGGGCGGAGTTCGCCGGGAGGTGGCGCTTATGTCTCACCGGCTCAACGGCGGCTGGAGGCAAACCTTGAGGCCGCACGGGATTTCGTGGGGGTGGCGTGATGGAAAATCCGGACAAGCAGGCATTTGCCGAGATGATGGTGGCTCTGGCCGAGAACTACGGGCAGACAGTGACGAAAGCGGGCATGGCCCTGCGTTTCGATGCCCTGCGGGAATACGATATCACCGATGTCCGCCGGGCGGCCATGTCGCTGCTGCGAAGCCGCAAATACACGAGCATGCCCACGGTGGCGGATTTCCTTGAACACATGGGAGGAGGAAGCGCCGAAGACAAGGCCGAAGCTGCGGCCGGGAAGGCTCTGCGGGCGGTGGCAGAGGCAGGGCGATACGCATCGGTGACGTTTGACGACCCGGTACTCATGGCCGTGGTTGAGAATGCCTGGGGCGGCTGGCCGGAGTTCTGCGCCGCATGCTCCGGGCCGGAAGTCAAGTTTGTCCGGCGGGAGTTGGCAAAGACATATGCGGCCTATGCCCGGCAGGGTGTCCGGCGTTACGGCCATTTGTCCGGCATTACGGAAAACAGCAACGGGAGCGCGGGATATCTGGAGCACATCCCGACGCCGCGTTTGATCGGCAACCGGGAAGAGGCTGCCCGGGTGCTGGAGGCCGGCGAAACGCAATCGGTGCTGACCACGGCAGGCACGGCGGGATTGCAGGCGTCGATGAGCCGGGAACTGCCCTATGACGTGGACATTGTGCAAT
>ERZ791573.348-NODE-348-length-28201-cov-22.917431_pt1 | contig 28201 bp, 9 predicted proteins | sample MGYA00509971_ERZ791573 | MGnify/ENA primary metagenome ERZ791573 (study PRJEB30046, sample SAMN00791921) | human gut metagenome | study: EMG produced TPA metagenomics assembly of the A metagenome-wide association study of gut microbiota in type 2...
TTGTATATCTCGTTACTCCGCGCGAGGGCTACTTTGATAGTATGCTCACCGAGTGCGGGCCTCCTGCCGTGAAGACCGGGGACGGCATCATCCTGTTCTACAACGGAAAGAACGACTCGGGCATGAAGGCCGACGCCGCCTATCCTGCCAACACATATGCCGCCGGACAGATTCTCTTCTCGAACGATGACCCGCTGAAACCCATCGCACGCCTGGACAAGCCTTTCTTCCGCCCCATGACCGACTTTGAGAAGACGGGCCAGTATGCTGCCGGAACCGTATTCATAGAGGGTCTGGTGTACCACAACGGCAAGTGGTATCTCTACTATGGATGTGCCGACTCGATGGTGGGCGTGGCCGTGTACGACCCTGCACACCGCTCGGGCATTGGTGACCCCACCACGCTCCAGATTCCAGAGGGCATCGTCAACGCCTGGCCCGCCAACGGGCAGGGCAAGGTGCGCTGCACCATACACTCGTACAGCGGGGCCGCTGCCGACAGCGAGCGTCCCTTCTACCTCAACACGTCATACTCCATGCCCAACCACAAGTGGTGCGACACCAGCGAGGGCGACTCGTGGGTGGTGTTCGAGTTTACTGACGTGTACAGCATCCGCCGCCTGGTGTTCCGCGACGTGCAGGGACACGAGTCGAACTGCGGCAACGTGCCCGAATATACGGTGCTGACCAGCATGGACGGCAAGCAGTGGACGGAAGTGGCCCACAAGACGGGCGTGGAGAACGAGGCCACGAAGGACGTGTCGTTCACGGACACCGAGGCCCAGTATGTGAAGCTGGTGCTGAAAAAGGGTACACGGGGCGACGGAAGGAAGGACAATGCCGTGCGCATCTATGGCGTGGACATCTATGGCGAGATGGCCGCGCAGGCCGACCACGCAGGCGTGGTGAGCATCGGCAAGACCCTGCTCAAGGGCAGCGACGCCATGAACGAGAGGGAGACGGCCGCCAACCTGCTGGACGGCAACCATACGGACAAGAACACGAAATGGTGCTTTGCCAAAGGCAATGCCGACACGCACCCGTACAACTTTGCCATCATCGACCTGGAAGACGAGTATATGGTGAGCGGCTTCCACCTGTACGACTGCCGCACGCTGGAGCCGGACGTCAACGTAAGCGACTACCAGATATACATAAGCGACACGGCACCCGACCTTGACCTCATCTCCGTGACGGGCGATTCGAACACGTGCTGGGAACTGGCTGTAGACAAGAAGGGACAGGCCAATGTCAACATCAAGAAGGTGACTCTGGACAATGCCGTAAAAGCGCGGTATGTTAAGCTGGTTGTCCCGTGCACCACCCCGACGCAGAACGCGCAGACCACCAAGCTGTATGCCTTTGACGTGCTGGGCACCTCCTGCACGTCTGGCATCGGCCACGCCACCGCACCCACACTGGCTCTGCCCGCCCTGGCCCGTGCCGGACAGACACTGCACGCCGACCTTGGCTGCCAGGGCGTGTTCATGCTGTACAGCCCCGACGGCACACTCGCTGCCAGGCAGCCGTTCAACGGCACGCTGTCGTTCAGCCTGCCCATGCAGAAAGGGCTGTACGTGGCCTGCATACGCACGGCGCAGGGGCTGCACAGCGCAAAGATGGCCATAAGATAGGGGCACTATAATTTATCACCCGATTTTTCATTAAAACAAAAACGATATGACAACAAACAAATCTCGACTCCGCATGCTGGGACTGGCCGCAGCAGCCCTGCTGACCGCCCTGCCTGCCCTGGCCGACAACCATTTGCCTGCCTGGGCTTTTGGTGGTTTCGAGCGTCCTGAGGGCGTAAATCCGCTTATCACTCCTAATGTGTCAACCTCTTTTTCTTGCCCCATGCGTGGGCATAGCGTGGCTTGGGAGTGTGCCGACACGTTTAATCCTGCCGCTGTAGAGAAAGACGGTAAGATATGCATACTGTATCGTGCCGAAGACGACCCGAAGGCGGGCATCGGTGGACGCACCTCGCGTATAGGCTATGCCGAGAGTGCCGATGGCATACACCTTGATTATCGACAGGCTACCCCTGTGTTTTACCCCGATGGTAGCGACATCTCGCGCACCTATGAGTGGAAGGGCGGCTGCGAAGATCCGCGTGTGGTGGCGGCCAATGTTAAGGGCAAAACACTGTATGTAATGACTTATACGGCATGGAACAATCGCACGCCACGCTTGGCCATTGCTACCTCTACCGACCTGCAACACTGGACAAAGCATGGCCCCGCGCTGCTAAACGCCTATAATGGTAAGTTTAAAGATTTGGCGTGCAAGTCGGGCTCTATCGTTACCGAGGTGGTGAATGGCAAGCAGGTGGCTGCCAAGGTGAAGGTGAATGGTAAGAAAAAATACCTGATGTATTGGGGTGAGCAGTGGGTGTGTGCTGCCACGAGCGATGACCTTGTGAACTGGACTCCCTATGTTGATGAAAACCAGAACCTTGTATATCTCGTTACTCCGCGCGAGGGCTACTTTGATAGTATGCTCACCGAGTGTGGCCCTCCTGCTGTAAAAACCTCTGATGGCATTATTCTTTTCTACAATGGTAAGAACGATTCGGGTGCTAAAGCCGATGCCGCCTACCCTTTAAACACCTATGCTGCTGGACAGATTTTGTTCTCTAACGATAATCCGCTACAGGTGAAGGCGCGTCTCGACAAGCCGTTCTTCCGTCCCATGTCCGACTTTGAAAAGACGGGGCAGTATGCTGCTGGAACGGTGTTTATTGAAGGACTGGTGTATCATAACGCCAAATGGTTTCTTTATTATGGCTGTGCCGACTCGATGGTGGGCGTGGCTGTATACGACCCCGCACATCGTTCGGGCGTGGGCGACCCTATCGTGATAAAATAGGAAAGATACGAAAAAATATTCTAGACAACGGCATAAATCACAATAAATACACGCGTACCTATATAATATATATCTACACATACACACACAAATCATTACATACACATCACACACATGTAAAAAAATGGATAGTTTTCCAAAACTGATAAATAACATTTTAATAACCAAAAATTCATGCTTATGCAGAAGAAAATGACATTACTAAGAACGTCGTTCGCTCTGGCTTCAGCATTGTTCGCTTCTACCGCCGCCTTTGCACAGGCCATTCCGGTAAGTAATGAGGCCGAACTGAAGACAGCGCTGAGTGACACTTCAGCTGACATCGTCCTTACGCAGGACATCACCCTTTCGGGCGAGTGGATTCCTATTGGAACAAAAGAGGCCCCCTACATGGGAACCTTCGACGGTAAGGGACACGCCATCAAAGGGCTTACCATTACTACTAAAGCCGACAACCTTGGTTTCTTTAGTTTTATTGGCAGCACTGCCACCGTTAAGAACGTAAGCTTTACCGGCGCTAAGGTGCTGGGTAACAAGCAGGCAGCTATCGTAGCTGGTCAGGCCGAAAACGCCACCATCTCAAATGTTTATGTATCGGGTTACGTTACGGGTCGCGACCATGTAGGTACCATCGTGGGCGATGCTCGCGGCGACGCCAATGTGGACGCCGATGGCACCAACATCAGCAACTGTGTTTCTACAGCCGCAGCCTTCTCATCAGACAATCAGGCTGGTGGTATTGCTGGCTGGACTAACCTGGGCATGTTTGAATATAACATAGCCTACGGCGCTGTTACCGCTCCCAATGGTGGTGCAGCAGGTATCTGCTCAATGATTGATGGTAATGGCCACGCCTCGTTTATAAGCAACGTGTCGGCTATACCCTATGCAAAGGGTGGAAACAACCGCACCAGCGGCATCTTGGGCTGGAAGAACGGTTCGGGCTGTGCCATTGTTGACGACGACCAGAACCTGTCGTCAGAGGCCACACAATATTTTGTTGGTGGTAACCTTACCGCGGCTGCCGACATTAAGTTTGATGAGAACAACGAGGGCATCAACGGCATCGTAACACCCGCTGCCGACCTGAAGAAGGCCGCCACCTATACCGCCGCTGGCTTCAGCGCCGACGTGTGGAACCTCGTAGATGGCCAGTATCCCACCCTGAAAACACAGGCTGCTATGGAGAACGCTATCTATACCGCTCAGGCTCCTGCTCGCTACGTAGTGGGCACCGAGTATGACACACAGGCATCTTCTACCCTGGGTAGCGCTGTTACCATTACCAGTAGCGACCCCTCAGTGGTAGCTGTTGAAGGCACCACACTGAAGTTTGAAGCCCAAGGCGACGCTGTGATAACCTTTACCGCAGCTGCTACCGACGTAGCACCCGCCTTCACCACCACGCTGCCCATCACCGTGGGCGACATTAACTATGCTATCACCACTCCTGCCGACCTGATGGCTGTGAAGTATAACATGTCTGGCGACTTTACGCTGGAGAACGACATCGATATGACAGGCGTCGAATTTACACCTATCGGCATCGAGGGCAACAGCAGCGTGGCCAAGTTTATGGGTACCTTTGATGGTAAAGGACACGTCATCAAGGGCTTGAAGTATGAGAACGCTGACAAGGGCGAGGTAGGCCTCTTCAGCCAGACCGAGAACGCCACCATTACCAATCTGGGCATTGAGGGCGCACACTTTGTAGGTAACGCCAATGTGGGCGGTATCGTAGGTCGTATGTATGGCGGCGTTATTGCCAACTGTGCTACCCTTAACTCATACATCGAGGGTCGCGACCACGTAGCTTCTATTACTGGCGAAATTAACAACACACAGGATGGCGAGACCTATAATGGTGGCACCGTGAGCAACTGTTTTGCCGACGCTGTTGTCAAGAGCCGCCAGTATCAGGCTGGCGGTATCGTAGGTACCATCACTTGTGGCACTGTTGAAAACAACCTCTTCACAGGTACTGTTGACGACAAAGAGCGCACCACGGGTATGGTAGCCCTCGTCGACCGCAACGATGCTCCCTCTATTATTCGTAACAACGTGGTAGCTGCATCGCACCTCTATGGCGATGTGCTGCGCATTGTGAACACGGCCGGCCGCGACAAGGCTCAGCTTGAAAACAACTATGTGCTTGAAACCACCTACTGTGGCGCAAACGCTAATAACGCTGGCGTGATGGAGAACGCTACCGATGCCACCTCAGAAAATGGTGCTAACGCCACACTCGACCAGCTGCGCTCGCAGAGCTTCTACGAGGATCTGGGCTTCGACTTTGCCGACACATGGAAGTTCCTCGATGGCGCTGAAGGCAAGACCTATCCTGTGCTGAAGTGGATGCAGCCCAAACTGCCCACCACTATCTTCGACCTCCCGGACGAGCGCGCGTTGCTGTACGACCAGGGCATGGAGTTCTTCTCATTTGCACCCATCCACGCCTCTTACGGTCAGGATGTTGACGTGCAGATTGTATCGGGCGGCGACAAGGCCACCCTCAACGACAATGCCCTGTGGGCTGGCGACGCGGATGGCAGTTGGGCCGGTGCTGGCCCCGTAGTGCTGAAGGCAAACATTGCCAGCGACGTGGCAAACCTCTTCAACACCACCAATGCCGATGCACAGTTTACTATCAACATTGCTCGTCTGGGCGAAGGTGTTGACATTAGCACTGGCCAGGAGCTGGTTGACAAGATTAAGGCTAACCCCTCAGGTGTATTCACGCTGGTGAAAGACATCGACATGAGCGGTATTGACCTGACCGACTTCTGTTCAAACGAAGCCTTTACAGGAACACTCGACGGTAACGGACACGTGGTGCGTAACGCCAGCGTAACCTATACCGACGGACAAGACAGAGGTATCTTCTGTACCACCAATGGTGCTACCATTAAGAACGTTGCTTTTGTCGACTTCAAAGTTTCTGCTTCAAGCGCTAACCACGTTGGCTTCATTGGCTCGGCTGCTGCTACTAAGTTTGACCAGGTTTATGTTCAGGGTAAGGTGTCAGGTAACGACCACGTAGCCTTCTTGGCTGGCGATGCCGACAACTGTACTGTAACAAACACCTTTACAAACGGTACCCTCGTAGGAGGTAGCCAGATTGGCGGCTTCTTCGGTTGCACACTGGAAGGTGGTGCCGACATTCAGAAGAGCTACTTCAATGGCTCGCTTACCGCTACATATCGTGGCTGGGTGGGTGGCTTCATCGGTTTGATTGATAAGGCCAACAGCGAGGTAACCATCGAAAACTGCGTTTCTATTGGCGACTGCCAGTTCACACAAGACGCTGGTGGCGACACCAAGAAGACAGGCCCATTCATCGCTGGTAACAGCGCTGGCGACACTCCTAACGCTAAGGTAAACTTCTCAAGCAACAACATCAAGAATACAAACGCTAACATGTCGCACGAGTCGGATTGGCCAGGCAAGAACCCCACCACCGACGAAGATAACCCTGTTGACTATGCTCAGGAAATGGCCGCACAGGTGCTGCAGACCTCTGCACCGTATGAGGGCCTGGGTTGGGACTTTGAAAAGGTTTGGACAATGGACGCTGCCAGCAGCTATCTCTATCCTACACTGAAGATCTTTGGCTCGTTCCCCACAAGCGGTGTGAAAGACCTGCAGAACGACGTGAAGGCTACCTTCGTAGCTGCTGCTGCCGACAATGTGCTCACCGTGGCTGGTCTCGACGCTGCCGCTACTGTAACTGTAGCTAACGTGGCCGGACAAACCGTAGCAATGGTTTCTACCGCTACTGGTGCCGCTACCATCCAGTTGCCCGGCAAGGGCCTCTACCTGGTAAAGGCTACTGTAAACGGCAAGACCGCTACTGCTAAGGTGCTGAACAAGTAAAAAAATCTCTCTCTTTATAATACGATAACCGTAAACAATAGGGTTTACGGTTATCGTTTTCAGGTTAAACACTTGAAATAGCCACACACCCCACACACAACGAGAGATACGCGTTATCTCTTTTTTTCTCACACCCCCAAGAAACACAAACTTGAATATTCTTGCCCCACTATATATACATTAAAAACAGCATCAATCAAATGTAAATAACAAATTTCAATGAGATGTATTAGATATAAATAACAAATTTCAATGATATGTATTATCACCAACTTTATCTTTAATTAATATGTTTAAAACAAAAGCACGAAATCTATGGAAGGGGCTACTGCTCATCGCAGTATTGCTCGTAACCATTCCTACGTGGGCAGCGCCTATCAAGGTGTCTGGACGTGTTAACGACACGAACGGCGAACCGCTGATGGGTGTAACCATTAAGGAAAAAGGAACAAACAATGTAGCTATTACCGACATTAACGGTAACTACACCATTTCATGTACTACTGCTAAGCCAGTATTGGTGGCACAGTATGTAGGTTTTAAAGCCACCGAGAAGAAGGTGCAAGGCACCCTTTGCGACCTTATCTTGAACGAAGACGTAGGCGCCCTCGACGAGGTGGTGGTAACGGGTTACACCACACAGAAAAAGGTGTCGGTGCTGGGTGCACAAAGCACCTTGAAGATGGAGCACGTTAAAGCGCCTGTAGCAAACCTTAGCTCTATATTTGCAGGTCGTATCCCTGGCGTGGTATCGGTACAGCGTACAGGTGTTCCGGGCCAAGACGACTCTGACATCTGGATTCGTGGTATCTCTACCATGACCAATACAAACGAAGGTCCGCTGGTGCTGGTTGATGGTATTGAGCGTAGCTTCTCACAGCTCGACCCCGAAGACATTGAGAGCGTAACGGTATTGAAAGATGCTGCCTCGACCGCCGTTTATGGTGTGCGTGGTGGTAACGGCGTTGTCATCATCACCACCAAGCCGGGTAAGGTGAGCAAGCCTCAGTTCTCGTTCGACCTCTATCAGGGCATCACACAGCTTACCAAGGTGCCCGACCTGGTTGACGGCATCACCTATATGCAGGCTGCTAACGAGGCTTACAATCATACCAATGGCATCGACTACTACTCGCAGCAGTATATCGACCGCACACGTGTGGCCAATGGTATGGCTGCCCCCAACCTCTCGGCCGAAGAGTATGCTGCCCTGAAGGCCGACCGCACCGTGAACAAGTATCTTTATCCTAATGTCGACTGGATGAAGGAGCTGTATAAGAACACGGGCTGGAACCGCCGCGCCAACGTAAACATTCGTGGTGGTGCTCCTAACGCCACTTACTATGTGTCGTTGTCTTACTATACCGAACGCGGTATGACCAAGGGCGATAAGACGCAAGACTATACCTCAGAGATATCATACGACCGCTACAACTTCTTAACCAACATCAACCTCAAGCCCAGCAAGACAACAAAGATTGATGTAGGTGTGAGCGGCTTCCTTACTTCAGGCAACTATCCGCAGCAAAAACTGGATGATATCTTTAAAAAGGCTATGACCACCAACCCGGTGCTCTACCCCGTGCAATATCCTAATGGCGAGAACCCTGGCGTGTCGCCCGACAACCGTGAGCTCGACAGCCCCTGGGTAACGCTAACACGTCGTGGCTACTCGAAACAGCACAACACACAGCTGAACACCAACCTGAAGCTGACACAAGACCTGGGCTTCTTCAACTGGAGCAAGGGCCTCTCGTTCCGCGCATTGGTTGCCTTCGACGTAAAGGCAAACCAGAACCTGCAGTATAAGGTTGACGATAGCACATGGAAACTGGCCGGTAGCCAAGACCCCACCACTAAGGTGTGGGACGAAAGCACCATGTATGACGAAGAGGGCAACCTGTTGCTTACTGAACAGTATAAGGGTAACAAATCGATGAGTGTTAAGTCAGATAAGTGGGTGTACCGCACCTTCTACTTTGAAACCGCCCTCGACTATAAGCGCACCTTTGCCAAGAAGCACAACGTGAGCGGACTGGTACTGTTCAACCTGCGCAACTATCTTGATGCTAACGATGACAACCTGTTCAAAGTGCTGCCACACAAGCAAGAGAGCCTCTCGCTGCGCGCTACATACGACTATGATAACCGCTACTTCATCGAGGCCAACGCTGGTTATACTGGCTCAGAAAACTTTAAGAAAGGACATCGCTTTGGCTTCTTCCCCGCCTTCGCTATCGGATGGGTTCCCTCAAACGAAAGCTGGTGGAAACCGCTGTCAAACGTAGTGTCGTTCTTGAAGATACGCTATTCAGACGGTACCGTAGGTAATGATAGCTCGGGCGACCGCTTCGGCTACTTCTCAAAGATTGAGGGCGACGACACTGACTATCGCACCTACTGGAACAGTGGTGATGGCTTGCACTATACATCGTATGGCTACAAGCCACAGTGGTCGAAGGTGCGCAAGCAAGACTTAGGTATCGACCTGAATCTGTTCAACGACCTGAGCGTAACCGTTGAGCTGTTTAAAGAAAGCCGCTCGAAGATTTTCGTTTCACGCGACAACGTGCCCTTGATTGCTGGCTTTGCCACAGGCATCTCGGCCAACATTGGTAAGGTAGAGAACAAGGGTATTGAGGCACAGTTTGAGTATAACCACCAGTTTGGCAAAGACTGGTTCGTTTCTTTGCGCGGTAACGTTACCTATAACAAAGATAAGATTATTGAAAACGGACAGGCCGAACCTGCTTATCCTTGGCTCGACAAGCGCGGACACAAGGTGCTGGCATCGCTCGGATACACCGCTTTGGGCCTCTTCACCAGCGAAGAAGACATCAAGAACAACAACGTTTGCCAGTTTGGCGAAACCTATCCTGGCGAGCTCACGAAGCCCGGCGACATTAAATATAAAGACCTGAACGGCGACGGCAAGATTGACGACTACGACAAGAGCTATGTAAACAATGGTGACGTGCCCTCAACCTATTATGGCTTTGGTGGCGACGTGCGCTGGAAGAACTTCGGTTTGGGCATCTTGTTCCAGGGCACCGCTGGCGCTCACCGCTTCCTCTCAGGCACCGGCATCAACCCCTTCACCAGCTCAACAGGTGGCGGCACTCTGTATGCCAACATTACCGACCGCTGGAGCGAGAACGACCCCGAGAACACCAACGTGTTCTACCCACGCCTGGCATGGGGCGCTAAAGACCCCAGCAACCAGAACAACTACCAAACCTCTACCTGGTGGTTGCGCGACATGAGCTTCTTGCGCCTCAAACAGTTCACCGTGTCATACTATTTCCCCAAGGCATGGACCAAGAACGGCATCTTGAAGGGCGGACGCTTCTACATCATGGGCGAGAACGTGCTCACCTTTAGCAAGTTTAAGCTGTGGGATCCCGAGCTCAACACCAGCAACGGTATCTCATATCCTAACGTGCGCACCTTCTCATTGGGCGTAAACTTCAATATTTAAACACTAAGTAAGAAACAATATACATAATATATGAAAGCTAAATTATTAAGCATATTGCTCGCTGGAGCGACAGCACTGACCTTTACGTCGTGCGACGACTATTTCGATGATGTGCCCGATAACGCCACATCGCTCGAGGCCGTGTTCGCCAACCGTGGCCAGTCGCTGAAGTGGCTCTCGAACATCTATACATACATTCCCGATAACACCAACGTGCGCTACAACTCGCGCACCAATGGTTGCTGGCCAATGGCCTCGATAGAAGGCTACCTGCCCTGGGATCATATCGTAGCAAACAACATTATTCTGGGCACACTGTACCCCTCTACCGACTTTGTAAAGACACAGTGGACAGAGTATTATCGCGGTATACAGTATGCCAACATTTATTTGGCAAACATTGATAAGAACAGCGCTATGCTGGCCGATGAGCGCGAGTGGAGTAAAGCCGAGGTGCATGCCTTGCGCGCCTATTTCTACTTCAACCTTGTGAAAGAGTTTGGCCCCGTGCCCCTTATCGGCGACAAGGTATATAGCGTTGACACACCCCTGGAAGATATGATGCTGCCCCGTAACACCCTTGACGAGTGCTGGGACTATATCATCGCCGAACTGAAGGCTGCCATTGATGGCGGCAAATTGAAGTCGACCTTTGGCGAAGACGGTTCTGTAGACAGCCAGTATAAAGGCAACCTCACACAAGAGGCCGTTGAAGGCATCCTTGCCGAGGTTTACCTCTATCGTGCCAGCTACCTGTTTAATGGCGACCCCTACTATCAAACCATGGCCAACAAAGATGGCAAGAAACTCTTCCCACAAAGCAAAGACATGCAGAAGTGGAAAGATGCTCGCGATGCCGCCAAACGCATCATCGACAGCGGCAAGTTTAAACTGGTGCTGCGCGATCAGAGCGGAAAGCTGGTTGAAGATGTAAAGAAGGCCGACCCCTACAAGTCGTGCTTCTACTCGGCCATCGGTCGTGTTGATAACGAAGAGATGATTTTCTTGCGCACCAAAGCCGATAACGACTCATACATCCTCAAGCCCCGCCACACGGGCATCTCAGGCAATGTTGACCGCGGTGCAGGTGCTTACTCTATCCCCTTGCAGTTTATCGACCTGTTCTTCATGAGCAACGGTAAGCGCATTGACGATGTAGAGCAGAAACCCATCTCACAGGTTACCACCTTCAAGGCCGACGACCCTGTATACCCTGTTTACGACACCCAGAACCTTACCTCAAAGGATAAGGATGGCAACGATATAGCAATGAACGCACGCAACTCGCTCAGCACTGCTAAGTATGTTGACCGCTTCTCAAGCTACAACTACTTTACACCGGGTTCGGGCAAGGGCATCATGAAGCAGTTCTACTGCCGCGAGCCTCGCTTCTATCTCGCCGTAACCTTCCAGAACCGCCGTTGGGACTATGACCAGGCCAACACCTACTATACCGATATGTCGTTTAACGGCAACTCGGGCTCTGATGGTAAAACACACGACTATCCTATCTTCGGAACCATCGTGCGCAAACTCTACTGGGAGAAGGAAAGCAATATTGATGGCGCCGTTATGTTGCGTCTGGGCGAGGTTTACCTCAACTATGCCGAGGCTTGTGCCCAGCTGGGCGAAAACAAAGAGGCCCTGAAGTATGTAAACCTCATTCGTTCGCGTGCCGGCATTAACGAGTATGCCTTGAACCGCGCCGAAGAGGGCACTAAAGATGCTCGCAACAAGGGCAAGATATATGTAGGCGACCTGGAGCACAACCAAGAACTGCTGCTGAAGGTTATCTATCGCGAGCGCCTGATTGAGCTGTCGTATGAAAGCAAACACTACTTTGACGTGCGTCGTTGGGGTGTGGCCGACATGGCCGAAGGCGATGGCTGGGTATATCCCACCTGGCATAAAGGCGGCGAAGGCGGCGACATGATTGGCTTTAACGTGAACAACGAAGGCAGCGATGCTGAAAAGGCCAACAGCCTCAACTTCTACAAACGTGTGAAAACGCAGCACCGCATCTTCACTAAGCGTATGAGCCTGTTCCCCATTCCACAGGAAGAGGTGAACCGCGACAAGCAGATTGTACAGAACGAAGGATGGGCTGCCGAATAATATTTATCTCGGTATATTGATTTGTTAGTTAAGTAGACTGTTGCCAAAACATGGCCCACGCCGTGTGGGCAACAGTCTCTTTTTTTTTGAACATACATCTATGCACAATTAAAACCTCAACCACATGAACAAAAAATCGTTTTTACTTAGCATTATGTTGCTGGCCATGCCCGCCATGCTATTGGCAAACCCCATAACCGAGGCCAAAGCCAAGCAACAAGCAGCACAGTTTTTGGCCCAACGTATGCACAGTGGCGCACGACGCGCACCCCTAAAAGGCGGCACAAACCTTACGCTGGCTGGACAAACTAAGGGCTATTATGCCTATAACATAGGTCGAGGCAACGGCTTTGTTATGATGTCGGCCTCTGACCGCACACAGCCCATCTTAGGATATGCCGACGAAGAGCAGTTTAACCTCAGCAACGCCCCACAGCCCTTAAAGCAATATGTGCAGCGCCTATCGGCCATTGTCGAGGCGGCTGAACAGGGCAACGCACAGTTGGCGCCACGCAAGTCGGCGGCAGAAAGTGGGGTGGCCACGCCCGTATCGGTGGCCAAAAACTTTGTGCCCACACTGGTGTCGTGCCGCTGGAACCAAGGGTCGCCCTACAACCTCGAGTGTCCTAAATATACCGATGCCAATGGCCATCAACAAACAGCGGCCACAGGCTGCGTAGCCACAGCCATGGCACAGATAGTGTATTACTGGAAGTGGCCGAAGACCACCACCACCATGCCCGCCTACACCACCAACTGGAACAGCCAAACGGTAACCTACCCTGAGATGGCACCCACCAGCTTTAAGTGGGATAAGATGAGCGACGTGTATAACGGTAAGCAAAGCCAAGAGAGCCAACAGGCCGTGGCACACCTGATGCGAGCACTGGGACATGGCGCAAAGATGGGGTATGGACCCGCATCGGGCGCCAACTCGGGCAATGCAGCGGCCGCCCTACGCAACTATTTTGGCTACGACAAAACATCGTTCTATGCCTCGCACGACAAGTATACGTACACCGAGTGGGAAGACCTTATCTACAACGAGCTGGCAGCAGGACGACCCGTGCTGATGAATGGCGACAACAGCGACCTCACAGGCGGACACGAATGGGTGTGCGACGGCTACGATGGCAACGGCCTCTTTCATATGAACTGGGGCTGGGGTGGCATGTGCGATGGCTACTTCATCCTCACCGTGATGTTTCCTGACCAGCAAGGCATAGGCGGAAGCACATCGAGCGATGGCTACAGCATGAGCCAGGGCATTGTGGTAGGCTTACAGCCCAATTACAGCGGCCAGGAGCAGCCCGAACAGCCCGAGGTGGTGCGCAACACGGTAACCAACCTTCGACCCGAGCAAACCACGCTATCGCGCTCAGACACCAACCGCAACTTCTCGGTGCTCATACAATATTCAGCAGGCACTGATATGGGCCATGCCTACACCTTTAACAGTGGCTTCGGCCTGTATGATGCCGAGGGCAACGCCGTAAAGGAACCTATCGGCCAAGAAACCTTCGACCTCTCGCCCGGCACCTGGTGGCCTACACGCGGCCTTACGGTGGTGTTTGGCAAGGGCTTGACCGATGGCACCTACTACATACGCAGCATCAGCCGAAAGAAAGGCACACAAGATTGGCTGCACACCGTAAACTTCAACACCACGTTTATAAAGGTGGTGATTGATGGCACCAAGGCGCAGCTCACCGTCTTTCCACACACCGACATTACTGTGCAGAACCTCACGCTTGAAGGGTCGGGCACCGTGGGCGTAGAACAAAAGGTGAAGGCCACAATGACCAACAACTCTGAAACCGAATATTATCATAACACCTTCTTGCTGGTTGATGGCAACTTTGTGTCGGGCAACTGCATACAGGTACCGGCCCTCTCAACACGCGATATATACTTTAAATATAAACCCGAATCGGCAGGCAAGCACACCTTGCAGGTTTCTACCTCAAAGAACGCCTCTGACGCCTTCTACACCACCACGGTTAACGTAAAGGCAGCGGTGACGAACAACCTGAAAGTGGCGAAACCCACCTCGCTGCTGAAAACGTATAACGTAAACAACAAGAGCTCTATCTACGGCAATGTGATGAAGCTCGGCGTGAAGGTAACCAACGAGGGCAACGACACCTATTATAGTTATGTTGAGGCATCGCCGTGGGAACTGGATGGCAACGTATACTGGAAGCGTGGCAGCTATAAGCAAACCATAAAGTTAGAGCCAGGAGAGAGCACCACACTGACCTTCACCCTGCCCAACTTGAACCTGGGTAGCACCTACAACTTCCACATCGACACCGACAAAAGCAACAGTTCAAACTTGGGCAACTTTACCTTCGTGCAAGGCATCGACTACTGGACAGCCGATGGTGCCGCCAACGCAGCGCCCACCAAAGGCTTTAAGGTTACACCCGATATGGTGGCCGTGCATGTGCCTGGCAAGCTAAACGTGCCCACCATAACGTTTGAGGGCACACCAGCGGCCAATGCCACCCTGTTCTTCGACGAGGGCGCACAGATAAACAGCCGCGTGCTGGCCATCTTAAAACGCAAGGTGTCCAACATTGTGATGGGCGACAATGCCGAACAACTGACGCTGACCGACGGCCAGCCCTTCTACTTCCCCTACAACTTTAAGGCAAACAACGTGACCTATGTGCGTGCCGCCGAGCGCAATGCCAACGCCTGTATGACCATAGCCCTACCCTTTGCACCACAAACCGTTGAGGCTGATGGCACACCGCTAAGCTTTGTTCAAAGCGCCGACGATGCCGTGGGAGCACTGGCAGCTGAGGAGTTTACATCGGCACAAGGCACTACCGTAAACTTTACATTGGCACCCGAACTGAAGCCTAACCGCCCCTATCTGCTTACCATAAAAGGCAAGACAGGCGCTGCAAGTTTCGACCAAACAGGCAAAACGCTGACCTTTAAAGCCACCGATGCCGCCATTGAGGCCACCGAAAGCATCTCGACCTATAGCACCAACTATCGCTTATTAGGACTTTACAGCGCCACCAGCATGCGCAACGCCTACATGCTCTCACCCGATGGCACCGCCTTTGTACAACAAGCTGAGGCCACGCTACAGCCCTTCTCGGCAGTGTTTGTGGCCAATAACGACGAGGCGCTACAAGCCAAGACCCTTCAGGTAGGCGGACTTGTGAGCACGGGCATCAACTCCCTTGTGCACGAAAAGGCTACTCACGCTAACAATGCCATCTATACACTGAGCGGACAAAAGCTTATGAACAACCGCTCACTGTCTTCACTGCCCAAGGGCATCTACATTATTGGAGGAAGAAAAGTGGTGAAGAAATATTAGAGGTAAAGGAAGAGTTTGGAACTCTATCCTTTAACAATGTGTTACTTTATAGAGAGGACACAAAAATGTACCAAGTTATTTTTTATCATTACTAAATCACACACAGGGCTTTTATGCTCAAAACTTATTAATATATAATATAATGTGTAGCGTGCCTCTATATGACACGACTATAAATCAACTTACTTAAATTATGGACAAAAAACTGTCACTATTGTTTCTGCCTCTTTTAGGTCAGACATTGGGCTTGCATGCCGCCGACATTGACTATACACCGCTGCGACTCAGCGGGTTTAATGCCAATGTGGTGTTGCAGCCAGGAGAGCGTGTTGTTAACACTGCCGATGGGCATTGGAATTTTTATTCAGAAGAGCTAAAAGGGCGCGGTGGTTTGCCGCAGATGTTGCACGGTATGTTTTCAGATGTGCCGTACCAGTTGGCCGATTTCTCTGCACCTTGTGCTTTCAAACTCTCGTCGCCCGATATTGATGCTGCCGAGGGCACTGCTTACGGACAAAGTATCACCATTGCGCTGGCCACTCCGCAGAAGGCGCACACACTATGGTTGCTGGCTACAGCACCACATGGTGCTACCAAGGTAAATGTTACCGTGCATTTTGCTGATGGCTCTACACAAGTTATCAATAATATTGCCATTGCCAACTGGAAAGCTACGCAGAGCAAAGGTTCGGCTTTTTGGCAGTTGGGTTTGACAAATGGTGATAGCTCGGCGGCCGACACCAACTATGCCTTGTATGAAGCCCCAATTTCGCTTTCTGATGCTACGCATGAGGTAACGTCAATCACAGTAAGTTTGGCTGAAAAGGGCCGTTCGGTATGTCTTTTTGCTGTTACCGCTACCGATAAAACAAGCACTGCGATAAAAGATAAAAAACTTTTCTTTATCTCCAACTCGCACCTTGATACGCAATGGAACTGGACGGTGAAGTCGACCATTGCCGATTATGTAAAGAACACGCTTAACCAAACGTTTGAACGTTTTGAAGATAAAGACGACCACAACTTTACCTTCAACTTTGAAGGGGCTATAAAATATATGTGGGCAAAGGAATATTATCCTACCAAATATGAGAAACTGAAGAAATATATTGCTGATGGGCGCTGGAACATTGCTGGTGCCTCTATCGATGCCAGCGACGTAAATATTGGTTCGGCCGAGTCGTTGATACGCAATTTCCTTTACGGACAATCGTTCTACCGTAAAGAGTTTGGCGTGCGTGGCGGACGCGACATCATGCTGCCCGACTGTTTCGGCTTTCCTTGGTCTTTGCCCACCGTGGCTGCGCATTGTGGTATGAAGTATTTTCATACGCAGAAGTTGTCGTGGAATTCGGCCTACGCCTACAACCAGTTGCCACGCTTTGCACGATGGAAAGGCACTGATGGCGAAGAGGTGTTGTCGGTGCTGAAATTGTGTGCCTATGATGAGCACGAAAAGTTTCGTAAGGATATGTCGGCCGACGCTGATATGATAGCCGAGGTAAACACAAACAAAACGAAATATGGTATTCCTGCTACCATCAAGTATGTTGGCCCACGTGGCGACCGTGGCGGAGGCCTGGATAAGGAAACGGCCGACTGGCTATCAAAAAGTGTGGATGGCAGCGGACAGTTGGGGGTAACGCTCAACTCATCAACGGGTATGCTCGACCAATTGTTCCATATGGGCTATGATAAACTGCCTGTCATTAATCATGGCTTGCCCATGCGTGCCCATGGTGTAGGTGGATACACCTCGCGCACCATGCTTAAATATTGGATGCGTAAGGGCGAACTGCTGGGCGATGCTGCTGAGAAGGCTTCGGTGACAGCCAACTGGTTAGGTACATTGCCTTATCAACAGAAAACTCTTACTGATGCCTGGGTGCGTTTGTTATGGCACCAGTTTCATGATGATATTCCAGGTACATGCATCAACGATGCTTATACTTATACGGTAAACGATCAAGTGCTCAATCAGCTTGACTTTTCGCGCACACTGAATAATGCAGTGGGTGGCGTGGCTAAGCTAATGAACACTCAGTGGTGCCATGATGTGCCTGTGGTGGTGTATAATCCGCTATCGATACAGCGTACTGATATTGTTGAAGGACAAATAGCAATGGCCCCCGATGTGCAGAATATCAAAGTGACAGATGCGCAGGGCAATGTGGTGCCATGCCAAATAACAGAACGTGAAGATGATGGCCGGCTTCACTTTATCTTCTTGGCTACGGTGCCATCGTTAGGTTATGCTACCTACAATGTGGCGCCAGATACTAATGTATCTACTCCTACCTCTGCTTCAAACCTCAGTGTCAGCGAAAAAGGTATGGAGAACCAGCGCTATAAGGTTTCCATTGATGCTAACGGCGACGTGTCGTCGATTATAGATAAACAAAACGGTAACCGTGAGATGTTAAGTGCACCCATTCGTTTGGCATTGCTCTTCGACGAGTCGCTTGCATGGCCATCGTGGGAGATTCATGGCGACCAACTGCAAAAGGCACCGCGTGAGTATGTTGACAAAGAAGGACTGCAGGTAGAGGTGGCCGAAAATGGCCCATTGCGTGTCAGCTTAAAGGTAACACGCAAAAAAGGAGCATCTGATTTTGTGCAATACATACGTCTGGCCTCTGAAGGCTGTGCTGACCGTATCGACTTTGTGAATGAGGTAAACTGGCAAACGCGTGAACGTTTGCTGAAAGCCACTTTCCCGCTCACCGTAAGCAATCCTAAAGCCACTTACGACCTTAGCATAGGCACTGATGTAAATAATAATAGCACCAGTTATAGTACCGATTCAAACAACAATACCTCATTATGCGAGTTCCTCGGACATCAATGGGCCGACGTTACTAACACCAATGGCGATTGTGGCGTTTCTATCCTTAACGATAGCAAGTATGGTTGGGATAAGCAGAAAGACAATGAGATACGTCTCACGCTGATACATACACCTAAGGTGGGCTCTAATTATGCTTATCAAGGCAAGCAAGATTTGGGCTTGAATCGTTTTACCTATTCGTTCTTTGCTCATAAGGGCGTGTGGGGAGCCGATACGCAATGGGAAGCCGACAAACTGAACGAGCCGATGTTAGCTTATCAAACAACCTGTCAAGAGGGCTCGTTGGGCTCTGATTTTGGCTTCCTAAAGGTAGATAACCGCAACGTGGCAGTGAAAGCGCTGAAGAAGGCAGAGGGCTCAGATAAATATATCGTTCGCTTTTATGAGCTGACGGGCGAAGGACAGGATGTTACAGTCGAATTCCCCGCCGACATTGTTTCTGCCGACGAGGTGAACGGTGTTGAAGAATTGTTAGGTCCCGCACAGTTTAGTGGCCGCAAACTGTCATTCCATATTGATCGTTTCCATCCTAAAACGTTCCAGTTTGAATTAGCTTCTTCTACAGCGTCATCGGCATCTACAGTTAGTGAACAAGCACCGCAGTCGGTGCCTGTGAGCCTCGATTATAATGTGGATGTGATGAGCACCAATGAGCGTCGTAGCGATGCTGACATTGATAAGGCTTTTCCTGCAGAACTGTTGGGCAGCGAACTGAAAGCCGATGGCATATCGTTTACCATGGGAAATAGCAGCATAGGCAAGAAAAATGCTGTGCGCTGCATGGGGCAAACCATCACATTGCCTGCACTGAAGGGTGCCCGTAAGGTGTATGTGTTGGCTTCGTCGCTCAATACGAAGGGCACCACAGCAACGTTTGGTATCGGAACCAGAACCGTAGAACAGTTTGTCGACTACTATGGTGGCATGGTGGGCGTATGGAGCAATAGCATTGATGTGCAGAAACATTATCGTATGGAGAATACAGCCTTTACAGCTACCCACTCGCACAGCAAAACGGCCGATAATGTATGCGACTATCTGTATATGTATAAGTATGCATTTACGCTGAATGAGGGCGATAATACGATTACGCTACCTAACGATCCTGATCTCTTGGTCTATGCTATCAGTGTGTCAGACAATGCTAACGATGATACAAAACCGCTATCTGAGGTGGTAAATGTGCTGAAACACAAAGACACGAAAGACCCTTATCAAGCTGTAGAACACGACGACGACATCATTACGCCTGCAACGGTGAGAGCTTCAGGACAAACAAATAGTAATGAGAGTGCGCAGAAGGCTTGCGATGGCAATGCCGATACCAAATGGTGCGACAACTCGTCAGCGGTGAAATGGCTGGAGTATAAGTTTGAAAAGCCCATGACAATAACAGGCTGGAAGGTGCTAAACGCTGGATGTGAAGGCGATGGCAATATTGCTTCCGAATATGTGTTGCAACGTTATGTAAACGATGGATGGGTTGATGTGCAAACCGTGGTAGATAATTCAGCTAACACTACCGACTTTGTGCTTGAGCATCCTTTTGTTAGTGAGGGCGTGCGTTTGCGCGTGGTAAAGGGTGAGCAAGATGGCACCATTGCCCGTGTATACGAGTTTAGTGTGTATGGCCATGAACCTAAGGAGGGTGAGGCTAATCAACCTCAAATCATCAGTCGTATTCCTACCTATGGTTTTGGCCGACAGGTGGCTACGGTGGTAAAATCGAGCGGACGTGTAAATGAAAAGGAAGATCCTTACTTTATGCTTGACAGTCAGCGAGGCACCAAGTGGTGTTATAATGGCTCTATTGAAAAACCTTCGGTTGTGTTTGAACTGAGCGAACCGCACCTGCTCACAGGCTTTGATATCTACGACTCGAAGACACATGAAGTCTTTAGCAATTCAGACGAATATGAGATAGCTTATAGTATGGATGGCAATACCTACACAACAGCGGTGAGCGAGAAGGGAGTGTCGGCCGAAGATGTTCACTCATCTACACTGAGTGAGCCTGTTAAAGCTAAGTATGTAAAGCTTACTATGGCAAAAGGTGATGGTGCCGTGCGCGTGTATCAGTTTGATATGTGGGGCACACCTACGGCCGAAACAGAGCCTACGGCAACAACGGGCCTCTTATCGTTACATCGCTCGGTGATAGGTTCTAACAGTCCGGTTAATTTCAATGAGTCGGCACTCAACTTATTTGATGGCTTGAAGACGCGCACCCTAAAACCTTTTACATGGAAGGTAAAGAAGACCAATTCGGCCGACGTGTATGCTTGGGCTGTTGTCGACTTAGGTGCAACGTGTAACATGAACCAATTTAAGTTGTACGACTCGAAAAACTTTGGTGGAACCCATAACATTAGTGGCTATCGCATTTATGTGTCAAAAACACGTCCCACAGATACACAGATGAAAACTTATGCAAGAAGTGCAGGTGGTGTAGGCTGGAAACGTGTGGCCAATGTTACAGATGCTTCTTCTGAAAACACTAAAACCTATGTGCCTGATGTTACGGTTAGCGGTCGCTATGTGAAATTAGAAATACCCTATAGCTGCGTTACCGACTCGGCTCTTATCGGCCAGTTTGAGGTATACGGGCAGGTGGCATCGGGCATTGATAATGTTTCTGCCAAGACCGACATCGTTGTATATCCGAAGGTCGTAGAGCAAGGTGCTGACATACATCTTGAAGCCGCTGCTCATAATGCTTCATATAGCATTGTGGCAGTGGGTGGAGAGACGGTAGCCGTAGGACATTTTAGTGGAAATGCAGCTGTGTCATCGGCAATGCTTAATAAAGGCGTGTATATGGTTACTATTGTAGCCGACCGCAAAAGAAAGACCGAGAAAGTGATTGTGAAATAAAAAATGATATCATAGTGGGCGTATTGAAACAATAAAGATGTTGTCTTGATACGCCCGCTTTATAAATGAAAAACGCGGTAAAAGAGCTATTGGTTTATTGTGTTAAAAAACACTATGGTGGTGTAAAAAATGCGCGTTTACCTGTTCTTATGATATATTGCAAAAGACCAAAACAATTAAAACATAACAAATCGTATGAAAAAACTCATCCTTACAGTAGCCTGCATGGCTGTTGTGCAAGGGCTGTGGGCCGATGTTGAAGCTGGTAAAGCCTACCGCTTGGTGCCCGCTACCGACAACGGTAAGGCCGTGTTTGTAGAAAACTCAGCCTTTGATAACGGCAAGAAGGTGATGCTATGGACACATACGCCAGCCCCTGCCCAGCAGTGGTATGCCGAGCGCCAAGGCGAAAAGTGGGTGCTGCGCAACGTATATACAGGCAAGTATCTCACCACCGCTTCAACGGTAGCCCAGCAGTCGGATAAGGCCACGGCCACATCTGCGCAATGGACCCTTGAGCCCATTGATGCCAGCACAAACACCTATCGTGTGGCCCAAACCATAGGCACACAGTTGCGTTACCTCGGTGCCGTTAAAACAAGTGATGGCACCCAACTGGCATTGGGCGTTAAGAAGACGGGCGACGATGCAGCTCAGCAATCGTGGACCTTTGTTGAAGAAACTCCTATCACCTCCTTTACCCACGCTTTGCGCGATGAGATGGGCGAGCGCTACCTCGCCTCTTTCCTTCAAACCGTGAGTGGTGGCAAAACCTTTACCAAGGGCGGATGGGGCGAACCCGAGATCCTTGAAACCATGCTCGACGCCTACGAAACCACGGGCCAAAAGCAATATCTTGATGCCTTCACCTCGGTATACAATTACTTCAAGAAAAAGGTGGGCACCGACTGGTTGCATCTGGTGTATGAAGATGCCTATAAATGGTATGGCCACGACTTTAACGACGACGTGATGTGGATGATTATTGCTGCCGCTCGTGCCTATCAGCTTACTGGCCAAAAAGTGTATATCAACGATGCCAAGCGAGCCTTTGATGGCATCTGGCAGCGTGCCTACAACCAGTGGGGCATGCTGCGTTGGGCCGAGCAGAGTGGAGGCAAGAACGGCACCAACTCGTGCATCAATGGTCCGGCCGAGGTGGCTGCCTGCTATATAGCCATGGGCTTGGGCGACGAGAGTTATTATGAAAAGGCACGCGCCCTGTACGACAATCAGCGCCGCTACCTATTCAATGCCGAGTCAGGTGCCGTGTACGACTGTTTTACCTGGAACGCCGAGACCAATTTGCCGGGTGGTTACAGCTATTGGTCGTCAACCTACAATCAAGGCACCATGTTAGGCGCTGCCACCTTATTATATAATCATTATGGCGACAATTTTTATCTGCAAGATGCCCAAAAAATTGTTGATTATTCGCTGAACCACCTGTGCAACAGTGATGGCATTATCAACGTGTGCCAAACCGTTGAGGGCGACCTCTGTGGCTTTAAGGGCATCCTTATGCGCTATATGCGCCAGTATGCCACCCGCTTTAATGTGCCCAGCATCATGACCTGGATGCAGCGCAATGCCCTGCATGCCTACAGCAACCGCAACTCAAAGGGCATTACCTCGTCGGCATGGCTCACCAAGGCGGCCGAAGATGGCACCTATGGCGACAAGCGTTACGACAATCAGCCCTTTGGCTGCTCTACCGCTGTGTCGGCAGCGTTTAACGCGTTTGTTCCCACATCGGGCATTGTGAAAGAGGCGTGGCAAGTGTTTCAGGCCGAAGACTTCGATTATGCCCAAGGTGTTTACACCGACCAGATTGATGGCCGCACTGTGGTAACCAACATCAAAAAAGGGCTGTACACCTGTTATCGCAATGTCGATTTCGGGTCAATGCCCGCTCGACAAATTCAGCTCACCCTATCTAAAATAACCAATAAAGCTGTGGGTGGCAGCGTAGAAGTGTGCCTCGACAGCCCCTCGGCCAAGCCCATTGCCACCATCAATGCTCCTACCACCGACAGTTGGGCTACCCTTACCGCCGACATCGCCCCTGTGGCAGGTCGCCACGATGTGTATATGCGCTTCAAGACAAAGGTTACATCAAGCACCAGCGCCTTCAGCTTCGATAGCTTTAAGTTTCTCACCACCGCCACGCCGCTGATGAGCGACGTGACAAAGAATGGTGGCGTGCTTACCCTCAGTCCCGCCTCTGATCAGGCAGCGCTGGCCATCGATGCCGACCCTACCACGTCGGCCTCGGTGGCAGGACACCAGTTGTCGCTCAGCTATCAGTCAGAGGTGGCCGTGCGCCCTTTGCTGTATAGTGTGTCGGTAGGAACTGAGCCAAGCGCCAACGATCCGAAATCCTGGACGCTGATGGCCTCAAACGACGGCGAAACATGGATAGAACTTGACCGCCAAGACGCTGCCTCGTTTGCCGACCGTGCCACTACCCAGCGCCATACGCTGAACACCGATGCGCTGTACACCCGCTTCAGGCTGAACATCACAGCTAATCATGGTGGCGAGAATACGGCCGTGTCTGACTGGCAACTGGTGGGTACCCTTAACACCAACTTGGGATTTACCGCTCAGGGCACCGAGGTGTGCACGGCCGATGGCTTGTATAAGCCCACCCGCTATGCCGTAACAGCCCCCGCTACCACAGGGCAGCAAGCGCCCACAGGCTGGACACTGCAAGGATCGACCGATGGCAAGACGTGGGACGACATTGACCATCGCTCGCACCAATCGTTTGCTTGTGCCGCCGCCACTACCTTCTATACCGCTTCGGCTCAGAAGGGCTACAGCCAGTTTCGTCTGCTAACCGAGGGCGAGGGCACCGCGCAAACCTACACCGTCTTTGCACAGTTAATGCCCACCGCTACCTTCTATCCTGGCATCTTCAGCAATGGAGGCACCTTCACGGCAGCCTCTTATACCGCTTCGTTAAAAGCAATCGCCGATGCTGACCCGTCAACCTCAGTGCGTATACCGCTGACCAATGGGCAGGCACAGGTGGTGTATGAGAGCCCGTGGCCTTTTAAGGTGAAATCGTATGCGCTGTGTGCTGGTAGCGCTCAGGGCGAGACACAGGCCAACCCGAAGAATTGGAAGGTGGAAGTGTCGCAAGATGGCACTAAGTGGATTGTCTTGCGCACCGAGCTGAGCAAGGCGTTTAAAAAACGCGCAACGGTGGTGACCAACACGCTGGCCAGCAATGCCGAATGGAAATATATTCGCCTAAACATAACGGCTGTATCGAAGGCCGATGCTGATGAGGTGGTGATTGACGACTGGCAACTGAACGGACAGTGTGTTACCACCGATGCTCTAAACGCCTCTGACGCCACGACAACGGCCTTAGTGCCTGTTGACAACGCTAATGAAACGGGCGACAAGGTGGCCGACAACAACATCGACACCAAATATTGCTATTGCTTTTTCATGGGCTCTTGGTTGAATTACGACTTCGACACCCCTGTGGTGGCCAATCTCTATAGCGTGTCGTCGGCCAACGATAATGCGGGACGCGACCCGAAGGCATGGACACTGATGGGGTCAGACAATGGCACCGACTGGGTGACGCTGGACCAGCAAACGCAGCAAGTGTTTCCTGACCGCAAGACCACGCTGTTCTTTGCTTTCAATAATAAGCATGCCTATGCCCACTACCGACTGGTGATGGATGGCAACAATGGCGACACTATGCTGCAGCTGAGCGAGTGGCAACTGCTGTATAGCGACCAAATAGCGTCGGGCATAGGTGCTGTGACCGATAACGTAGGCCAAGCCCAAATAGGCATTGCACAATGCGTAGCGAACAAACAGCTGATGCTGTCAATGCCCACTAACGGCACTGTAGCGGTTTACACCCCGTCGGGCCAACTGGCTATGCAACAAACGATAGCGGCCGGACCGCAACAGGTGGCTTTGCCCTCGCACGCGCGCGGTATATATATTATTAAGGTATGTGCAGGCGCACAACAGCAAACGGCAAAGATAATGGTACGATAAAGTGTGAGTAAGTAATGATAAGAATGGCAAGTGCGGAGCTGTAAAAGGCTCTTGTGCTTGCCATTTGCTATTTAACGTGAGTTCGACGAATTAGAATAAGGTTAATTGTCTATCTATAGTCCTTTGGACTGCAATTGTTGGTTTCTTAGGGAAGAAACAATATGCAGCCAAAGCTCCAAGAGTATTGACAATGAAGTTATCAAAAGATCTGTGTCTGGAATGTTCCACCTGTGCGATATTCTTAAGTTCATCGTTTACGGTCTCAATGATAGCCCGTTTTCTCAACAAGAGCCTGTCTGATATTTTCATAATAGAGCCTTTCATGTTGCTTTTTAGTTTCGTGATAAGCTGTATTCCATCAACGAAAAGTTTATCGAATAGATTCTTGCTTATATATCCCTTATCTCCAACAAGTTTGCCGTAGATAAAATCGACAAATGCTTTATATTCCAAGGGCTTACGGTCGTCAATGTCACCAGGAGTAATCATGAAGTTAAGCAATTCTCCTTTTTCATTACATATTAGGTGAAGCTTAAAACCGAAAAACCATCCCATAGAACATTTGCCTCTTTGAGCAATACCTTTAAATGTCTTATGAATAAGGATTCTTTGGTTCCTGCATACACGAAGAGGGGTACTATCCACGAAACTTATGCCGGTACATTTTCCCAAAAGTACCTTCTTTATAAAGATTGCCAAATGAATAGCAACGGTCTTCTGGAGTTCCACAAAACGATTGTATGACACAACCTTGGGAAACAAATGTCGAAGATGCACACATACATATTCTTTGTAGAAATGCTTCAAGCAACGAAAGCCTGAACTGTGGAAAAGTATAATGATAACCATAATTTCAGCCTTTGACATGGTCGATTCACGATGATATTTGCGTTTTAAATTGCTTTTTATGGTATATTTTTCCATTTGGGCATCAAAAACTTTGCAGAAGTCATCCGCAATACAGAAAATTTCAGTAACTTTGTCCTCGGTGATCATAGCGATTATTGTTTGTAAACTTTTGATTTTTAGCACTTTAAAGTTACAACAATTTTCGCTAATCACCAAATTTTCAGACACTTATATTTCGTCGAACTCACGTTATTTACCTCAGCTCTCATGATAATAAATCAGCCAATTCTCATGAACACACTTTTTCCATATTGTGTTCCTTGGATGTATTATGGATTTTCGATGCTAATGGTAATAGGTGTATTGGGGAGCATACAAGATATTCATACAAGATATTATACAAGAAGCAGAAAGAACAATACGAAAAAAAAGAAGAAAGGAAATGACGGCAACGATTTGTTGGCTTTAGAAACCACTTTTTGGCTAATCATAACATCATCAATTATAGCATTGCCAAATAGGTTTATTCCTATTGACGACACGAAAGTAATAACAGGGAAGGTTGTTGACAAAACGAAATGGAAACTATTGTCAAAAACAACTGGCGGTTGGCAGAACTATGTAAAAATAAAGATTGACGGAGAAGACACTTTCTTTTGGTACAACTTAGACTATGAAAACAAAGAATATGGGACAAGATGCCTTATCAGCGAAAGAAAAGGCATCTGGGGGTTGCGCTATGTAACGAATGTCGACTTTATAGTGGAATAAGCTTGCTTTTTTACCCGCCTTTTTGCGCGTCACCCAAAACGATAAGAGCGTTCCTTGATTATCAAGCACTTACAAACACATCTTAAAAAAGTGACGAAATCAGGAGATCATCAGATAAGATAAATCCTCAGATTGAGCACACTGTGTATTCCCAATCTGAGAATTCTTCTATTCCTCCCCATTCAGGCATTCGCCCGTCTCATAACTCTTCGTCATATCCTTCAAGATACCAATCATCTCCTGCCTCAAGCTCTCAGGTTTCAGCACGATGATATTTCTGCCATGCCACAACAGTTCCTGAAGGAAATCACGACTTGGGCGAACGGCCAATGTATATTCCCGAAACATACTATCCTTCGACTCCCTTACTTTCTGCTGACTTTCGTGCAGCGGAACCTCCTCGATGTAGTTGTATTCAGGATAGAAGGCACGGATGCGGATTTTCTCCACGGACACATCTTCCATCCGATAAATGCCAAAGCAATCTTCATAATAATTCTCTGGAGTCAGGAACTTCTTCATCTTTGGCGGCAACGGATGCTTCTCGCAAATAAGCTTCAGAAAACTGATGCGATCGAAAGGAAGACATCGAACGAGTTTCCTCACATCTTCTTCTGCACTTGAATTGGCTTTCCCTTCGGACGCTGAACGTTGTTTCTTCACTCTTCGTTCTTCACTCTTCACTCCAATCACATACCACCGCTGTTTATAATATCTCACGAAAGCCGGTTGCAGCAAGATATCGCTCTCTGCCCCGAACCCCGAAACATACTTAAACTTCAGCAGATAGTGCTTATCTATCGCTGCAAGAATATCATCCAGATATTCTGTGTTGTATGGCGGTGTATCAAGCATCACCTTGTTATGATACTTCAGCATATCACCTAGCGAAGCCAACCGCAGGGAGCTAAGCATCCACTCCGTTACATCATCGTCATCCACGGGATCACGCTTCAGATAATACCGATAGCCGTCGCTCTTGTTACATTCCACGCTTATGCCAAACTGCGACTGGATATTATCACGATAACGATGAAAAGTACGCTTATCCAGCACATCATTATCCTGATTAGCACGGGCTTCTTTCCATTCGTCAGCAATCTCCTCAAAGGTAAGATGCTTACGATCCAAGAGGCCTATCAGCCAACTA
>ERZ791573.351-NODE-351-length-28021-cov-9.638811_pt1 | contig 28021 bp, 22 predicted proteins | sample MGYA00509971_ERZ791573 | MGnify/ENA primary metagenome ERZ791573 (study PRJEB30046, sample SAMN00791921) | human gut metagenome | study: EMG produced TPA metagenomics assembly of the A metagenome-wide association study of gut microbiota in type 2...
CATGTATCTCTCTTAACATGCAACTAATCGCTATCTTATCCCGAATTGGGGTATATATGTGACAAACAATATCTCCTCATCTGCGCATTATCATAAACCAAGAATATCGTCAGAAATACAGACAATGCATGGAGGCACGCCATGCAGACAACCAGAAACTGACGAAAGTGCTCACTTCGATACATCCTCTTTATCCAATACCAGGGATATGTCATGAATATAAATCGTGGCAAGGCTTTTATGATTTGCGGTATGGGTGCTCTATTGTCTTGGATTTCTTTGCTTGCATAAGTTCCATCATTGCTGCATATCGCTTTTCCGTCAGTTGGATATTGCGATTAAGAGCCTTTGCATTTTTATTGCAGTTTGCTGTGACGTGTTATACATATTGGCAAGTTCTGTAAAGGAACCAACAATCTTGTCCACATATTTCTCGTTATCATAAAGGCGAGACTGCAAGGCCACATCTATGGCTTGATATAAAAGCTCAGCCCGTTGGCGGAATTAATTCAATCGATATGAGTAAAAGTTGTTCATAACGCTGATTTTAAGTAAAAACAAGAATTTCAAAAAAAACTGTCAGATTGTCTGGTTTTTCGCTGTAATGTTCTGACAACCAGATAGATGACCGTCTTTCGATTGTCAGGCAATTGTCTGGATGGTTTGCTGATGAAAGTAATTGACAGATGTGAGGAATTCAGACGACAGGAATCGTATGTGTTGGCAGAATCTTGTAATACTGGAATACGGGTATTACAACATTAACTTATTGGGCAGATGTCTGACAGCAAATCTGCCCAACAGGGGCAAGCACGTTGCCCATGATGGGCAAGCACGTTGCCCATGATGGGCAAGCACCGTGCCCAATTTTAGCCCGAATCGGTCATTAGGCCGTTCAATGTGATATTATACAAGAAAAATTTCTTGTTTCTCTCTAAAATGGTTATCTTTGCAGCGAATTCAGGTTATATAGCCAAATTGTGAAATGAGCAAGAAAAGAAGAAAGTCCGGCAGACGCATTGGTCTGCAGGCGATAACGCTATGTATAAGTACCGCAATGGTACTGATTTTATTGGGAATGGTGGTAACCTCCGTGCTTACGGCGCAGAATCTCTCCTCTTATGTGAAGGAGAACCTCACTGTGACGATGGTGCTGAGCGAGGAAGTCACCGATCCGCAGGCAAGGCAGATGACCGTTGCCCTGCAGAAGCTGCCCTATGTACACCGTGTGACCTACGTCAGCAAGGAACAGGTGCTGAAGGAGCAGACTGCCGCCATGGGCACAGACCCGAGCGAGTTTATCGGTGAGAACCCCTTTGTCGGTTCCATGGAGCTGCAGCTCAAGGCGGATTATGCCAACAAGGACTCGCTGAAATGGATTACCAAGAATCTTAAGGCTGACAGCAAAGTGACCGACATCACTTATCCGCAAGACCTCATGGACAGTGTGAACGACAATCTGCAGCGCATCAACCTGGTGCTGCTGGTGCTTGCCGTACTGCTCACCTTTGTGTCGTTCTCGCTGATAAACAACACCGTGCGCCTCGCCATGTATGCCCGCCGTTTCCTGATCAACACGATGAAACTCGTGGGAGCGTCATGGGGATTCATACGCTGGCCGTTCGTCAGAAGCGCCATGTGGCAGGGACTGCTCGCCGCGGTGCTCGCCGATGCGGTGCTTGCCGGTGGAGTGTATGCCCTGTATATGTATGAGCCCGATGTGCTCGTGGTGCTCACATGGCAGGTGATGGCGATTACGGGAGTGTCGGTGCTGCTCTTCGGACTGCTCATCACGCTCTTCTGCTCATGGCTCTCGGTGAACAAGTTCCTGAGGATGAAAGCCGGAGACCTCTACAAGATTTAAGGCCCCTTGGCTGGCTCCAGCCTTAAGCGCCACTTCCCGGCCCTTGTCGGGATTAAATAAGACATACATTAAAAACGTTACATAATAATGGACAAGAGAAATTTTGCATTTGACCGCGTGAACTTCATGCTTATCGGCATCAGCATGCTGATAGTGATAGTCGGCTTCATATTGATGAGCGGCGGCGGTTCGACCGAAGAAAAGTTCGACCCCGAGATATTCAACACTATGCACACTACCGTAGCGCCTATAGTATGCTTCATCGGTTTCGTGTCGATGATATACGGAGTGATGAGAAAACCTAAAGACGATTAAGGCATAACATAAGGAATAGAAATGAATTGGTTTGAAGCATTGATCCTCGGTCTCGTGCAGGGACTGACGGAATACCTGCCTGTGAGCAGCAGCGGCCATCTGGCTATCAGCGCCACACTCTTCGGAGTGAACGGTGAAGACAATCTCGCATTCACTGTAATGGTGCATGTGGCAACGGTGCTCAGCACCCTCGTGATACTGTGGAAGGAGATTGACTGGATCGTGAAGGGCGTGTTCAAGTTCAAGATGAACGAAGAGACGAAATATTTCCTCAATATCCTCATCTCAATGATACCGGTCGGCATCGTGGGCGTGTTCTTCAAAGACACCGTGGAGGAGATATTCGGTTCCGGACTCCTCATCGTGGGCTGCATGTTGCTCGTAACAGCATTGCTGCTGATATTCTCATACTACGCCAAACCACGCCAGAAAGAGAAAATCAGCCTTAAAGATGCCTTCATCATCGGTCTCGCACAGGCAGTGGCAGTGATGCCGGGACTCTCACGCTCCGGCAGTACCATAGCTACAGGACTGCTGCTCGGCAACAAGAAAGAGAAGCTGGCACAGTTCTCCTTCCTCATGGTCATACCTCCAATCCTCGGTGAGGCATTGCTCGACCTGCTCAAGGGACTCAAAGGCGAGCAGGCCTTCGGCGGAGTAGACACACTGCCACTCGTGGTGGGCTTCTGCGCCGCATTCATATCCGGATGCTTCGCCTGCAAGTGGATGATAAATATCGTGAAGAAAGGCAAACTCGTATATTTCGGAATATATTGCGCCATCGCCGGTGCGGTGACCATAATCTGCTCATTTGCATAACAGAAAAGAACAGACATACAGATGAACTTCAACAAAGGAGAGATAATCTGCATCGACAAGCCATACCGCATGTCGAGCTTCGGGGCACTTGCCCACATCCGTTTCCTGATTTCAAAGAGGATGGGAGTGAAGAGGGTGAAGACCGGACATGCCGGCACACTCGATCCGCTTGCCACCGGAGTACTCATCCTATGCACCGGCAAGGCTACCAAGCGCATCGATGAACTGCAGGCGCACACCAAGGAATATACCGCCACGCTGCAGCTCGGTGCCACGACGCCAAGTTTCGACATGGAGCACACCGTGGACCATACCTATCCCACGGCGCACATCACACGTGAACTGATAGAGGAGACGCTGCCAAAGTTCGTGGGAGAGATACAGCAGGTGCCGCCGGCATATTCGGCATGCAAGATAAACGGAGACCGCGCCTACAAGCTCATGCGCGAAGGCCAAGACGTGCCGCTCAAGGCCAAGACCCTGCGAGTGGACGAGATAGAGATGACCCACTTCGACGAAGAGGCAATGCAGCTGTCTGTCAGAGTGGTATGCGGCAAGGGGACATATATCCGCGCCCTGGCACGCGACATCGGAGAAGCTCTCGGCAGCGGAGCCTATCTCACAGCCCTGCGGCGCACAAGGGTGGGCGACGTGAGAGTGGAAGACTGCATCACGCTGGATGACTTTCCGCAGTGGCTCGCTGAGCAGGACATAGAGGAGAACACAGAAGAAAATTGAAAATATATAAAGGTAAAGCAAGAATATGAAACTATCGCAATTCAAATTTAAACTTCCAGAGGAGCTTATCGCACTTGAACCGTCATACCATCGCGACGAGTGCAGGCTGATGGTGGTACACCGCAAGTCGGGCACCATCGACATGTTTCAGAAAGACGATAAGGGACATGAGCTGAAGGATGCAGACGGCAACCCCGTGTACATGGACTTCCGCAACGTGCTCGACTATTTTGATGAGCACGACGCATTCATATTCAACGACACGAAAGTCTTCCCGGCACGTCTCTACGGCACGAAGGAGAAGACAGAGGCAAAGATCGAAGTGTTCTTGCTGCGTGAGCTAAACGAGGAGATGCGCCTGTGGGACGTGCTCGTGGAGCCGGCAAGAAAGATAAGAATAGGCAACAAGCTCTTCTTCGACGAGAGCAGTTCGATGGTGGCAGAGGTGATCGACAATACCACAAGCCGTGGACGCACACTGCGATTCCTCTACGATGCACCACACGATGAGTTCAAACGCGACCTCTTCGCGCTCGGTGAGGCTCCGCTGCCACACTATATCGTGGACAGGAGAAAAGCCACCGACGAAGACCTGGACAGATTCCAGTGTATATTCGCAAAGAACGAGGGAGCTGTCACAGCACCGGCAAGCGGACTGCATTTCAGCCGTGAGCTGATGAAGAGAATGGAAATCAAGGGCGTGAACTTCGCATTCATCACCCTGCACTGCGCACTCGGCAACTTCCATAGCATAGAGGTTGAAGACCTCACCAAACACAAGATGGACTCGGAGCAGATGCACATCGGAGCCGAGGCATGCAGCGTGGTGAACGAGGCAAAGCGCAATGGCAGACACGTATGCGCCGTGGGTACAAGTGTGCTCAAGGCCACAGAGACCGCCATCGGTACAGACAAGATGCTGAAGGAATATGAGGGATGGACCAACAAGTTCATCTTCCCTCCATACGAATGCGGACTCGCCGACACTATGATTGCCAACTTCTATCAGCCGATGTCGCCGCTGCTCATGGCAACATGCGCTTTCGGAGGATACGAACTGATAATGGAGGCATACAAGAAGGCGGTGGAAAACGGCTACAAGTTCGGATGCTACGGTGACGCCATGCTGATTTTGAACGACTGACGCAGATGATAGCATATCTTTCTTTGGGAACAAACCTCGGCGACAAACGCAAGAACATCGCCGAGGCAATAAAAAATATCGGAGAGCTGGTTGGCGACGTAGTGCGCCAGTCAGCTCTTTATGAAACGGAGCCTTGGGGCTTCAGGTCAGACAACCGCTTCGTCAACGCTGCCGTATGTGTGGACACACAGCTCTCACCCCGCCGGCTGCTCGAAGTGACACAGCGCATAGAGAGGGAGATGGGGCGCACGCTGAAATCCGACGGCGGTGAATACCACGACCGCATAATCGACATCGACATACTGCTCTATGGCGACCTGCATATCGATGAACCCGACCTGAAGATACCGCATCCGCTGATGCACGAGAGAGACTTCGTGATGACGCCACTCAATGAAATAATGGAGGAATAACAAGAAATGGGTATAGAAAAAGGTATATTCAAGAGAATGGAACTGCTCGTCGGCGAGCGTGTGATGCAGAAAACCGCTGAGGCACGGGTGATAATCTTCGGCGTAGGCGGAGTGGGCAGTTGGTGTGCCGAGAGTCTTGTGAGGTCTGGAGTCAGACATCTCACCATCGTCGACTCCGACAGGGTGTGCATAACCAACGTGAACCGCCAGCTCATGGCAACCACCAAGACCATCGGACGGGTGAAGGTTGAGGTGCTCAAGGAACGACTGCTGGAGATAAACCCTACGGCAGAAATCGTTGCCCTGCAGAAAATCTACGACGAGACCACAGCCGACTCTTTCAATATCGGCAGCTACGACTATATCATCGACGCCATCGACAGTCTGAAAGACAAGGCATTGCTGATTCTGGAGGCTTGCAAGACCGATTCGGTGCTTCTCTCCTCTATGGGAGCAGCACTGAAGATGGATGCGAGCAAGATTGCCGTTGCCGAATTCTGGAAGGTGAAAGGCTGTCCGTTGGCACGTGCGTTGAGAAACAAGTTCCGCAAGATGAAGGTGCGTCCGGCACATAAGTTCAAATGTGTATACAGCGATGAGCTCCTGCATAATCTCGGCACCAGCTTCACCTGCGGTACAGACCAGTGTGTATGCTCCAACAAAGAGGAGGTATCCGGCGACCCTGCGCTTGCCGACCATAACTGGAACAATTCCAAAGCGCAGATAAACGGTACTGCGGCACATATCACGGCGATTTTCGGTTTTACCCTCGCCAGCCTCGTAGTAAACGACCTATATCAGAAGGGACTTGCCGAGGCAAAAGACGCGGAATGATAGGTCTTGGTATCTTCGCCTTTGCGTGAACATTAGCGTGACAGATTCTAATTTCCCCCCCCCAGTGGGATAAAAACGAAAAAGCCACCCGTTTGGGTGGCTTCTGTATTTTGTATAACATTACTGACATTCACTTTCTTTTCTTTCTTTTTTGACCGTTACCCACGTGCCTGTTGCTGTATTTACAGCAAACAGGTGTGACTAACTAAAATCAAACAACTAATCTTACCTAAATCTATAATAACCTAACTAATAATCGTTTTCAATCCCCTTGGGCATCATTCAATCCTTGAAAAATAATCTTTTCTCTTTACCTTAATCCTTTTTCCCACCGCTTTTCATAGCGGGGGAATCATACCTATCTTCTTCGTTATCCTTGCCGTCGAGCGGCTTTAAACAATCCTTTACCACTAATTACCTATTTCACAATCTTTCATTACCTAATATTTCTATGGTCTTTCTGTTATCCTTATCTTTATTATCATCAATGACCAACTTTGTTATCCTCAATCTTCATTACCTGAAAAACTATCGTTTCCTTGTTTCTAATACCTTTCTGGTCATCTCTGCGTCTTTGTTATCCTTCCTTCAATCTTTGTCTTTTACCTTCTAATGACCTATTTCCAATCTTCTTTACCTTTCTAATAACCTATCTTCAATCTTTTTACCTCTAATAACCTATCTGTTTGTTATTTCTTCTATTGGCGTTGTGGAGGTCTTCTTGTGTGCCTCCTTGTTTGTTTTGACGTTGCAAAGATAGTATTGTTTGCGCACACAACAAACAAAAACATGCTAAATAATATACTTTTCCATAATATCTTGATGTAAATCAAAGTATTTTTGTTGTCGCACACAAATGCAAACGATTTCTTCTTTTTTCCTGTTGTGTTCATTGGGTTAAAAGACAAACAAAATCCACTCTTCTAAAAAAAACAATATCCAAGCAAGCCCTAATGCCCGATGTGGTTTAAACCAAAAATAGGAAGACAACATGTAGTCATGCCGGCTCCCTATTTTATGTTTTTGTTATCCTTTGTCCTTTTTACCTGTCTATGTCGATGCAAAAGTATGAAATAAAGGTGGATGTTGTATCGCTTTCCGCCTTAAATCATACGTAAACGATTACATGCCAGACAGAGGCTTACTTGTCTACGCTCACCTTGTGGTTCATCCATTTCCCCCTGTAGATGCGAATGAGGAAGATGATTCCTCGGAACGTCAGTTCTATCGCCATTGCCGACCACACGCCAGCCAGTCCGTATTTCGGTGCCAGATAAGCAGCGAGCGAGAGGCGTATGAGCCACATGCTGCCGAAGTTCATCACCGACGGAATCTTCGTGTCGCCGGCTCCTATGCAGATGCAGTTGCCCACGATAGCTGCGGCGAACATCGGTTCTGCAAAAGCCTCTATGCGCAGTGCTCCGATGCCGAGCACTCTGATTTCCGTCACCGGTGTCATGATGCCTATCATTTCTGGTGCAAAGCAATACATTATAGCTCCCATCACCGCCATTATCATCATTCCCAGAGCCAGCGTCATATATGCGAACCGCTTCGTCAGGTCGTGTCGCTGCGCTCCCATGCTCTGTCCTATCAGCGTAGTGGCAGCCTCGCCGATACCATATCCCGGCATGTAGCACAGGCTCTCTGCCGTGATTGCAAAGGTGTTGGCGGCGATGGCAAAGTTGCCAAGCGGCGCCACGATCATGGTGCTCACTATCTGTGCGCCGCTCATCAGCATATACTGTATCGCCATCGGAAAACTTATTCTTATGGCATTCTTGATATATCCGCGGCATGGTCTCCATATCCATCTCTCCCCTTTGAGCGATATTATCGGAGCCTTCCTCACGGCAATCCATATCAGAATCAGTCCGGTGACGAGAAACGCCAATGCCGTTCCCACGGCGGCACCCGTCAGTCCGAGTCCCAGTCCGGGCATGTGTATCGTCGTTCCCAGTATCGTGATGTCTCTCGTCGGGAATATGGCTATGAAATTGAACATCACGTCGAGCAGACACATCAATACGCTCATCATGCTCGGTATCTTCATGTTGCCCGAGCTTTTCAGCATTGCCGACGCCATCATGCCCACCATATATATAGGTATGGCGGTGCTGTAGACCAGGAAATAGCTTGTCGACAGCGGAGCGATGTCGCTTCCGCCTCCGAGCCAGTAGGGCAGAGGCTTTGCTATTGCTGCTCCTAATGCCATGAACAGCAGCGACATGACGGTCATCGCCATCAGTCCCAGACGGAACACCTGCCGCGTCTTCTTCTCATCGTTGGCACCTATGAAATGTGCCGCCTGCACCGAGAATCCCATTATCGCCGCCGATGCCAGTCCGCCGAACAGCCATGTAGTGGTCTCTATCAGTCCTATTGCCGCCGAAGCCTTCGCTCCGAGCGAACCCACCATTGAAGCGTCGATGAAGAACATGAGTATCGACGACATCTGAGACAGTATCGACGGGATACTGAGCTGCACGATGAGGCGCAGCTTGTCGCCGTCGGTCATCTCCTGTCCGTTGCGGATCATCGCCAGCAACTTGTTCTCTTTAGCGTTCTTTTGTGACATATTGATATCTTAGTTGACAAGTTCCTATTTGTCTTCCCGTTCGTTTTCTTCCTCGTTCTTTTCTCTTTCCATGTCGCGTTTCGACTTGCTCTTTATCACGAGCCACACACCCAGACATACGAGCAATATGGCGATGCCCTTCTGCAGCGTCATCACACCCATGCCGGTCAGTATGCTGACCGTCACCGACACGGCAGGCTGCACATAGTTGTACACTCCCACCACCGTAGGGCGCAGCGTGCTCTGTCCTATCATCATGAGGATGTATCCGAGATACGTTCCGAAAACCACCACGAATGCCGATTCCCACAATGTCTTCGCCGGCACGCTGCCGAAGTCTATGCTTGCCACGTGTGGCATGGTGAACGGCAGGATGATGAGTGCAGCCCATGTGAACATCCATTTGTTCACCGTTATCACCGAGTATTTCCTCACCAGCTTGCTGAAGAGCGCCAGATAGAGGGCAAACGACAGCTGTGCCGCCATGCAGAGCAGGTCGCCACGCAGGTCGCCCACCTTGTCGCTCGTAGCCGCGGCGCTCGACATCACCAGTGCCACGGCTCCCGTGCATCCGAACAACACTCCCAGAGCCTTCTTTCCGGTGATAGGCTCCTTCAGTATTATCGCCGAGAGAATCATGGCGAAGATAGGCATCGAGGTGGTCACCACGCTGGAGTTGATGGGCGACGTGATGCTCAGTCCCACGGTATAGCAGCATTGGTTGGTCACGAGGCCGAAGATACCGGCTGCTATGAACATCAACTTGTCTTTTGTCGGCACGTGCTCACGTGTAGTGAACAGTGATGTTATCCAGAACAGGACTGCTCCTCCTGCCACACGGAACGACACCATGTCGAGTCCCGTCACACCATGCGTCATGGCATCCTTGCCGAGCGGTGCCATCAGTCCCCAGAAAGCACAAGCAAGGAAGATGCTCAGGTGGGCAATCAAGACACGGCTATTGTTGCGTAAATTGTTCATTTTTTCCTTAATATCGTTAAATTGCGGCTGCAAAGGTACTTAATTATGATAGAAAACCTTATATTTGTAATTGATAAATCATTAAAATAGTTTGCTATGCAGAAATACGCGGATTACATACGTCAGATAGAGATAGACTCCCTGTGGAGCGGCAGAAAGCACGTAATATGGAATCTCGACAGAAGGGTGAACATATTGAGTGGAGTCAACGGCGTGGGCAAGAGCACCATTATAAACAAGGTGGTGAAAGGACTCTCTGCAGGCGGAGAGTTTACGAGCCATCTCCTCAAAGGCGTGCATCTCAAGGTGAGTCCCGAGGATGCCAAATGGATACGCTTCGACATCATCCGTTCCTTCGACAATCCTATGGTCAACCAGGAACTGCTCAGCAAGGTGGGCATCAGCCTCGTCACCGAGCTCGACTGGCAGTTGTACGTGCTGCAGCGCAAATATCTCGACTATCAGGTGAACATCGGCAACCGCATCATCGCTGCCCTGCAGAGCGGAGAACCGGATGCCGCCGAGCGCGCCCAGAAACTGTCGGAGCCAAAGAAGAAATTCCAGGACCTCGTAGACGACCTCTTCGCCGACACCGGCAAGACCATCGTGCGCACGGCAAACGAGATATGCCTCACGCAGATAGGCGAGACCCTGCAGCCATACCAGCTGTCGAGCGGCGAGAAGCAGATGCTCGTCATCCTGCTCACGGTGCTGATAGAAGACCAGAAACCATACGTGCTCTTCATGGACGAACCCGAGGTGAGCCTGCATGTGGACTGGCAGCAGCGCCTCATTGACATCATTCTGGAACTGAACCCCAACGTCCAGATTATCCTCTCAACCCACGCCCCGGCGGTGATAATGAACGGCTGGATGGACAACGTGACAGAAGTCAGCGACATCACCATGGACTGACCATCAGGAGGAAAGCTCTATGAACAAGCGACTTACCCATAACCTCACTTCCGCCTATATCGAGGCGGCAAACCGGCTCAACTCCAAGCGTTCCCGCAAGCGCATCGTGGCTTACGTGGAGAGCTACGACGACGTGTTCTTCTGGCGCACCGTGCTCAGCCGCTACGAAAACTCCACACGCTACTTCGAAGTGATGCTCCCCTCGCACACCACTCTGGAGCGAGGCAAGAAGTCGGTGCTCATGAATGAGCTCGGCGACCGCCTCGGCGAGTGTATGATAGCCTGTGTGGATGCCGACTACGACTATCTCATGAACGGAGCCACGCCAACCTCGCATGCGGTGATATCCAATCCCTACGTGCTCCATACCTATGCCTATGCCATAGAGAGCTACCAGTGTTTTGCGCCGTCGCTACACAACGTCTGCGTGATGGTAACCCTGAACGACCATTCCATCTTCGACTTCGAAGACTACATGCGGCAGCTCAGCGAGGCGATATTCCCACTCTTCGTATGGTCGATATGGCATTATCGCAGAAGCATATACGGACAGTTCACCATCACCGACCTCAACCGCATCGTGGAACTCGGCGGCTTCTCCATCCACAACCCGCAGTATTCCATCGACAACATGCGCCGTAAGGTGCACAACAAGGTGAGACAGCTGCAGCAGCGCCATCCTGAAGCCAAGGAGTCGTATCTCGCCCTGAAGAGCGAACTCATCAGGATGGGCGTCACGCCGCAGACCACATATATGTATATACAGGGTCATCACCTCTTCAACAAAATTGTGCTACCGATCCTGGGGCGCGTGTGCAACATCCTCGTGCAGGAGCGCGAAGGGGAGATACGTCGGCAGGCGGTACACGACACCCAGCGGCGCAACGAACTCTCGTGCTACACCAACAGCATTCAAGACATCACGCAGATGCTGAAGAAGAACATGGGATATATGGACTCCGAACCCTTCAGACGCATTCTTGCCGACGTGGAACGCATCTTGGGAGGTGCACACAATGAAGAGAATGTGCAAAAACAAGCACTCTAAACATTCAAAAACACAATAAAAAATCATTTTTCTGCACATAATCCCTTGTTTATGTGCAGAAAATTATACCTTTGCACCGTTTTTTCAGCAAACTAAGCGGCATTTGCCGTATGCTTAAACACCGATAAGGCGCATAGGAGACGAGTCGTTCCGTCCGGAAAAGCGGTGGCTCGGCAAGCCGGAATCGGATTAATTTCAAACAAATCATAACAATAGAAAATTATGTCTTTTAATTTATTGAAAGGAAAGCGCGGTATTATCTTCGGCGCATTGAACGACGCGTCTATCGCGTGGAAAGTAGCAGAGCGTGCCGTAGAAGAAGGCGCTCAGATCGTGTTGACAAACACGGCAGTGGCTTGCCGCATGGGTACCATCGACGAGCTTGCCAAGAAGACCAACGCTACCGTCATCCCTGCTGATGCGACATCGGTGGAGGATCTCACAAACCTCTTTGAGAAAGCCCAGGAGGCAATGGGAGGCAAGATTGACTTCGTGCTGCACTCTTGTGCCATGAGCGTTAACATGCGCAAGAAGCGTACATACGACGATCTCGACTACTCTTTCCTGAACAAGACTCTCGACATCTCGGCTATATCATTCCACAAGATGCTGCAGGCTGCCAAGAAGCTCGACGCCCTGAGCGAAGGTGCTTCCGTGCTCGCCCTCACATACGTGGCTTCACACCGCACATTCTTCGGCTACAACGACATGGCAGACGCCAAGTCGCTGCTCGAATCCATCGCCCGCAGCTTCGGATATATCTATGGCCGCGAGAAGCACGTGCGCATCAACACCATCTCACAGTCGCCTACCTTCACCACTGCCGGCAGCGGCATCAAGGGTTTCGACGGACTCTACGACTTCTCCGACCGCATGTCGCCACTCGGTAACGCAAGCGCTGACGAGTGTGCTGACTACTGCGTAGTTATGTTCTCCGACCTCACCAGGAAAGTCACCATGCAGACCCTCTTCCACGACGGAGGATTCTCAAGCATGGGTATGTCGCTACGCGGTATGACGCAGTACAACAAGTCGTTCATCGACGACAACCGCGACGAGAACGGCAAGATCATCTACGGATAATCCGCTGCAATCAGCATAACCTCATAATCCCCAAACGGTCATTAGGCGGTCTAATGACCGATTTTGGATAAATACGACACACCCCATTCTCTCTGGCATTCCAGTTGAGGATGGGGTGTGTTTCATTATGTTTGTTGGTATATATCAGTTGTTTTCAAAGGCTGAAATACAGACTTGTGACTACTAAAATACAAGTTTCATTCCATGGAAACTTTGGGCACAGTTTTGGGCACCACCCGTGCCCACTTGGGGCAAGGTGCTTGCCCATGTTGAGAACGCTGCTTGCCCCACTCGGGCAAGCGTGCTGCCCATTTCCTGAAGTTTTGTTATCTTTTCCAATGATTGTGGCTTGGTGATTTGTATCTTTGCTCTTTGATAATGGCAATATACTGCTTTTTATCCAATAATTGTGCTGTAGTGGATAAAAAAGCCGGTTTTTATCCACTACGATGCTATTTAGTGGCGAAAAAAATAATAACTAGTTATGATTTGATGAGAAATGGAAAAATTTCGTGCTGGCAAACCATCCAGACAATTGAAAGCAATTGTCAGGTCTGTATTTGTCTGTATGCCAGTGTATTATGAGGTAAAACCAGACAATCTGACAGTTTTGGACGAAATTTTGTTTTTTCCTATTTTTAGACGAAATCAGTCAGCAGCCACTTCCATACAGGCACTACATCAATATACAGTTTGTCTTCGACGATGTGGTCCTTTTCGTCGTATTTGCATGATTTTATTTACCGCTAATAAATAAAAACAGGTGATTTTGTTTACTGTCAATAAATAAATTGTGGCTTTGTGCCGGACATGTGGTATGGATATTCTTGTCAAAAAAGCAAGAATCGGAATATGCCAGATACGTTTGACATATTCCGATTCTGTTGGTTGGGTCATGAGTATGCCGTTGCTATTGCGACAGGTTGCTCATTCTTTTGCCGTCCGGTCCTTGTCTTCAAGAGAAGGACGTGGCGGGTATTAGTTGTCTGCACCGAAGAGAGGATCCTCTGGCATTACCATTATAGGCTTCTGGTCGGCGAGCTTCAGGATTTTCTCAGAAGCATATTTTCTGTCCACTACGAGACGGAACATATACTCGTTGAACCACTCGTTGGTCATAATCAGACAGCCCTTGTGTCCCCACTCAGGTCCCCAGCTGTTCTCCACCTTCCACTTTGTAGGTTTGCCCTGAGCGTCGAGGTCGACAGCCACGAGAGTCATGGCGTGTGTAGAACCGCTGTCGAATGTGGCGATGCGGTCAGCCTTGTTCATTGGGAATGTTGTAGAGAAGAGCGAACCGTAGTCGAAGTTGTTGATGTCGCTGTATCCGCGCTTGCCGTCGAGGAACTTGCCCACGTCGTAAGAGCTGTACATCTTCTTGCCGTCCTTCAGAGATGCGATGGCGAGGTTGGCAATCTCGTCCATAGGCAGGTTGAGATATTTCCAGTTGTGTCCGTCGTATGTGTGGCGGTCGAAGTCCACCTCGTAAGTCTTGTAGTATTCGCGGCGAGGGTCGTTCATTACCATGATGAATGTGCCGTTGAGAGTCTCCTTGCCGGTCAGTTCCTTGAAGAACGACTTAGGAGTGTATTTCTTGGCCTCCAGCGCCTTGCCGTTCTTGTCTTTGAAAGCGAATGTGAACTCTGTCACAGGCTCGCCGAGAGTGAGTTTCAGCATGTGGTAGATAGTGCCGAGCATGTTGGTCTTCTCTGTCTGGATAGCCTGCTTGGATTTCTTCTCAGCCACCATCTTGCGCAGCTTCAGTCCGTATTCGCGCAGTTTTGAAGATACGAGAGCAGCCATCTTGCTGGTGTTCTCAGCAGAGTAAGTCTCCGGCATCACGCTTGTCGGCACCACGCCATACTTCTCAGTGAGGTCGGCAACACCGCAGAAGGTACCGCCGTCGTTGATTGGGTTCTTGAAGAAGAACTGCACTCTTGTGTCGTCCATAGGCTTGCCGGCGCAGTCGATCACTCCCTGCAAGAAGAGGTTAGCTTTCTCCAACTGGTCGTAGAAGAAGAGGTAGTCCTGTGAAAGCTCCACCTTGAGCGAGTCGCTCTCGTGTGCGAAGTTACCGCGGATCACGTTGAATCCGCTGAACATCCAGCATCTTCCGCTCTGCTTCTGGTTCATGATGCTCTGCGCCTTGGTCTCCACGCTGAAGTGAGTGTCGAACTCTCCTGCATTGGCGAAGTTCTTTGCCAGGTCGTTGATGTTGTTGGCTGCGATGGCGTTGAAGATAGCCTTGTCTGCCGCACCCTTCGACTGTGATCCCTTGATCTGCTGGAGCATCTGCTGCGAGATGCCGCCGTCTTTCTTCTGTGCCGATACGTTCATCGACATTGCTGCGAGCATCAGGCCCGCGAGGAAAATTTTCTTGTTCATTTTTCTTTTATCTGTTTATATTGTTTTTCTCTTTCTTTCATTAGAGTGTTTTGCATGTCAGCAATATGCTGTCGGTTAACAGGTGAAACGCTTTGTCCGGTAGTTGTCTCTTCAGTTTTCTGCTTCTGAGGTGGTTTGCAGCAGATACTCTCGCCGCTCTGCGGCACTGGCGGTAAGGCATTGCAAATATAAGACAATTATTCGACAGAGCAATGAAAAGCATTGAAAAATAGTTCATTATCATTGATTTGTCGGGAATGTGGAAGATTGAAGGCACTGTGATGAGGCTTTTGAAAAATAAATTTGCCATTGTCGGGAAAAATCAGTACTTTTGAAGAAATTTTCCTTTTTGCCAATTTGAGGCAGTCTGCCGTAGTGTGGAAGCCTGCCGATGGCGGGAGATGGAACAATGAGATAATACAAACGACATGAGTTTCGCAAGTGTGGGCTGCCCGCCATGTGGTAGTGGGGTTAACGCTTGCGGTGTCATGACAAACCACAGGTATCAGAAAATACATATATGAGCGACGAGACAAGAGATGACGAGACAAGAGACGACAATGAGTTGACCCGAAACAACGACGGCGATATGCCCGGAGACGGCGAAGCCATGGCAGCCGGCAGCGAGGACCAGCCGGCTGGCGAGGGCAGCGATGGGCAGACAGACAACGATGCCGACGACCAGCCTGCGGAGCATTCCGACTACAAGCCGACGAACCGCTTCGATGCCTCCGCCGTACATCACCTGAGCGGTATGTACAAGAACTGGTTTCTGGATTACGCCTCTTACGTAATCCTGGAGAGAGCCGTGCCGCATATCGAAGACGGACTCAAACCCGTGCAGCGACGTATCCTGCACTCCATGAAGCGCATGGACGACGGACGCTACAACAAGGTGGCAAACATCGTGGGACACACCATGCAGTTCCATCCCCACGGCGATGCCTCTATCGGCGACGCCCTGGTGCAGCTCGGACAGAAAGACCTGCTCGTTGACTGTCAGGGAAACTGGGGAAATATCCTCACCGGCGACCGTGCCGCCGCACCGCGATATATAGAGGCGAGACTCTCTAAGTTTGCCCTCGACGTGGTGTTCAACCAGAAGACCACCGACTGGCAGCTCTCCTACGACGGCAGAAACAAGGAACCTATCACTCTGCCTGCCAAGTTCCCGCTCCTCCTGGCACAGGGAGCAGAAGGAATCGCCGTGGGACTGTCGTCAAAGATACTGCCCCACAACTTCAACGACATCTGCGATGCCGCCGTGAGCTATCTCCATGGCGAGCCGTTCCAGCTGTATCCCGATTTCCCCACTGGCGGCAGCATCGACGTGAGCAAATACAATGACGGACAGCGAGGCGGAGTGCTCAAGGTGAGAGCAAAGATAGAGAAACTCGACAACAAGACCCTCGTCGTCCGCGAGATACCGTTCGGCAAGACCACTACAACGCTTATAGACTCAATACTGAAAGCAATCGAGAAGGGAAAGATAAAGGCGCGCAAAGTGGACGACAACACAGCCGCCGAAGTGGAGATACAGGTGCATCTCGCCCCGGGAGTGTCGTCGGACAAGACACTCGACGCCCTATACGCCTTCTCCGACTGCGAGATGAACATATCGCCAAACTGCTGCGTGATAGAGGACGACAAACCACAGTTCCTCACCGTCAGCGACGTGTTGCGCAGTTCGGTGGAGCGCACAAAGGCACTCATACGCAAGGAACTTGAGATACGCAAGGCGGAGCTGCTCGAACAGCTGCACTTCGCGTCGCTCGAAAAGATATTCATCGAGGAGCGCATATATAAGGACAAGAAATTCGAGAACGCTCCCGACATGGACGCTGCATGCGCACATATAGACGAAAGGCTCACGCCATACTATCCTCAGATGATCAGAGAGGTGACAAAGGACGACATCCTGCGCCTGATGGAAATCAAGATGCAGCGCATCCTGAAATTCAACAAAGACAAAGCCGACGAGCTGATGGCGAAGATAAAGGCGGAGATAGACAGCATCGACCGCGACCTCTCGAACATGGTGGAGGTGACGGCAGCCTGGTTTACATACCTCAAGGAAAAATACGGCAAGAACCATCCCCGTCTCACCGAAATCCGCAACTTCGACACCATCGAGGCGACTAAAGTGGTGGAGGCGAACGAGAAACTCTATATCAACCGTCAGGAAGGCTTTGTGGGCACTGGTCTGAAGAAAGACGAGTTCGTGTGCAACTGTTCAGACATCGATGACATCATAATCTTCTATAAAGACGGAAAATACAAGGTGATAAAAGTTGCCGACAAGGTGTTCGTGGGCAAGAATATCATTCATGTAGCCGTGTTCAAGAAGAACGACAAGCGCACGATATATAATGTGGTGTATCGTGATGGAAAGCAGGGCAACTACTATATCAAGCGCTTTAATGTGCCTACCGTGACACGCGATCGCGACTACGACCTGACGCAGGGCAAACCAGGGTCAAGAGTGAACTATTTCACAGCCAATCCTAACGGTGAGGCAGAGATAATCAAAGTGACGCTCGACCCGACGCCGAAACTCAAGAACATATTCATAGAGAAGGATTTCTCGAAAATCCTCGTGAAGAGCAGAACGGCAATGGGAAACATACTGACGAAATACCCTGTGCACCGCATCTCGCTGAAGAGCCACGGACACAGTACGCTGGGCGGCAGGAAGGTGTGGTTCGATGCCGACGTGAACCGTCTCAACTACGACGACCACGGCACTCTGCTCGGCGAGTTCAACGAGGGCGAGCATATCCTCGTGGTGCTCAAGAGCGGAGAATACTATATGACCAATTTCGATGCCAACAACCACTACGAGGACAACATCATGAGGATAGAGAAATTCGTTCCTCATAAGGTGTGGTGTGCCGTGGTGAGGGATGCCGACCAGGGCGGAACGCCATATATCAAGCGTTTCCTTTTCGAGATGACAAAACGCAGGCAGAGCTATATCGGCGAGAACCCGAAGAATGAACTGCTGCTGCTGACCGACACTCCGGCTCCACATCTGCTTCTCACATTTGGCGGCAACGATGCTTTCAGAGGAACGCTGGAACTGGATGTCAACGAATTCGCCCTCGTCAAGGGATACAAGGCAAGAGGCAAACGACTCACCACCTTTGAACTTGCAAAGCTCGAAGAACTGGAACCTGTGGCTGCCGAACCGGAGGATTCTGAACCTGCTGATGGCGGCGATGTGCCGCCGGCAGATGCTGACGGGACAGCCGATAATAAGGCTTCGGAGAATCTCGACCCGGATGCAGGCAAGTCGAAACAGCAGATAATAGACGAGATAACAGGGCAGCTGAGTCTTTTCGATGAATGACGATGACACACGGCTTATACCCGATTCCCAATAGCGATACACAACAATGAAACATCTACGGCAGTATGTCAGGAAACCGCAGAGGATATTGCTTCTGGCAGTCCTCTCGCTTATGCTTCCGCCATTGTGCGGAAGCGGTCTGTCGTGTCATGCCCAGAGCAACGACAGCGTCGCCTGGTCAAGAGGCAAGGTGATAACGAACACGAGACTTCTGGGAGTGGGAGGCGTGAACGTCCTTGATACCTATCTCTCGCCGGAGAAATATTCGGGTACGGAGCTTCGTTACATATCACAGACTGTCCGCGGAAGCGAACATCGGAAGTGGCGCCGACTCATCGTGCATCAAGGCATGGCATCGTTTTCCCGCAACCGTGCCGACAATGCCAACGAAATGGCTGGTTCCTACGATTTCTGCTATGGTTTCCTGCGCCGATGGACGCTCTTCGGCGACAGACTGACCGTCAGAGCCGGTGGTATGGCGGATGCCAATATCGGATTCCTCTATAATACCCGCAACGGCAACAACCCGGCACAGGCTCGTCTGAGCTTCGACATCTCTCCAGTGGCGATGGCAGCATACAAGTTCACTGTAGCGGGAAAACCATTCACGCTGAACTATGAGGTGAGTGTGCCGCTCTGCGGACTGATGTTCAGTCCCAACTACGGACAGTCGTATTATGAGATATTCTCAAAAGGCGACTACGACCATAACGCAGTGCCCACGACATTCATCGCCACACCCTCGCTGCGCAATACCCTCTCTCTCGACTTCAACATTGCCAAGACTACTCTGCGCCTCGGATATATGGGCGACTACAGACAGGCAAAGGTGAACAATCTGAAATATCACAGTTACTCACATCTGTTCGTCATCGGAATGACGCGGACGTTCAGACTAACAAGACTGCAGCCATGAGAAAGATAACCCATGCATTGTTGCTGCTCGCCATGCTGCTCTCCGTGGCGGTGTCATTCCCGTCGTGTGTGGATGAGGAGGAGATGAGTGACACGCCACGCGGAAACTTTGAGGCGCTATGGAAGATAGTTAATGAGAGATACTGCTTTTTCGACTATAAACGGCAGGCATACGGTCTCGATTGGGATGAGGTACACGACCGCTATTCCCGTCAGATTGACGACAGGATGAACGACGAGCAGCTCTTCGAAGTGTTGGGAAACATGCTCGGCGAACTGCGTGACGGACATGTCAACATGTATGCCAGTTTCAATTCAGCACGCTATTGGCGATGGCATGAAGACTATCCCAAGAATTTCAGCGACTCGCTGGAGCGCCGCTATCTCGCCACCGATTATCGTATAGCCGGGGCGCTGCGCTATCGCCGTCTCGACGACAACGTGGGATACATCCGCTGCTCATCTTTTGATGCAGCCATTGGCGACGGCAACCTTGACGACGTGCTGATGTATCTCGCTCCATGCAATGCCCTTGTCATTGACATCCGCAACAATGGGGGAGGGCAACTCACTATGGCGGAGCGTCTGGCTGCACGGTTCATCAACAGTGAGACACTTGTGGGATATATGCAGCATAAGACAGGAACGGGACACTCCGACTTCTCATCCATGAGAGAACAGAGACTGAAACCGTCAGGCCGTCTGCGTTGGCAGAAGAAAGTGTTTGTGCTGACAAACCGTTCTGTATACAGTGCCGCAAACGAATTCGTGAAATACATGAAATGTGCTCCACAATGCATCGTTGTCGGCGACAAGACGGGGGGCGGAGCAGGGATGCCTTTCAGCAGCGAACTGCCAAACGGGTGGGGAGTGAGGTTCAGTGCATGCCCCATGTACAACCGCGACAGGCAAAGCACGGAATTCGGCATAGAACCAGATTACAATGTGCAGATTTCCGATGCCGACATGGCTCTCGGCATCGACACGATAATAGAATTTGCCCGTATGCTGGCAAGGCAATGAAACAGGCATTGAAACCCCATTTTGATAACATTTAACGAGAATGCGGCACGTAAATGTTGGAAAAAGTGTAACTTTGCAAAATGATTTTGTCAGAATGATGACGATTGACAATAAGAATACAGGCAATTAAGAATCAGGATGCTGACAATTGACGGTCAGGATGCTGACAATTGAGAAAAGAAAATAAATAAAACCTATATAAGATTATGGCACAAGAAGATGTTTTCAAGAAAATCGTCTCTCACTGCAAGGAATACGGATTCGTGTTCCCAAGCAGCGATATCTACGACGGACTGGCAGCAGTGTATGACTATGGACAGAATGGTGTGGAACTGAAGAACAACATCAAGGAATATTGGTGGAAGAGCATGGTGTTGCTCCACGACAACATCGTGGGCATTGACTCTGCAATCTTCATGCACCCTACGATATGGAAGGCCAGCGGACACGTTGACGCCTTCAACGACCCGCTAATCGACAACCGCGACTCAAAGAAGCGCTATCGTGCTGATGTGCTCATCGAAGACCAGATCGGCAAGTATGAGGAGAAGATAGAAAAGGAAATCGCCAAGGCACGCAAACGCTTCGGCGACAGCTTTGATGAGGCTAAGTTCCGCGAGACCAACCCTCGCGTGCTGGAGCATCAGAAGAAGCGTGACGACCTTCATGCACGCTACACAGAGGCAATGCAGGGACCAAACCTGGAGGCTCTGAAGCAGATTATCATTGACGAGGAAATCGTTGACCCTATCAGCGGAACAAAGAACTGGACCGACGTGCGTCAGTTCAACCTCATGTTCTCTACTGAGATGGGTTCCACTTCTGATGCGGCAAGCAAGATTTATCTGCGTCCTGAAACAGCACAGGGTATCTTCGTTAACTATCTCAATGTGCAGAAGACCGGACGTATGAAGATTCCATTCGGTATCGCACAGATCGGAAAGGCATTCCGCAACGAGATTGTGGCTCGCCAGTTCATCTTCCGTATGAGAGAGTTCGAACAGATGGAGATGCAGTTCTTCGTAAAACCGGGCACTGAGAAGGAGTGGTTCTCGAAATGGAAGGAGTTCCGTATGAAATGGCATCAGGCACTGGGCTTCGGAGCTGACAATTATCGTTTCCACGACCACGAGAAACTCGCTTTCTATGCCAATGCAGCTACCGACATCGAGTTCAAGATGCCGTTTGGATTCAAGGAGGTTGAGGGTATCCACAGCCGTACCGACTATGACCTGAAGCAGCACGAGAAATTCTCCGGCCGTTCAATCAAATACTTCGACCCACAGACAAACGAGAGCTATACTCCGTATGACATCGAGACAAGTATCGGTGTCGACCGTATGTTCCTCTCTATCATGTGTCACTCATACGAGGAGGAGAAGCTGGAGAACGGCGAGACACGTGTTGTGCTCAAGTTGCCGGCAGCACTCGCTCCGGTGAAACTCGCTGTATTGCCGTTGGTGAAGAAAGACGGACTGCCAGAGAAGGCTCGCGAAATCATCAACAACCTGAAGTTCCATTTCAACTGCCAGTACGACGAGAAGGACACCATCGGCAAGCGCTACCGTCGTCAGGATGCCATCGGAACACCATACTGCGTTACTGTTGACTACGACACACTCAAGGACAACTGCGTGACGCTGCGTTTCCGCGACACCATGGAGCAGGAGCGCGTAAGCATCGACGATCTCAACAGCATCATCGAAGACAAGGTGAGCATTGCTAGTCTGCTCAAGAAATTGCAGTAATATAACGATTATAGATGAAGAACAAATTTTTTTTCGCCTTAGCCATCCTGTGCGGAATGGCACTCGGACTCGTCACGGCATGTAGCGAGACAGACAACGAACTGATTGAATATCCCAACTGGGAGAAACGCAACGTTGCCTATTTCGACAGTATCTACAATGTGGCGATAGAGAACAGAGACGGTATGTGGGATACCATACGCTGCTGGTCGATGAGCGAGAACAACACTACGCTCTCTCGCACGAACTATATCGTGGTGCACAAAGAGGAGGTGGGCACCGGAAGCGGTTGTCCGCTATACTCAGACTCCGTGCTCGTGCATAACCAAGGTAAACTGCTGCCTTCTACAAGCCATCCGCAGGGATATTTCTTCGAGAAGAGCTACGAGGGAGACTTCGACAGCTACAATCCGCTGACGGCACGGGCAAAGAAATGGGCGGTAAACATATTGGTTGACGGATATGTCACAGCATTGCAGCGCATGCACATCGGAGACCGCTGGCGTGTGTATATGCCATGGACAATGGGATATGGCACAACGGATTACAATGGAATTCCGGCATACAGTGTGCTGATATGGGACATCAAGCTTCTCGGATATTATCATCCGGGAGCAGTAGTGCCCGATCAGAACGCCAAAGACCATACTTCCTCTCTGTGGACAATGGAGTAGGGACGTTCCACTCTTCTGAAACAAATCCAAACCAGTCATAAGGGCTTACTTGCAAGCAGTTATACTGTTACTACAATAAGCGGCCGGCTGACCATTTCGGGATAAAGCCCAGGCAAGCCTGATATCTGGCTGATTGTGGCAAAATAATAACAGCCTAAGACAGTTGACATGTTCTCTGTCTTAGGCTGTTTGCGTTTTCTGTATTTTCGGCGTCAGAGCGTTTGTATTTCCATTATCAGCATCGTTAGGTTGTTTGCGCTTTCATTATCAGCGTCGTCAGACCGTTTGTGCTCCAGTATCTGTGTCGACATACTGTTTGTGTCTTCAAAATCAGCGTGGCAAGCTGAACTTGCCACGCTGTGATACCGGACAAATCGTTCGTGTATTAGAAGTGATATTTCGTACCGATGCTGAATCGCAGTTCCACCTTTATCGGACTGCAGCAGACGGATGTTTCGAGATTCTTTGTATACATTGTGGCTGAAGGTTCGAAATACAGTTCCGTATGGGGCGTCACCATGACACCGGTCTGGATGGCGGCGTGGATTCCAGGAGCGAAGTTCGTTGAGCGGTGTTTCTTGGTGCTTGCTGCCACCTGAGCTCCTATCAGTCCAGTCAGCTGTATAGACTGGTCTTCAGTAGATTCTCCGGTTATGGCACTCTTCAGGTTCATCATATAGTCGGCACGTAGAGCAGTTACGGTCTTGCTTCCCAATCTGTGCGACGGCACCACCGTGTTGCCCACCGAAGCCTGTATACCACTCACCTGATTGAACCATCGGCCATATCCCACATCGGTAAGAATCGTCAGGTTTCTGCCTAAGCTGCCGCCCAAAGCCAGGTTTCCGGAGTATATACCCGTTCCTGCACCGAGGAATACGAAGTTCTTCTTCGTCGGAGCCTCGTCGAGGTCCTTGTTGCGGTCGCTGCGCTGCAAGAAATATTCCACACCCACCTGCACCTGTGGTTGCAGACGGTGGGAGCGTGCTCCTTTGTAGCGTGATGTCAGTTCATATCCCAACTGTGTCTCTGCCAGTATGTTCACATTCGGCGACACCCTGAATGCGAGCTGTCCGCCACCATGCACATCGGTGTTCAGACGAGTGTAGTCGGAGTGGTCAGCACCGAGGTTCACACCCAATAGAGATCTCACGGAGAGCGTTCTTGTGTTGTCGCATCCATAAGTCAGTGCAGTGAGGTCTGTCATCCAGTCGAAGCCAGCCGTAGCCACACCATAGTAGTTCTTGTTTATCGGTCTGCCGAACATACCCTGCAGACTGTATCTCCATCCCGTCATCGGTGCTGTCCAATGAGTGTAGCTCATTCTGACGACAGGCATGTAGCGTTTCCATTCGTTGTATTGGAACAGTCTTACTGCCGCTCCTCCAGTCAGGGCGAAGCTGCTCCTCCTCATTGTCGCTGCTCCCTCGTTGTCGTGTATCCTCCTTGACAGTCCCTCGTGGTATGTATATACGAATCCGGCAAGCAGAGATGCCGTGGCGTCGATGTTGCCGAAGGTATATGCTTTAGGCGCCCATCTGTGGTTGTATGCATCGACGCGCGGTTCCAACACGAAGTTGATGTCGCGCGACAGGCGGAAGTTTGCCTGCAGTCCGGCACCGGCATTCCATGTATATCTGTTGCTTGAACGAGCGTCTCTCGAATAGTTGTATCCCACTCCCGCTATGGTGTTCATCCAGAATCTGCGGTCCGGATTCAGTCCGCCGAAGGCATTGTGCAGGTTCAGCAGATAGTCGAGCCTTGCTCCTATGGCTCTCACCCTTGTGCCGTTGTGTTGGTCAAACGTTGTGGTGTTGAGGTTTATCTGCAGAGCGTTGCAGTTGTCCATCCATTTTCCGAGCGACACCCCTACGGTCATTCCCATATTCTCTTTCCATTCTTCGATGGCTGCACTTCCCATATACATTGGTCCTGCCATGACGCTGGCGAATAAGCCGTCGGCGAAAGAATGTGGGGAAACGTAGTTGCCGCGGGTGTTGCTGCGCCTCTCGTCGGGCATACGCACTCCGAATCCCATTGTCACGCTTGCCATGGGGTGCAGGTTGCGCTATGTGGCAGTCTGCGCCACATTGTCTTGTGCCACTCCCACACGCGGTTCGAGATAGAAATATGTGATGTCAGAGAATGTGAACTGTCCCCTCATTCCAAGATGCGCACCGAATCCGTGGTCGTTGTTGTTGTATGCTCGTGAATATGTGGCGTCCATTCCGGCGATGCCATACAGTTCGAAAGGCTTCTGGCGGTAAGTGCTGAAGCGTGCCACGGAGTCGGACTCCGTGAACAGACCTTCGTTGAGCAGTGCTATCACCTGGTTTATGTTCACCTCCTGTGGCGCCTTTTCACCGGCGAATGGTCTCAGCAGCGACGGGTCAGCCTTTCTGCTGCTGATGAGTGAGGCTGAGAGGTCGTTGGCTGCCGCCATGAATGATGGATACACCTCCAGTGCCTGTCGCATGATTGTCTGCCGCTTCAGCGAGTCGGTCTCAGAGCGGTAAAGTTTGAAGAACTCGAATTTAGAGAGCTGCTTGTAGTCCTGCTGATACAGTTCGTTTATCTCGTCCGCCGTCAGTGTGCGGTATATGTTGTAGTGCAGCGTGTATTCCACCCGGCGCAGATGCGGCAGGTAGTTCTTGGCAATCAGCTTCTTGTAGTATGGCAGTTTTCTCACCGCTTATCCCTGCATGTCGATGTTCTTCTGCCGGTCAATGATTCTTTCAATGCTGGCAGCCTGGTCGGTCAGACTGTCGCGGCGCATCATGTCAGCCACCTCTTTCCATGGTGCCACATTAGCGTGGCTCTTGAATTCCATGCCGTTTGTCATTCCTCTTGGCAGGGCCTTTTTCAGAAAGCCGAGAGCATAGTCCATACGCTCCTTTGCCAAGGCTATGTTCTGGCGGTATTTCCTTCTGGCGATGACTGTCCCCTCAGTTCCAGAGAGTTCAGTGTCGCTCCTTTAGATTGGGATATAGTCTCGATTTGCGCACTCAATTTCTCTATCTCCTCAGCGTTCTGAGGGTCTGAACTGTCGAACACCGCTTTGCCGACAGGGAATTTCAGGTTCACCTCTCCCTTGCTGTCGCGGAGCTGCGCCTCCGGTTTTGGTAGAAATGCCGAGTCGGAGAGCTGTTTTGATGCGAAGCTATAGTCGAGGAAGCGCAGAGGGTTCACTGTTCCGCGTGCTATCACCGTGGTGTCGCGGTATAGAATCCTGTTGTAGTTCTCTATCGCCATATACACATCGCATGAGAAGTCATCCTTGATATGCTCCACGTATATAGAGTCGCTGTATCCGATGATGTCGTTGCTTCGTCCCTTCTCCCGTGTGCCCTTGCTCTTCACTGTGATGTATTTCGCCAGCGGGTCGCCTTTATCTTCATTGTTCATGTCGAAGTTGTATAGTCTGTCCTGGGTCTTGTTGTATACTCCGGCATCATATACCATAGGCTTCATCAGAGTCTTCTCGTTGCGTGTGGCGTTGTTCAGAATCGGCTGCACCACGAGTCTTGTGTTGTGGGAGAACATCTCCTTCGGCACTCTCACCCTTGTCTTCACGTAGAAGTAGTTGCCGTGTACCTCTATGTCGGTAGGCTCCGGCATGATCTTGTCCGTTATCCTTTTCTGTGATATCGTCACCTCGCTGAGCGAGATGTTCTCCTCGTCGAGAACGATGTGTAGTCTTGTCTTTCCCTTCACGTCCACTTCTTTTGTTTTCATTCCCACCATTGAGAAGCGGAGTCTTGCGTTGGATCTCACGTTTACGGCAAACCTTCCGTCCAGATCCGTTGTGGCGAGTGCACGGCGTGCTTTGGCATCGGTGACATTCACTCCGATGCAAGGTTTGTTGTCGCTTTTTGCCACCACCAGTCCCGTCACTCTTATCACGTCCTGTGCGGAGGCATTGACAGAGAGAAGCGAGAATAGCAATATTATGATAGAAGTGGTTCGAAGCGTCTTTGATAAAAAGTCCTGATTGTTCATAAAAGTAACTTTATCTTAATAGATATACAAATGAGATGCCTGCCTTCACAGGTATCGGTTTCCATTCTTTCACGTTTGCTGAGTTGGGTTGTGGTTCCTCCTTGTTCCAGCTCATTTCATGACAGTGTGCCATTCCGGCTCCGATAGTAGCTTCCAGGCTCCAGCGTTTCGACAATACGAAGCTGTAGCCATAGGTGAGTCCTCCTCCATAGAGGTCGCCAATGTGCCTTTTGCCGTTGTGAACGAAGTTGTAGTCGCATCCTATTCCGGCTATGCCGAGAAAATGTCCCGCCTGCGGACGGGCGCTGAACCAATATCTCACCTCCGGTGTTATCGCAGCGCCACGGGTGTCGATGTTGAATACTTTTATTCTGTTGTAAGCCGCTTCAAAATTGAATGTGATGTGGCGGTTGATGCGGAATTCCGCACCGATGTTAGGTGTCGCCGCCGCCCAGTAGAGCGCATTTGTCTTGAGTGCCACCCTTTGTGCTTCAGCCAGCAGTGGAGAGCACGTCAGTGCTATTGCGGCAGCCAATATGTGCCATTTTTTTATTTTCCTGAATGTTTGAGTGTCATGTTAATTACTTGTTAAGCATTAATACACTTCTACCCGCTCTGTCAGTGTGACGTAAACGGAAAGTGCTAAGCTTGATTACTTAAATAATGATTATTGTGTCTGATGTCGTTGCTTATTGTACCTTTTTAAAATGTCTTTACCCAAGTCTCTTATCGTGTAACCGACATTCGCATCTCGGCAAACGATATGGGCAGAATAGAGTCTTACTTGCTTTTGAAAAATTACCGCTGCAAAATTATGAAAAATAAATTTGTTGTACAAACAAACCTATTAATAATATGTGTAATAGTGTCGATTACCTGACCTCGATTGCTTTCCTTTAGCGCTTTTGGTGGCTAAACCCCGAGCCGGTTCTCTCTTCTGAAACCTAAAGTCCAAGCCCTAACGACCGATTTGGGATAAATGGCCTAACGGTCGTTTGGATTAAAATATAATATGGTGTTGCGGTCTTGTAGACATCTCTTTTCAGCGGGAAACAATCTTTTTTTAATGAAAGTGAAAAAAATATCAAGAAAAGTTTGGAAGTTTAAAATAAACTCCTTACCTTTGCAACCGCTTAATGAGAGCAAGGGCGTTTAGCTCAGCTGGTTTAGAGCATCTGCCTTACAAGCAGAGGGTC
>ERZ791573.354-NODE-354-length-27719-cov-20.034160_pt1 | contig 27719 bp, 17 predicted proteins | sample MGYA00509971_ERZ791573 | MGnify/ENA primary metagenome ERZ791573 (study PRJEB30046, sample SAMN00791921) | human gut metagenome | study: EMG produced TPA metagenomics assembly of the A metagenome-wide association study of gut microbiota in type 2...
GGAAATACTTTTATTGTACATGACGATACAAAGAAAGATAAATTTCACTCAAATGGAGCGCTACGGCACCCATTGTGAGCAGACTTTCAGAACGAAATTCAACCGTAGCCGTGCTAAATGCATAGACTGGGTGAAGTTCAACCTTGCCCTTTGCCGACGGTACTTGAATATGGATGGTCTATTGGCTATAGCCATCGATCCGAGCTACATCAGCAAGTCGGGTAAGAAGATTCCGCATATCGGTACTTTCTGGTCAGGTTGTGCAAGTTCCATGAAGCATGGACTTGAAATAATGGGACTGGCTCTTGTCGATGTCTATGCCAACAGTTGCATGATGCTGCGTGCCCATCAGACTCCATCTACTGGAGAGCTGAAACTGCGCAACATGACTTTTGTACAACATTATATAGCGGTCATCAAGCGTTACAAGAAGGATTTGTTGAAGGTCACCGATATTGTTGTCGCTGACGCATTCTTCTCTATCCGTCCGTTTGTGGATGGAATCAAAGAGTATGGTTTCCATCTTGTCAGTCGCTTCAGGGATACAGCGAGCCTATACTATGTGTATACGGGGCCTCGTTCCAATAAGCCTGGACGTCCCAAGACACTTGACGGAAAAATCAACAACAAGAAACTTGACCTCACATGTATGACAGAGTTGCATATTGAGGGACTTGAAGGCACTGCATACACGCTCATAGCCTATTCAAAGGCATTGAAGCAGAAAGTACGCCTTGTCATTTGGATTATGCCGAACGGAAAGCACAAGCTTTTCTTCTCAACAAAGACATCCTCACCCGACATGGATGTCTTTTAATCGCATCTATGAATCATATAAAAAGAGAATTTTGCCATTTTGGTCTGTTTTTTCCATTTTTAGACCAGAATGTGTTATTCATATAAGAAAACAAGGTGTAATTTTGCGAAAGACAAAAACAATGATATGAAAAAACTAAATTCTTTGTGTGCCTCGCTGCTTGTAACGCTGGCGGCATCGGCACAGACAGCCACTTACACCAACCCTGTGATAAACAGGAGCGCACCCGACCCCACGGTGGTGCGTGCCGACGACGGCACCTTCTACCTCTATTCAACAGAGGATGTGAGAAACCTGCCCATCTATAGCTCGAAGAACCTCGTCAACTGGACCTTCGTGGGCACAGCCTTCACCGATGCCTCGCGTCCACAATGGCTGCCCGAGGGCGGCATCTGGGCTCCATGCATCAACCGCGTGGGCTCACAGTATGTGCTCTACTATTCCAAGTCGGTGTGGGGCGGCGAGTGGGATGCCGGCATAGGCGTGGCAACAAGCCTGTCGCCAACAGGTCCGTTCACCGACCATGGCAACATGTTCATAAGCAAGGGCATAGGCATTCAAAACTGCATCGACCCCTTCTACATTGAAGACGGCGGCCGCAAATATTTGTTCTGGGGCTCGTTCCATGGCATCTATGGCTGCGAACTGAGCGACGACGGCATGAGTCTGAAGGCTGGCGCCAAGCCACAACAGGTGGCAGGGTCGTTCATGGAGGGTACCTACATAAAACGTCGTGGAGGCTACTATTATCTCTTTGGCTCGGCCGGCACCTGCTGCGACGGCGAACGCAGCACCTATCGCGTAACGGTGGGCCGCTCGCGCTCGCTCTTCGGACCTTATGTCGACCGTCAGGGCCGTCCTTTGCTCGACAACTATTATGAGGTGATGCTGCACCGCAACCAGCGCGTCATTGGCCCGGGACATAACGCCGAGCTGGTGACCGATGCCGAGGGTAGCGACTGGCTGCTGTATCACGGCTTCAGCGCCGACAGTCCTGACGAGGGCCGCAAGGTGTGGCTCGACCGTGTCGACTGGGTCGATGGCTGGCCTCACGTCATGGGGTCATCGCCCTCGGCTGTGGCAGCCGCTCCCGTGGTTGAAGGCATGAAGAACCTGACGCTCTCGGGTCTTGACCCCGCCCATTTTGAAAGCAATATCGAGGGTCGCCAAACGCACCTCTACACCATGCGCAACAGCAAGGGCATGGAGGTGTGCATAACCAACTTCGGTGCGCGTATCGTCTCTATAATGGTGCCCGACCGCAAGGGCGTGATGCGCGATGTGGTGTTGGGTTACGACAACATTGCGCAGTATGCCGACCGCATAAACTTTGGCAGCGACTTCGGTGCCGCCATCGGACGTTATGCCAACCGCATAAACAAAGGACAGATAACGGTTGACGGCAAGACCATACAGCTGCCGCAAAACAACTATGGCCACTGTCTGCACGGCGGACCCACGGGCTGGCAATATAAGGTGTATGACGGACGACAGCTTAACGACTCTACCTTGCAGATGACCGTCTTCTCGCCCGATGGCGACAACAATTTCCCCGGAGCGGTCACGGCAACCGTCACCTACACGCTGACGCACGACAACGCCATCGACATTCGATATGAGGCAACAACCACGAAGAAGACGGTCATCAACATGACCAACCACTCTTACTTCAACCTCAACGGCGACCCCTCACACGATGGCGAGAACCAGATGCTCTACATCAATGCCGACCGCTACACGCCTGCCGACACAACCTACATGACCACGGGTGAGGAGCTGAGCGTTGCAGGCACCCCGATGGACTTCAGACGCTTCACGTCGCTCTCCCGTGACATCAACAACCAGCAGTTTGACATGACGCGCAACGCCGGTGGCTTCGACCACAACTGGTGTCTGAACACATGGCAAAAGGGCAAGGGCAACGACAAGAAGTTGGCAGCAGCTCTCTACAGTCCATCCACAGGCATACGTCTCGACGTTTATACCGATGAGCCGGGCATCCAGATCTACACTGGCAACTTCCTCGATGCGTCGTTTACCGCAAAGCACGGCTACCGCTATCCGCGTCATGCCTCGGTATGTCTTGAAACGCAACATTACCCCGACTCGCCAAACAAGCCCCAGTGGTTAAGTCCTTGGCTCGAACCCGGACAGAAATACACCAGCCACTGTCGTTACCAGTTCTCGGCGTGGAAGAATCTGAAGAAGAAAAAATAGCGTTTGCCGGCTGAGCATGAAAGCTGCTTGCTAAAGCGAAAGCTCAATAAAGCTAAGCCCAATCAAAGCAAAGCTTAACAAATCCCAATAAAGCAAAGGAGGGTGTGTCAAACCGTTTTGTTTGACACACCCTCCAAGCGTTTTACATGTTGACATGCAAAACTAAAAACCTTACTTATTCGCAGTTTTTATTACACCTTTTTTCAATTTTCTTTTCTTTTCATCTTTTTCCTAAAAACGGCGTCAGCCTTTTTTTACCTTTTTACTTTTTTACCTTTAAAAGCTTCTCTTCACCGTCTCTTTGTACACGTTACCATAGGGGTCTTGCGCCGTTATGGTTATGGTGTGAGCATCGGGCGACGGGTTGCATGAGAAGAAGTGGTCGGTGCGACGAGGGGTGTAGTCGGCGGTTGCCAGTCGGCCGTTGAGCCAGCGCAGGTAGTCGGGGTCGAAGCTATGAAACTGGCTCATCGCTCCCATCTCCTTGCCGTCTTCTTGCCATGTAATGCTCCAGCGCGAGTCCCAGTTCCACACCTTACAGCACAGTGCGTCGGGTCTGTCTGCCACGGTGCCAGGCAAGAACACCTTCATCTGCTTGTCTATGGGCATGCCCGTAGCCTTATAGCGTTGCTGCCATTTTCGTCCGTCGGTCTCAATGACGTGATAACCGTTAGGTGTGCCGTCGCCGCTCACGTTTGTTTCCCAGAAATAGCCACATATAGCGCCCATGTTGTGCTCCCACAGTCCGTCAGCCAGACAGGTGTTGTTGTTTGTGTGAAGGTGTCCGCTGAACACGGCAGCGTTGAACGGCTTGCCGAGCAGCATGGCTTTCAGTTCCTCTCCGCCGTCGGTCATCTTGTCGGTTCCTGGAATCTTCAGCGGGGCGTGCATGACGACAAACACGTTGGTGTTCTGTTGCAGCACCACGCCAAGGAGCTTCTTCAGCCATTCCATCTGGTGACCTTGTCGCAGCGACAGGGTGTAGCGTTTGTTGCCCGCGTATTTGATATCGTTGAGCACCACATAACAGGCGTCGCCGAGCATGAAAGCATAATAGGTCGGTCCGAAGCTCGCCTCGTATGGGGCAGCGTAGCGTGTGGTGTCGGATGGAGCGGCATATTTGTCGAAGTCGTGGTTGCCGATGACGGGATAGCACGGCACGCCCACCTGTTGTGCAAACAGCTTCACGTCAGCGTTGCGTCCATACACATCCCATGTGAGGTCGCCCGCCACGAACATGGCCTTCTGTCTGTCGTCCGCCTCGTTGAGCAGTTGCTTCATGTCGGGCACCGTCTCGTCAAACAGTCGTTTGCGGTCGTGGTCGGTGTCGAGCTGTGTGTCGGCTCCAGCAATGACTAATGTCTTGTCGGCATCGCCCTTCATGGGTAAGAGTTCAAAGTTGTAACGGCTCTGACCGCTCTTCAGCTGTTGATAAAACTGCGGAATGCCAGAGGCATAGTTGCACACATATCCCTTAGGCGTGAGCAGATATACGAAGCGTGCATCGTCGGGGGCATCGATGGTGTAATGTCCGTTGGCGTCGGTGTAAGCAAAGTTTAGACCGTCGGTCACCACCACATCGCGCTGTGGCTTGCCCTCTGCCACGACCCGTCCTTCTATTGTGTGGGCGGAGAGGGGGAGGGAGAGGAGGAAGAGGAGGAAAGCCCCACCCCCTCGCCGCCCGAGGCGGCTCACCCCTCCCCTTATGGAGGGGAGTGATATGCTATGATTTTTAATGTTATAGCTCATGTTTTTGTTTTATCTTATTCTAATATTATTTTCTTATTGATATTTTTACTCTTCTATTGATATTTTTCAATCTTTTTTGATGATTTCCTACCTACATTTCTTTCCTTTCACTCCCACCACAGCTTCGTGTTAATGTCATCCTTTCCGCCCTGTTCCTTCAGCGCGGCATCGAGCTGTGCTTTGTTTACCGCCTGTTCCGTCTCAGGATAATAGAAGCGTGAGGGGATCTGTCCGGGAGAGGGGTTACGGTTGTCCATGGGCATGGCCTGTGCAGGCAGATGCGTGCGCAGGAAGTCGAACCACGCCTCGTAGCCCACCATGAAGTTGGCGAGCCACTTCTGAGTGAGAATCTGCTCCACGCCGTTTGCCGCGTTGTAAGCCACGTCGGCACGCTGCACATACTGCTCGGCAGCGGCATCGCCGATGCCATATTGCTTCATCGACAGCTTGATGGCCTGAGTGTACAGTTCAGCGGCGTTGCCCTGTGCCCATCCGCGAGCCACCGCCTCTGCTTGAAGCAGCTTCACCTCAGCGGCGTTGATGAGCGTTGCTGTTGCTCTGTCGGGTGTGTTACGATAGAGTGTTCCGAGCATCGAAATCTTACTCTCGTTGTAGCCAATGGTCTTGAGCGAGGTGGCAGAGCATCCGTTGGGCACACCAGCCCATGCGGGCTGTCCGTCCTGTACCGACTGTGCTGTAGGCTGGAACCATACAGCCTGTCTTGGGTCGTTGGTGCTGTTTAGCTGGTCGGCCATCTCCTTGCTCTCACGGTAGTAGTCGAAGCTGCCTGAGCGCATCTCGTAGATGGGGCAGCGGTTAGGTGTGCCGGCGAGGAAGGGCAGCGCGAAATTGTCGTCGTTGCTGTCGAGCAGCGGCTTTGAAAGACAGTCGGCAAGCATGGTGTTGAACGTGCTGATGTCGGCGCGACGGTTGCTTATGCGCATGAGGTAACGCAGACGCAGCGAGTTGGCGAGCTTGCGCCACTGCTGTCTGTTGCCGCCGTATACCACATCTGAGGGTAGGGCGTCTGTTCCCTCGGCGAGCATCTGCTCAGCTTTTTGCAGCAGATCCACGATGCCACCCTCGGCAAGATAGATGTCGCTCTGCTTGTCGTATTTGGGGGTTATGTTGCTGCTGCCCTGTGCTGCCTCGCTGTAAGGCACGTTGCCCCAGTGGTCGGTGAGCTGTGCGGCACAGTAGGCTTTGAGCACATAGCCAATGGCCACCGACGACGGCATGCCCTTCTCCTGAGCTGTGGCTATTAGGTCGTTGATGTTGGCCATGCTGGTGTAGAGCGAGCTCCATGTTCCCTCGTTTGTTCCGAAGTTGTATTGCTCGGCATCGTTATAGTTGGTCAGCGCCACCTGATGTCCGAGAGCAGCCCCGGCATCATAGTTGAACTGATCTTGTATGAGTGTTCTCAGCTGCGGGTTAAGTAGCAGTTCCACGTTGCCCTTTGTCGGTGCGTTGGGGTTGTCGTTGATGTTTGCAAAATTGTCGGTGCATGCGGTTGTTGCCGCTGCCAGCGCCACGGCAGCAACGACCGTGCGCATGTTCCTCCATGTTGAATATATGGTCATGATTTTTTTCTTGTCTTGTTGTTTTGCTTATTCTTTTTCTTCTCTCTTTTTGCTTCCTTTTTCTTCCGTTCTTTTCCTTTTTTATAAAGAGGCTTTTAGAATGTGGCGTGAACAGAGAAGCCGAGGCTACGCATGGTAGGGTATGACATCTCCTCAACACCTGGCGTCACGCTGTTGCCCTCGTAGGTCACAGCCTCGGGGTCTACCATGTCCTGACCCTTGGTCCACATCCACAGGTTGCGTCCCACGACGCTGAGGTTAAGGGCCTTGATGGGTGTGTGAGAGAGCCAGCGTTTGGGCAGGTCGTAGCCGATGCTCACCTCGCGCAGCTTGAGGAATGTTGCCGAGAAGGTCGACTGTGTCTCGTGATAGCGGCGGTAGAGATTGCGATAATAGTCACGCGGCGACACTTGCTTGGTGTTGGTAACATACTGGTCTGTGGCTGCATCGTAACACTCGCCTTTCACCACCATGTGCTCAGGTGTGCGGTCCTCGGTCTGCTTCAGCACACCCGACTCCATGCCCATTCCGAATGTGCGGCTCACGAACACGCCGCCTTGGTGCCAGTCGAGGAGAAAGTCGAGGGTGAAGCCTTTGTAGCGCAGGCTGTTGCTCCATCCCAAGATGAAGTCGGGGTTATAGTTGCCGAGTTTCACCAGTGTTGGGTCAGCGACAGGCAGGCCGCTCTCGTCTACAAGAATGCTGCCGTCGGGTGTGTGCTTGAATCCTGTGCCGTAGAGGTTGCCCATGCGCTCACCCTCTTTGGCTATGGCATAGACGCGTGCGTCCTGGTCCGAGTAGATGGCGCACCAAGAGTAAACGTACTGGTCGTAGCCTTTGGCTATCTTCTCCACCTTTCCCACGTTGCGAGAGAAGTTGAAGCGCGACTGCCATGTGAGCGAGTTGCTCATTCGCAGCGGTGTGACTGCCAGCGACAGCTCTATGCCTTGGTTGCGAATGTCGCCAGCGTTGACATAGCGCGAAGAGTAGCCTGTGGTGTTGGAGATGGGAATGACCACAATCTGGTTGCTGCTCAGGGTGTTATAATAGGTTAAACCCAAAGACAGACGGTTGTCGAAGAGCGTTATGTCGGTTCCTGCCTCCCATGAGTGCATGCGCTCAGGCTTGAGGTCGGCGTCGGCGAGTGTTGACGGCAACACCACACCCGAGATGGAACCATACTTGGGAGCGTAGGCATAGACGTTTTGCAGACGGTAGGGGTCGGTGTCGCTGCCCACCTCTGCATATCCCACGCGCACATTCCAGTAGTTGACCCAGCGCGGCAGCTTCAGGATGTCGCTCATCACGGCGCTGAGGCTCACCGAGGGGTAGAAGTAAGAGTTGCTGCCTGTGCCATCGGTGCGTGTGAGAGCACTCGACCAGTCGTTGCGTGCTGTGAGGTTGAGGAAGAGCCAGTCGCGATACGACACCTGTCCTGTGAACAGGGCGCTGTTTGTGCGCTTGCGTGTGTCGCGCTGCGTGTAGTCGACATTTCCCGATGCGTTGCCCAGGTTGTAGACCTCAGGCACCGACAGGCCGTTGGTAAAGCCATAGTCGTAACGGCTTTTTTGGACCATGCTGTTCACACCCACGGTGGCGTTGAACGACATGTCGCGCGACAGCTTGCCTGTATATTGCAGCAACACGTCCGTGTTCCACTCAGAGGCATACACGTTCTCGCGTTTGTAAGCACCCGTAGGGAATCGCTGTGTGCTATATGCGCGTTTGCTCTGTCTCAGTTCGCCCGAATAGTCGATACCTGTGCGTGCCGACAGCGTGAGGTTTGGCAGGATGTCGTAAGAGAGCATGATGTTTCCAAACATGCGGTCTTTGCTGAACCCGTTGGTGTTTTCATACATGGTGAAATAGGGGTTGTCGTTCCATCCGCTGTTGGTGTGATATTGCTTCAGCCCCTCGTATCCTCGCTGCCAATATTCGCGCTCCGCCTTGATGTTCATGTTGCGTGCGCACCAAGCGAAGAGATACATGGGGTTCTCAGGACCGTAGCCCATGCTCGGACGGTTGGAGCTGCTTGAGCCAGTGTATGTGGCCGATGCCTTGGCGTGGAAGCGGTCGGTGAAGTCGTATGTGGTGTTCAGGCTGAACGTGTTTCTCTTGAGGTCAACGTTAGGGATGGCGCCCTTGCTGTAGAGGTTGGTGTATGACAGTCGCACGCTACCCTTGCTGTTGCTTGCGCTGAGGGCAATGTTGGTGTTTTGTGTCACGCCCGTTTCAAAGAAGTCGCGCACGTTGTTGGGGTGTGCCACCAGCGGCGTGGGCGTTATTGCAGCCCCGTTGCGTGCTGCCACGTCGCCGCCACGCAGCTGTTCGCCGTTTGGACCCACCGATGGCGAGTCATATTGTGCCACGAGCGATCCGTCCATCTCGCGTCCCCACGACATGTCTTGCTGGTCTTGTGTGCCGTGGCCGTTGTTGCCGTCCCAATATTCGAACACACCGTTGGCACCCTGGCTCCATTTGTTCTGATATTTTGGCAGACGTGCCACGTTCTCAAAGGTTGTCGTGCTGCTCACGTCTACCTTAAACTTGTTCTTGTCGCGACCGCTCTTTGTTGTGATCAGGATTACGCCGTTGGCAGCTCGTGAGCCGTAGAGGGCTGCTGCGTTGGCACCTTTGAGCACCGTCATCGAGGCGATGTCGTCGGCGTTTAGCTCGCCAGCACCGTTGCCGTAGTCAATCTCCTGTGGTGTGCCCGAGAGGTTGGTGTAGGTGTTGTTGTTGATGGGCACACCGTCGACCACATAGAGCGGCTGGTTATTTGAACTCAGCGAGCTCTCACCTCTTATTATTACGCGCGAAGAGCTGCCTGCACCACTGTTTCCTGCTGTTATCTGCACGCCAGCCACCTTTCCTGTGAGCTGGTTGAGCATGTTGGTCTCGTTGCCCACGTTCAGGTCGGCAGCTGTTATCTGGTCTGTGGCATAGCCCAACGAGCGTTTGTTGCGCTTTATGTTAAGGGCGGTGACCACCACCTCGTCCATCTGTTGCTGGTCTTCGCTCATGGCGATGTTGAGCACACCGACCCCTTGCTTCACCTTCTTCTTTACTTGGTGGTAGCCCACATACGAGTAGGTCAGTGTGCCTCCTGCAGGCACCTCAATGCTGTAGTTGCCGTCGATGTCGGTCACGGCGTTTCGGTTTGAGCCTTCCACGCTGATGGTTGCTCCAATGATAGGCTCCTTTCCGTCGGTAACCTTACCTTTTATGTTTATGCTCTGTGCCGTTGCCGACAGACATGCTGCCGACAGGCAACAGATGGCTAAAATCTGTTTCATCCTGAATTGTTATGATTATTCTTTATTTTTTTTGATTTGTCCTAAAAAAGCTCTTATTCGTCCAAAGCCACGCTATTGAAGATGTCTATCTGTTTCTTGTAGTCTTTGCGTGCATCGTGTAGGGCGTTCTCGAAAGCGGTGCTGCCCTCGTTGTAGAATGCTGCCACAGCCACGCGAGCCACACGCTGCATGGTTGCTGAGGCCGAGGTCTGCTGTTGTGGGTCAGCGGCGATGGTTTTCTCCAGACCTTTATGAATGTTGCGCACAGCGTTGTAGATGTCAACCTTGTGGGTGACGGTGCGTTGCATGCTCTCGCCTGGTACCACCTCCTCGCGTGTGAAGGTGCAGTCTTTAAGCTTGCGTTCAAAATAGGCGGTGGTGCGGTCTGCCAGACGGTCGGTCTCTGCCTCTTTGTAAGCGTCGTCGGTGGTGGACACAGCCACACTGAAGAACGAATACTTAGCCTGTGGCTTTGCTGTGGGTGTCACGTTGCCGTCACCCTCCTCTGCTGCTGCTACCAGTGCGAAGCCAGCGATGAGCAGCGTCATCATTACTTTCTTGTTCATTTCGAAACATCTGTTTGGTTTACGGCTGCAAAATTATAAGCCTCATGTTTCAATTGTTTTTCAAGGAGGTAAAAGAACTTTTAAAGGGAAGAGTGAAGAGGGAAGAGTGAAGAATGAAGAACGAAGAATGAAGAATTCAATAGCCCTAGCTAATCACTCCCCTCTCCGACGGGGAGGGGTGAGCCACTGAATGTGGCGCGGGGGTGGGGCTGTAGGTTTGCTCCCATCACTGTCTACGATCTCGCTGGTCGCAAGGTGGCAGAGGCTATGACCACAAACGGCAAGGCATCGCTCAATGTATCACAGCTCAATGGTGTGTATGTGGTTAAGGTTGGCGACAAGGTGGTTAAGATGATATTTAAATAAAAGGAATGGATTTGAACGTTCCTTGAAATGGATTTGAACGTTCCTTGAAATGGATTTGAACGTTCCTTAAAATGGATTTGAACGTTCCTTGAAAAGGACTTCTATGTTCCTTAAAGGAGGCTCTATAGTTATCACGCTTCGACCGAAGTACACATGTGCACCGACCGAAGTACACACATACACCGACCGAAGTACACACACACACCGACCGAAGCGTGATGACTAACAGACTTCTTTTAAGGGATATTTGTTGTTTAGTATGCTGAAATTCAGCTATTTATCTGGCGTAGAAAATAATCGTAATCAAGTGAAACTGATCTGCTTGCCCGCCTCGCACAGCTTCTCGTAAAACTCGGCACCGAAGCGGCGGATGAGCGGTTCTTTAAGAAACTTATATACGGGCAGATGCAGCTCGCGTCCCTTCTTCACAGCGTCGCGGCACACATCCCAACGGTTATAGTTGAGCGCAATCATGCCGTTGCCCAGACGCTTTTCGCGGATGGGGTAGAGGGCACAACTGATAGGTTTGCAGAACCCTGTTTTTCCCGAACGGTAAGCACGTTCCAGAGCGCACAGACAGCAGTCGCCCTCGTAGCATGTGAACACGCAGTCTTTGCCTCCCACGATGCTCGTTACCAGGTCGCCGTCGCGGTCGGTATATGCCACGCCTTGCTTGTCGACAACAGCCTGTGCCGATGCCGACATGTCGTCCCACACGGTGTCGAGAGCGTCTTCAATGCCTCCAATCTCATCGAGCGTCACAGGAGCGCCTGCATCGCCTTCCACGCAGCAGATGCCCTTGCAGGCATCGAGGTCGCAGCAAAACTCTTCGGTGAAGATGTCGCTCGAAACCAATATGTCATCAATCTCTATTATCATAATGTTCTTCTATAATTTTTTTTCAATCAGAGCTTTCTTCCTAAATCAGAGCTTATTTCCTAAATTAGAGCTTCCTAAATCAGAACCATTGCCTCTTTGATAGCCTCACGTTTCTCTAAACGAGAAAACTCAAAAATCAAAAAATCACCATTGCGGCATCGCCGCAACAATTCAAAACTCAAAATTCAAAACTCAACAATTCAACATTGCGGCATCGCCGCAACAATTCAAAACTCAAAACTCAAAAATCAAAATTCACCATTGCGGCATCGCCGCAACAATACAAAATTCAAAATTCAATCGCCTTTTCCCCATGCTCCACCAAATACTGGTTGCAGCGTGAGAAATGGTGGTTGCCGAACCATCCGCCGCGGTTTGCGGAGAGGGGCGACGGGTGTACCGACTCGAGCACCAGGTGACGTGACGTGTCGATGAGGCTCTTCTTGGAGCGTGCATAGCCGCCCCAGAGAATGAAGACCAGGTGGTCGCGTCCGGCATTGAGGGCCCTGATGGCGGCATCGGTGAACGTCTCCCATCCCTTGCGCTGATGGCTTGCTGCCTGATGCGCCCGCACGGTGAGCGTGGCGTTGAGCAGCAGCACGCCCTGTTCAGCCCAGCGTGTGAGGTCTCCGCTTTTGGGCATAGGTGTGCCGAGGTCTTGCTCTATCTCCTTGAAGATGTTTTGCAGCGACGGAGGGAACGGCACACCGTCGTTCACGGAGAAGCTGAGTCCTTGTGCCTGTCCCTGCTCATGGTAAGGATCCTGCCCAATGATGACCACCTTCACCTTGTCGAAGGGACAGAGGTTGAAGGCGTTGAAGATGAGGTGGCCCGGAGGATAGCATGTGGTGGTGCTATATTCGTGGCGCACAAAACGGGTTAGTTCGGAGAAGTAGGGTTTCTCAAACTCTGCGCTGAGACGCTCCTTCCACGACTGTTCTATCTTTACATCCATGTGTTGTTGCGTTTTTTTTATGTCAACAAAGTTAATGTTTTTTTCTCGAATGATTGGGCTATTGTAAAAAGAAAATCGTAATTTTGCAGAAAACAAGAAAAACAGCACATAACATGCGGACAGGAATATTTGTTGGTAGCTTCGACCCGTTCACCATCGGGCACAAGTCGGTCGTGGACCGCGTACTGCCGCTTTTCGACAGGGTGGTGATAGGCGTTGGTGTGAACGAGCGCAAGCAGTATATGCTCACGACGGAGGAGCGCGTTGCTGCCATCAGGCAGCTGTATGCCGGTGATGAGCGCGTGGTGGTGGAGAGCTATTCAGACCTCACCGTCGATTTTGCCCAGCGCCACGACGCACAGTTTGTTGTCAAGGGCGTGCGCAACGTGCGCGACTTTGAATATGAGCGTGACCAAGCCGACATCAACCGTCGCCTGACGGGTCTTGAGACGCTCCTCATCTATGCCGAGCCAGGTCTCGACAGCGTGTCGTCATCGGTGGTGCGCGAGCTTAACCATTTCGGCAAGGACACGTCAATGTTTGTGCCTAAAAGATGAAAAAACAAAAATGAAATTATGATAACATACAACAGTGAAGGCGTACGCATGCCAAAAATAAAAAAGCGCGACACCTCGGCTTGGATCAAGGCCGTGGCAGCATCTTATGGTCGTAAGGTGGGTGAAATAGGCTACCTCTTCGTTGACGACGAGAAGATTCTTGAGGTCAACCGCGAGTATCTGGGTCACGACTATTACACTGACGTCATAACGTTCGATTATGATGAGGACGACACCGTGAGCGGCGACATCGTCATCTCGCTCGACACCGTGCGCTCCAACGCCCAACTCTTTGGAAAGACCTACGAGGAAGAGCTTTACCGTGTCATCATTCACGGCATCCTGCATCTCTGCGGCATCAACGACAAGGGGCCTGGCGAACGCGAAATAATGGAAGCGGCTGAGAACAAGGCGCTTGCCATGAGAAACGGGCAGAAATAAGAAAATAAAAAGAAAAAAGGAGCGGGTATAGACGAGCCAACGGTTGTTGGGCGTTTATGCCCGTTTGTTGTTTATGTCAGATGTTTTTAACAAAACGGATGTTAAAAAGATAGCTTGATTCTTAACAAACGTAAATATAAGGCGCAGTCAATCTGAAATGTTTGTATATTTGCGAAAAGAACAACTTTAGTAAGTAACCACTGCAAGCCACATATTGGCGATTCTTTTAAGAACGTTTTCGTTAAGCCAGATGAGCAGAGCCAAGCTTGCTTGAGCTTTGCCATGGCGAGAAAAGGTGCCATGAAATGGAACAAAAAACTTTTGTCATGCACAATGCGTCCACAAAACGTTAGTGCGTTTAAAAACTGCGCCGGTTACCAACACAATGCAGTAGTGGAAAAAACTAAACATTTGAGCCGAAGGAGAGGATGGCATATAACACTCTTCAAACTACACGATGAGCATCAAAATTTTTGTAATTCCAGCGATGGCTATTATAGCCGCTGAGCTTGTATGCACCCTATGCAACGTAAACACCGCAATGAAGCATGTGTCTGACATAAAGATGCAGGCAGGGACCATTGTGTCAGCAACGGGCAGTAATGAGGTTGCATCGGCAGAGGTAAAGAACGGAAACGAAACAGACGTCACAAACAATTCAACTGGCCTTCAGCTATGGAGGATAGAACGTTGATAAAGAAGAGGGCGTTTTGACATTCATAAATATTGATTTGACATTCATAAATGTAAATTTGACATTCATACAAATAAAAAAGAAATCCCCACATCCTGCACGGTTATGCAAGATGTGGGGATTGTCGTTTCTGGATATTCTGATGCTTAAGCCATGATGATGCTTGGGCATCTTCGTTTCTTGTCTTCGCTTTTTATCTGCGTTTTTTTACCGCTGTCTCATTGTATGAGTTGTAGCGCCTTCTGCACGATGTGGTTGTTCTCGTTTATTATGCAGAAATACTGGCTCATGTCCCACAGGTCGCGTGCCACGAGCGCCTTGAGCTGCAAGCGGAGCTGTGGGAGCGTGCGCTTAAGCTCGTCATCGTCCTTAGGCTTGACGTTGTCCTTGGCGGCATCGGCAAGGAGCGTGTCGATGACGTTTTGCGGCACCTCGTAGCTGTCCTTGAACTTGTCAAACGACGCATACTTCTTGCGCAGCTCCTTGCGGTGTGTGTCGATATAACGCAGGCTGGCGTTTATGATGTAGCTCTTTGCCGAGAGCTGACGGTGGAACGGCGTATACTGGGTTGTGTCGAGCGGCACAAAAAAGTCGGGCATGATGCCTCCGCCGCCATAGACCACGCGGTGGCGTCGCAGGGTGTAACACTTTAGCGAGTCGGCAAAATGGATGCTGTCGGCGCTGTAGAGCTCGCCGTGCTTGAAGCGTTTTTCTATGTCCATGGCATAATCGTCCTTGTCGCCCTTGACATACGGCTTCTGTATGCAGCGGCCGGAGGGTGTGAAATAGTGGGCGATGGTGAGACGAATCATCGAGCCGTCCTTAAACTCTATGGGGCGCTGCACCAGACCCTTGCCGAAGGAGCGGCGGCCTACCACCTGTGCGCGGTCCTGGTCCTGAAGCGCTCCCGACACGATCTCTGCTGCCGAAGCCGAATATTCGTTCACAAGCACCATGACCTTGCCGTCAAGGAGCTTGCCCTTGCCGTCGGCGTTATATTCGTGTCGGCGGCTGGAGCGTCCTTCGGTGTAGACGATGAGGTCGTTTTTGTGAAGAAACTCGTTCACGATCTGTATGGCCGACTGCATGTAACCGCCGCCGTTCTCCTGAAGGTCGAGTATGAGGTCGCGCATGCCGTGCTGCTTGAGCGAGTCGACACCTTCCATAAACTCGTTATAGGTGGTGGCACCGAAGCTGCCTATGCGTATGTATCCCACCTTCGGGCGTATCATGTAAACGGCGTCTACGCTCTTTACCGGAATCTTGTCGCGTGTGACGACAAACGTGAGCTTGTCGGCGATGCCACGTCGCACGACAGTGAGCTTCACCTTCGTGCCTTTCTTTCCGCGCAGACGCTTCACGATGTCCTCGCGGCTCATCTTCACGCCCGCGATGGCTGTGTCGTTGACCGCAACAATGCGGTCGCCAGCCAGCACGCCCACCTTCTCTGACGGGCCGTTGAGCGTGGGTTGAATGACCATGAGCGTGTCTTGCGACATGTTAAACTGCACGCCTATTCCCTCGAACGACCCTTGCAGCGGTTCGTTCATGGCCTGTGTCTCCTTGGCTGTGGTGTAAGACGAGTGTGGGTCGAGCTTCTCAAGCATGCCTTTGATGCCGTCCTCCACGAGCTTTTGCTCGTCCACGGAGTCGACATAAAGGTTGCTGATAGCCATCTCTGCTATTTGCAGCTTGCGCATTGGGCTGTCATCGCCCAGGTTCATGCGCAGCTGAGCCATGGCGCTCACCCACACAAGCGAGAACACAACAAGAGCCGTAAGCCGCCTGCCGTAAGATCTGCTCATGCCGTAAGATCTGCGCCTATCGCGCGATATATGTTCCATAATTCTACGTTTCCTCAATTAAAAATTCAAAAATGAAAACTCAAAATTCAAAATTGAATAATTCCTAATCGGCTCAGCCGACAATTCTTGCTTAGGCAAGCGTCTCTACGAGCCGAGCGCAAAACTCAAAATTCAAAATTCAAAACTCAAAATTGAATAATTCCTAATCGGCGCAGCCGACAATTCAAAACTCAAAACTCAAAATTCAAAATTGCGGCTCTGCCTCTTCCGGCAGATCCTCCTCAATGACGAGGTTGTCGATGATGAAGTTTTGTCGTTCGGGCGTGTTCTTGCCCATATAGTAGGCGAGAAGCTTCTGCACCTGGTCAGTCTTGTGTAGCGTCACCTGCTCAAGGCGCATGTCGGGTCCGATGAAATGTACAAACTCATCGGGCGAGATCTCTCCAAGACCTTTGAATCGGGTGATCTCAGGGTCAGGACCGAGGGCGCGTATGGCAGCCACACGCTCCTCCTCGCTGTAGCAGTAGCGCGTTATGAAGTCGCTCTTGCGCTCACCCTTTGCCAGCTTCTTATCGGCATCGGCAATGACCGCCTTGTCCTTGATCTTCGTGCGGCGGTTACGCACGCGGAAGAGCGGCGTCTGAAGCACGAACACATGGCCCTTCTTTATAAGCTCCGGGAAGAACTGCAAGAAGAAGGTTATGATGAGCAGACGGATGTGCATGCCGTCGACATCGGCATCGGTAGCCACGATGACCTTGTTGTAACGCAGGGTGTCGAGACCCTCTTCTATGTCGAGAGCGGCCTGGAGGAGGTTAAACTCCTCGTTCTCGTAGACCACCTTCTTGGTGAGACCGAACGAGTTGAGAGGCTTGCCGCGCAGCGAGAACACAGCCTGTGTGTTTACATCGCGGCTCTTCGTTATGCTTCCGCTTGCCGATAGACCCTCGGTTATGAAGATCGACGACTCTTCCTTGCGGTCGTTCTTGGCGTCGGAGAAATGGATGCGGCAGTCGCGCAACTTCTTGTTGTGAAGGTTGGCCTTCTTTGAGCGCTCGCGTGCCAGCTTCGTGACGCCGGCCATCGCCTTGCGTTCCTTCTCGCTCTCCTCGATCTTCTGCTTCATGACCTCCGCCACGTCGGGGTGAATGTGCAGGAAGTTGTCGATCTCGCGCTTTATGAAGTCGCCGACATACTTGTTTATGCTCTCGCCGCCGGGAGCCATCTGCAACGAGCCGAGCTTGATCTTTGTCTGGCTCTCAAACATCGGTTCTTCCACGTTTATGGCGATGGCAGCCACCAAGCCGTTGCGTATGTCGCCAAACTCATAGTTTTTGTTGAAAAACTCTTTGATGGTTCGCGCGATGTGCTCCTTGAAGGCGCTCTGGTGTGTGCCTCCCTGGGTGGTGTGCTGTCCGTTTACGAACGAGTGATATTCCTCGCCATATTGGTCGGTGTGTGTGAACGCTATCTCTATGTCCTCGCCCTTGGCGTGGATGATGGGATAGAGCCCGTCTGTGGTCATGGTGTCGTTGAGAAGGTCTACCAGACCGTTGCGCGACAAGATGCGCCGTCCGTTATACATGATGGCGAGGCCCGTGTTGAGGTAGGTGTAGTTGCGCAACATGGTCTCCACGATGTCGTCGTGGAAGCTGTAGCTAATGAACAGTGTGTCGTCGGGCTGGAAGAAGATGTAGGTGCCGTTCTCGTCGTCAGTCTTTTCGGTGGTGTCGCTCTTGAGTACACCGCGCTCGAAGGTCAGTGCGCGCACCTTGCCGTCGCGGAACGATTTCACCTCGAAGCGCGATGACAGGGCGTTGACCGCCTTCACGCCCACACCGTTCAGGCCGACGCTCTTCTTAAAGGCTTTCGAGTCGTACTTGCCTCCTGTGTTGAGCATGGACACCGCCTCGACGAGCTTGCCTTGAGGTATGCCGCGGCCATAGTCGCGCACGCTCACGCTGCGGTTCTCGTTGATCTCTACCTCTATGCGCTTTCCAGCGTTCATGCGGAACTCGTCGATAGAGTTGTCTACCACCTCCTTAAGCAGCACATAGATACCGTCTTCAGGCAGGTTGCCGTCGCCCAAACGGCCTATGTACATGCCGGGACGTGTGCGCACATGCTCCATGTCGGAGAGGTGGCGTATGTTGTCGTCTGTGTAGGAGGCCGTGGGTTGCTCGTTCATTATCTCGTTTTCCTCTTTCATAGTTGCACCCACCTTAAATCTTCTTTATGTAACACTTGCGTCTCTTGTGTATCTGGTAGTCGAAGGCTGTCCACTGGCTCTGTACCGAGTCGTTGGTCTCCATCTCCACCTGTGTCTCGCCCCACTCGAAGCCATAGGCGTTATATCGCGGAATGAGGTCAGAGAAGAGCAGCGCGTTGGCACCCTTTGAGCGATACTCGGGCAGCACACCCACGAGCAGCAGGTCCACAATCTTGGTCTTGTGGGCCTTGATGGCGCGGAGCACGGGCCACCAGCCGAAGGGCAGCAGACGTCCGCGACGACACTTCTGCAGAGCCTTCGAGAGCGAGGGTATGGTTATGCCCACGCCCACGAGCTTGTTGTTGGCTGTGCTGTCTTCGATGAGGGTTATGAGGCTGAGGTCTGCCAAGGGAAAATACATGTTGATGTATTGCTCTATCTGCTTGTCTGTGAGGGGCGAATAGCCATAGAGGTGGCTGTAGGTCGTGTTTATAAGTTCAAAAATCTTATAACCGTAACCTTCCTCAAAGATCTCCTTCTTGGTGAGCTTCTTCACGCGAAGGCCGTAGCGCTTCTGTATCATCTGCGCGATCTTTGACATCTTCTCTGGCACATGTTCAGGCACAAAGATCTTATACTCCACATAGGTGTTGTCCACAGTGTAGCCCTCCATGGCTTCAAAGTGTTTCGAATAGTAGGGGTAGTTGTAGATGGTTGCCATGGTGCCGAGCTGGTCGAAGCCATGGGTGAGCATGCCCTCGGGGTCCATGTCGGTGAAGCCGAGCGGTCCCACCATCTCGGTCATGCCCTTGGAGCGGCCATAGTCTTCGACAGCCTTCATGAGAGCTGCCGACACCTCGCGGTCGTCGATAAAGTCGATCCATCCGAAGCGCACCGACTTCTGGTTCCACTTCTCGTTGGCGAGGTTGTTTATTATCGCAGCCACACGTCCTACGATCTTGCCATCCTTATAGGCAAGGAAATATTCGGCCTCGCAAAAGTCGAAAGCCGCGTTGCGGTCCTTGCGTAGGGTGTTCAGCTCGTCGCTGTAGAGGTTGGGCACATCGTAGGCGTTGCCCTTGTAGAGGTCATAGTGGAACTCGATGAACTCTTTCAGTTCGGTTCGGGTCTCCACTTTCTTAATCAGTACTGATGACATTATTTTAAATTCGAATTCGTATTTTTTTTACTTGTTGTCACGGCGCCGTTTGCGCTCAATTGTGGTATGAAATGCAAAATTAGCAATTAAATGGCAAAAAACCGCAAAAAGCCCGTTAAATTCTCTTACACAACAAGATAACATGGGTGCCGTCGGCTGCCGTGGTGCCAAACACATAGCTGTCGCCACCGTCTTTAAGCGCCAGCTTCTTGCGTAGGGCATCGGCCGAGAGAGGCATGTTGCGCACAGCCACGTTGGCACTGCTTATGTCCGCGAGCAGGGCTTTAAGGCTCTGACGGTTCATGGTGGAGCAGCCTGTGACGGCAAACTGTCGGCCAGGGAAACCGTTGACCATGGCGTTGCTGACAAACAGGTTGCTGTTGCGTCCCAAGGCTCTGAGGCCATAGCGCACGGCAAGCAGACCGAAGCAGCCGGCCTTCATGATGGAGGCGTTGGGCTCGTAGAGGTAGAGGGGCGCTGGGGCTTCAGCATGTTGTGATGTTGCGGTGGCGGGAGACACGGCGAACAGCTCGCCGGCATCCTGGAGCGGCGGCAACGGTTGCTGCTCGCCCTCGGTGTGGGTGAAGGAGAAGCGTTCTGTGTCGTTGACGCAGGTCACGCTCACGCTGTCGTGGCTGTCGCTGTCTGCCACAAGCAGCAGCTCCTTACACTCGCCACCCGTTGCCACGATGTGTACCTCTGCCACGCTGCCGCACATGTCGGCCACGGCCTTGTGCCAGTCGAGCATGGGTGAGAGCTTGATCATGACCTTGCGCCCCTTGGAGACGAGCAACGGGCGAAGGGCAGACACGTCGGGCGTGCAGTCGGCTATCGCCACGGTCTTGCCGCCGTGGCCGTCGCGGCGTGCCGGGTCAATGAAGATGAGGTTGGCGGGCGGCATGTCCTGCAACAGACGCTCGGCTTCGCTGTTTGCCACGCACGCGTTGTCCAAGCCCAGCACGCGGAAGTTGTGACGGGCTATGGTGCAGAGCAGCGGGTTGCGCTCACAATAGATGGCGCGGTCAAAGAGCGGCGCGATGAAGGAGAAGTCGACACCGAAGCCTCCCGTGAGGTCTACCGCCAGCGTGGTTGACGTGTCGGTTGAGAACTCGCTGTGGCTCAATACATCGATATACTTTAAGCCTTCAATGTCTTTTAGGTTTTCTGCATCTTTTAAGATCTCCGTTTCCTTAACCTCAACATTGTCGGTTGTCTCCAGCGCAAGGCGCTTTGCCACCTCGGCCTTGTAACGGGCCGTCTGCTCCGACGAGCATTGCTCCATGGAGAGATGCGGCGGATACACAATGGCATCATTCTTTGCCCATGTGGGCAACTTGCGTTGCGCTGTCTGCCACCCCGCAATCTGTTCGAGAGCTAAGGTGAGGTCAAACTCGGCATCGCGCGGGGCACGAAGGGCCAGGGTGCGCACGTCGTCGTTGCGATGCTGGCGTATGAACGCTTGCATCTTGGGCGCGAGCACCAGTTTGTCTATAGGAACCACCGTCGGGTCCAACGTCACAGTTTGTTCAACTGTTGTCGTTATGTTGTCGTTCGTTTGCGTCTTCTTGTCTTTCATTATGTTGTCTGTGTTGATTGGTTTTTAAGCAATGGTTTCTTGTTCATTGTCTTTATTGTTCTTTGTTTTATAAAATTAAGAGCAAGCAAATGTCGTTGTCACTCGTATATGCGTCACTTGGAGGCCGTATATGCGTTGCTTTTCTACACTATCTTATGGCTTTGTAATATTTTTTTGCCGTGGCTCTCGACACGAGGTTGAAGTGCCACCACTCTGTGCGCAAGGCTCTGTAGCCGGCGTAGCGCATGACCTCGCGCAGCAACTGGCGGTTGCGCAGAGCCTGTCGGCTGATCTTGTGGCTTGCAACGAGCTGCTGCTCGGCATCGATGTGGGCGGCGCGGCCCATATAGTCGATCTTCGTGCCCATGTCGAGGGTGTCGCCCTTGGCGTCGCAGAGTGTTATGTCGACTGCCAGTCCGTAGTTGTGCATGCCTCCGCCGTGGGCAGGGTTGCTCACATAGATGTCCTTTGACGTGTTCTTGACCGCATCCCACATTTTCTGCTGTATGTGCATGGGGCGGGCAGCATCATAGACCTTCAGGCTGAGGTCAGGGCGCAGCTGCTTCAGTCGGCGCTGTGCCTTGACGAGAGCCGTGGCAGCCTTGGGGTGGAGATAGGCCTCGCGCAGGTCGCCATAGAGCACACGGCCGGTGAAATTGTCGGCGCGGGCATACATCAGCGACACATGTATGGACGGGTCGGCATCCTGAATGTTCACATAGCCCGCCTTTGCCAGCTGCTGTGCGGTGGCACTCAACGTCTTGCCTTTGGGCTGCGCCTCAACGCTGGCTGTCTTGCCTTTGGCTAAAGCCTTTACGTTTACATCTTCACATCTTGATTGGGCAGTGATAATGCATGCCGCAGAAGCGACAATGAAAATAAATAGATAGAATTTCTTCATATTTCTGCAAACTTACGCATTTTTTGCCAAACAGCAAAAAAAATCGGGACGTAAGGATAAAAAAATATTGCTGTCCGGTAAAACTCCAAAGAGCATAAAAATCCTCCCCGAAGCCCCGTAAAATAGGACTTCGGGGTTTATTTTTTCAAAAGTAAGCCCCCTTAATCGAAAGATAACCAAAAGGGCTGATACCTCGTGAGAAGTGTCAGCCCTAATTTGTTTTGTTTGAAAAAGTTTTACCGGACAGCAATAATTGTTTATCTTTCAAGATCGTCACCAAGAAACGATGATGACCCCAAGGACTTTGCTACCTGTTCGGCATATTGTTCCATTTCATGGCACGTTTTCTCGCCATGGCAAAGTTCAAGCAAGCTTAGCTCTGCTCATTTGGCTTAACGAAAACGTTCTATTTCATAGCACCTTTTCTCGCCATGGCAAAGCTCAAGCAAGCTTGGCTCTGCTCATCTGGCTTAACGAAAACGTTCGTTATTAAAATTCTTTTTGGAAAAACGTGAAATAAAGTTGTTAGTCATTCCAAATGAATCCACCATCGCCGGTGTCCGGTTCGTCTTTGTCACCTTCGCCGGCAATATTTTCAACAGGATCGCGTTCGTTGATATCATAAAGCGATGCTGTGACCATTTGGCACAAAGCATCATCATTATATATTTTTATATTAATGATTATCGGTTTTATATATTCCTTTTTCATTGTTGCTTTTTTTATTTGACTACATATTTTTTTCCATTCACGACATAAATGCCCTTTGACAGATTATTCAGATCGGCGGCATTGTTTTTCACAAGCACTCCGCTGATGCTATAAACTTTGCCAGAAGTGTCTCTATTCAAGTCATCTACCTTTACTGTTTCTATAGGAGTGATACAACTATCATCAAACAAACTTAAAGAAAGTTCATGAGCTTCCGAGTTACTCTTATTTGTTTTATGAAACCACCCACTGAACCCACGGATACCGTATTGTTTATCAGCTGTATAGGGATAGAGTTTCATCGTGCCGTTTTTGGACTGCTGAAAGAAATAATCCTTGGTTGTTATTATACCTTGTGAATCCCCCACAGTGCCCGTGCGCTGAACAAGAGAACCTCTAAGCACATAATCAACATAGGATGCCTTATCTTTAAATGGTATCGCATCAGTATTCACACTACCATTAAAATCCTTTACCTGATCTAACATTTCCTCAGCAGAATATGTTTTAGACGTCCATTTCCCATCATTTCCATCTTTTCCATCTGCAGACCAGCGGTAGTTCAAATCAACATTTCTAAACGTATAAATACCATCTTCTGCAATATCTTCTGCTCTCATCTTAACAAGGAATGTCTCACCTAAATCAAGCGGATACTCATCAAAATTGGTGTAATGGAGAAACATGAAAGTCTTACCCTCTTTCCAATAGCCGCGGTATACACCCATTTTGAAATTATCACCATTAGCCTCGCTATCATCATTGGTAAGCCCATTCACTATGATGCGTGCATTGTGAGCCTGTTTGGTTTTATAATCGTCACCCCACTTACTACAATATCTGTAATTCACTCCAAAAGGCAGACAAATGGTGTTCCAACCCTCCTTAAGTGTTCTGTGCAATCTTACTATCGCATGTTGCTGCTGCACATTAATATATTCTGCTTTATTACTATATAGGTCTTTTGTGAGAAGACGCTGAAACTCAGAGTTATCATTCATATAGGTCAAAAAACCAGTTTTCTCAGTTTTCTCCCATCCTTTTGCATCATTATCAAAGATTACAGTTGTCATATTTGGATCCAGCCCATCAAACACTCTTTTATTTGTAATTCCTGCATATTTGTCCGTTTCCCCTTGTAGGCACTGAGGAGCCTTCACACTGTTCACTGTGATAGTTTTCAACTTTATTTCAGCATCACCAGTAGAAGCAAATGCACCATCTCCTATTTCAGTAAACTGTGCAGGAATATTCAAATCGGTAAAAGAACAAACAGTTTTTTTCCATCCGATCCAACTTGTCCGTTGCAGCCAAAAAACAGATAAGCAGGAATCTTCTTTATTTCCCCATAGACTGCATAATTCTGTAACACACCATTAACAAATTCGTTGGTCATGGATCGACAGTCACCAAATACACCAGTTCCAAGATAGGTTATCTTAGCATTATCCAAGTTTAAGGTATGCAACTGTTCGCAGCGTCTGAATGCTTGAGAACCAATCTCCAAGCTGCCATTTCCTTGAATATTCAGTCCGGTAACTTTCACTCGATTATAAAAAGCCTGTTTTCCTATTTTCGTTACTGAGCTGGGTATCACAATAGCCATTTCATTGTCTGCTCCGTCAGAGAAAAATTTACGATTATCGTCATTTGCGTAAAAAGCATTGTCTTTTATCTCTGTAACATTCTTTATCAAACGGTTTATATATTTGGTACTCAAGCTACAACAATTGGAAAACATAAATTTTCCAACTCTATTCAGCAAGGGTTTATCCTTTACCGCATCATCTGTTATATCTACTTGCTTCTCACCGCTCAATATAGTTATTTTTTTCAGTTTATAAGCATTAGCGAAATACCTAATACCATGATCATCCCCACTTCCTACATTCATACCATCTTTAGGCAATTCCAACTCTTCAACATTATCCATATACATGAAATAGCTATCATCATTATATGAATCACGTATATACTCGCGCAATCCGAGATATTTGATGTGCCCACGTATCTGCTTCCACGCATCATATTCATCTCCCTCCAATATGTTTTCTTGTGCATTATTATATCTTCCTTTCCCATTGGCAAATTCAATACCATAAATTCTATCCAGATCTACTTTATTGTCTTTTTGGGGCAATTCATAGGTGTTCACTGGATTTTCATCATCCTTTACAGTCCCTCCATTAAGAAGTGTTCTCAGTCCGTTAGGATAATCATATTGCTTAACACCATTGACGACTTTCCCATTATCAACAGCATCTACCTTAATATAATTAGACCATGCTCCCGGCTTACCATCCGCAGTGGTAAGCTGGATTTTGAAGTAATAAGTGTCCGCTGAAGCCTGTATCAAGCACAAAGCGAGCAAGATCATTGATAAAAGTATTTTTTTCTTCATATCCATAATTCCGCAACACTATTATTAATTAAGCTTTTTAAGTTCCTGAGCAACAAAAAGTTCTTGGACAAGCCAAGCGGCAAAGCCGAGCGGCCCAGGATTATGTCATGTCAGAAGTTTCACTTATCTTAGTGTTGCATTTAAAAAACAAATAAAACTCTGAATGACATGGCAAAAATACAAATCTCTCTTGTTTTTAAAGAGAATTCACCTTTATGTGTTGGATGAGGGGAAAAAAGAGAGGAGGGGGTGAGGGCTCAGAGGGGCTGCCCCTTTCAGGGGGCTACGCCCTTCTAAGCCTCTCTAAGCCTTTCTGAGATTTTCCTTTTTTTTACTTTTTGCTTTTTTTCGCTTTCACTGAGAACGAGTAGGGGGCTGCGTCGGGTTTTGTGCCGCGCTGCTTGTTAGGTGTGGCACCCATGTTGAACAAGATGCTTCCGCCCTTCATCACATCGTTGTAGGTAATATAGTTTTTATCGTAGGTGGCACCGTTCAGTGTCATGGTTTGTATATACTTGTTTTCAGTGCTACAGTTTTGGGCTGTAATGTCGAGGGTTTTTCCGCCTTCAAGGTGTAGCTTCACGTTCTTAAAGTAGGGTGTGCCCAGCACATACTGGTTGCTGCCGGGGCAAACGGGGTAGAAGCCCAGAGCCGAGAACACATACCAGGCCGATGTTTGTCCGTTATCTTCGTCGCCACAGTAGCCGTCGGGGTTAGCGCTATACAGCTTGTCCATAACCTGGCGCAGCCAGTATTGTGCCTTCCAGGGCTGAGCCACATAGTTGTATAGATAGATCATGTGCTGTATGGGCTGGTTGCCGTGAGCATACTGTCCCATGTTCATAACCTGCATTTCGCGCTCTTCGTGTATCATGTGCTCTTTAGCTACAGGGGGAACAATGAAGGTAGAGTCCATCATGTGTATAAAGTTGTCGCGTCCGCCCATCAGGTCGACGAGGCCTTGTGGGTCGTGGAACACGCACCAGGTCCAGTGCCATGTGTCGCCCTCGGTAAACGAGCGTCCCCAGTCGGTGGGGTTGAAGGGTGTTTCAAACTTGCCGTTGCTATCTTTTCCGCGCATCAGGTTGAGCGATGGGTCAAACACGTTGCGATAGTTCATGGCGCGTTTAGCATATATCTTTATTTCTTTTTCGGGGCGTCCTAAGGCTTTGCCCATGGTGTAGATGCACCAGTCGTTATAAGCATATTCAAGGGTGCGAGCCACGCTCTGGCTCAGCTTGTCGCAAGGCACATAGCCCAGCTTGTTATACAGTTCAAAGCCGTCGCGTCCGGTCGATTTTACTTGTGGGTGAACGCTGTTGGCGCCATGCAGCACGGCCTCCCACAGCTTGTCTTTATCGTAGCCCTTGCGTCCGGTCATGATAGCGTCGACCACGATAGATGCCGAGTTGTTGCCCACCATACATCCGCGATGGCCGGGGCTGGCCCACTCGGGCAAGAAGCCGCTTTCAAGATAAGCGTTTACCAATCCTTCTTGCATCTTATCGTTCATAGAGGGATACATCATGTTCAGGAAGGGGAAGAGGCAGCGGAAGGTGTCCCAGAAGCCCGTGTCGGTGAACATATATCCTGGTCGCACCTCGCCATTGTAGGGGCTATAGTGTACGGTGTTTCCCTTAGCGTCAATCTCGTAGAAGCTGCGTGGGAACAGCACCGAGCGGTAGAGGCACGAATAGAAGATGCGCAGGTGGTCAACGTTGGGGTCGTTCACCTCGATGCGGCTCAGTGTTTCGTTCCAGGTTTTTCGGCCCTGTTCTGCCACCTGGTCAAACGAGTTGTTGCCCAGTTCTTTCAGGTTCAGCATGGCCTGTTCGGGGCTGATAAACGATGATGCTACGCGCACCAGTACCTGTTCGCCACGTTTGGTGTTAAAGCCCACGATGGCGCCCACATGGTTTTCTTTGGCTTCGAGCTTGCCCTCTGTAATGTTGCCATTGGTAACGGTGGCACGATAGGTGAAGGGTTTGCTAAACTGCACCACAAAATAGTTTTTAAAGTTACTGGGCACGCCACCGCTGTTCTTGGTGGTGTAGCCAATAATCATATTTTTCTCGGGCAGCACCTGTATGTGCGAGCCACGGTCGAAGGCGTCGACCACGATGTTTGCCTTATCGGTTTCGGGGAAGGTGAAGCGCATGATGGCGGCGCGGCTGGTGGGTGCCATCTCGGCCACCACGTCATAGTCGGCCAGATATACGCGATAGTAGTAGGGTTTGGCTATCTCAGCTTTGTGTGAGAACCATGAGGCACGCTTGTCTTGGTCGAACACGGGTTCGCCTGTTTCGGGCATGATAGAAAACTGGCCGTAGTCGTTAATCCAGGGGCTGGGCTGGTGTGTTTGCTTAAAGCCACGTATCTTGTCGTGCCAGTAAACGTATGCCCATCCGTCGCCCATGCGTCCGGTTTGCGGCATCCAGAAGTTCATGCCCCAAGGCATGGCAATGGCGGGGTAGTTGTTTCCGGTCGACAGTTCAAACTTCGACATAGTGCCCACCAATGGGTTTACATAGTCGACCACATCTTTGGCCAACGTGTGCAGTGCGCCCATAAAGGCCAAGGCCACGCACATAAATGTTTTTCTCATTGTGATTTCAGTTTAAAATTATTATAAATATGGGTTTTGTGTAATTTATAAGACAAAGATACATATTAAGTATGTGATAACGTATATCCTGCCACCATAAAATAAACAACCGAGCCTATGTTTTTTCAACCCCACGGGGTGGAATATTTTCGTTGTGAGTTGCATGTGAAGACAGATATGTGAATTCTCTTCCCATGCCATCAGACATGGGCTATATATAAAGAATCGAAAGAGA
>ERZ791573.359-NODE-359-length-27509-cov-20.416078_pt1 | contig 27509 bp, 17 predicted proteins | sample MGYA00509971_ERZ791573 | MGnify/ENA primary metagenome ERZ791573 (study PRJEB30046, sample SAMN00791921) | human gut metagenome | study: EMG produced TPA metagenomics assembly of the A metagenome-wide association study of gut microbiota in type 2...
CAATATCAACTTTGCCCATGTGGCTTAGTATAAATTAATTTTTACGACTTACTTATAATTTAACTTCGATTATTCATCTTAAAACCAAACTTTCTGTTAGTTATGGAAACAAAATTTTTCAAGACGGCTGCTGTGGCTATTAAGACGGCTGCTGTGGCTATTAAAACGGCTGTGGTGGCTGTTATGGCCCTCATGTCGACAAATGTATGGGCGGCGGGGCAACCTTTAGACAAGGACGCGAAGGAGGCACAGCCCGCAAAACGTGCGATAATGTGGATTGACGGTGAGGCTAACTTTAGCCGGTTCAGCCATAAGGACAGCATCGACTTCTATCTGCAGAAGGTGCATGACCTCGGATTCACCGACGTGGCGGTAGACGTGAGACCAATCACGGGAGAGGTGCTCTTCGACACACCCAACGCCCCGAAGATGCGCGACTGGCACGGATATAAACGCGCCGACTTCGATTATCTGGGACATTTCATCACCGTTGCCCATCGTCTGGGCATCAAGGTGCAGGCAACGCTCAACTGCTTCGTGGCTGGACATAACTTTTTTGACCGAGGACAGACCTACACCGACCATCCCGAATGGGCAACAACGGTCTACACGCCTGAGGGCATGAAATCGATCATGGAGCAGAAACAGAAATACTCGGCCATGGTGAACCCCATCGACCCGTCGTTCCGTAAGCACATCAAGGCGGTGCTCACAGACCTTGTGAAGGCTTATCCTGAGCTCGACGGTGTAATTCTTGACCGCGTGCGCTACGACGGCATAGAGGCCGACTTTAGTGACCTCTCGCGCTCTGCCTTTGAGCAGTGGCAGGGCAAGAAAATCAAAAACTGGCCCACGGACATCTTCACATGGAAGAAGGGCAACGACAAGAAATGGCATGTGGAGCGAGGACCGCTCTTCAACAAGTGGATCGAGTGGCGCTCACAGGTCATACACGATGCCATGGCTGACCTGCGCTCCACGGTGAAGGCTGCAAGGCCCGACATCTCGTTCGGAACCTACACGGGGGCATGGTATCCCAGCTATTATGAGGTGGGCGTCAACTTCGCAAGCAACACCTACGACCCGTCGGCCGACTATGACTGGGCTACGCCCACCTACAAGCGCACAGGCTACATGGAGCTGCTCGACCTCTACACCACCGGCAACTATTACACCGACATAACGATCACGGAGGCTGAACGCAACACTAAGGGCGTGAAGAACGAGACCGACTCGGAGACGCAGCGCGGCACATGGTACAGTGTGGAGGGCTCATGCAAGCACCTGCGCACCATCCTCGGCGGACATGCTGTCTATGGCGGTCTGCTCGTCGACCAGCTCTATGGCGAACCGACAAAGTTGGGCAAGGCCATCGAGATGAACATCAAGCTCAGCGACGGACTCATGGTCTTCGACATCTGCCACCTCATCGCCCGCCCCGAGCTATGGAAAGAGGTGGAGAAGGGCATGCGCAACGGCGGCATGCTGAAACAGTGAAGACGTTTTAACGTCTGAACTTCTGCACAGATTATTAATTACATCGCGCTTCGCGCTCGTGTTTCTTTTGAACATTAATTATCATTAATGACCCATTAATTTCCATCAATATTTCGCGCTACGCGCGTATTAATTAATAATTAATGATTCATAAATATTTGGCGCGAAGCGCGTATTAATGATAATTAATGTTCAATTAATGGAAATTAATGTTTTAAAAAACAACGAGCGCGAAGCGCGATGTAAACATTAAATATCCTTGCGCAACATTAAGAGCGTTTTCGTTAAGCCAGATGAGCAGAGCAAGCTTGCTTGAGCTCTGCCATGGCGAGAAAACGTGCCTTGAAAAGGAACGTTTTCGTTAAGCCAGATGAGCAGAGCCAAGCTTGCTTGAGCTTTGCCATGGCGAGAAAACGTGCTATGAAATAGAACATTATTTTTCGGCAATCTTACATAAAAACGCTTATTTCTCGCCTTTTTTATGTAAGTTTGCAGAAAAATGAACGGCGCAACGCTATCTTGCGGGGCGCCATAACAAAACACAAGAAACCTCTATGATCAACCAACTGTTAGATTTTCTCAACGCATCGCCAGTAAACTTCCTGGCAGTAAAAAACATCACCCACATGCTCGAAGCCAATGGCTTCCGCCGTATAGACCCATGCATGCCGCTCGGCACGTTGCAGGCTGGCGACAGCTTTTTCGTGACCAAGAACGACTCGTCGGTATATGCCTTCCGCATAGGCCGCAAGCCCATTGCCGATGCCGGCTTCCACATGATCTGCGCCCACAGCGACTCGCCCACGTTCCGCATAAAGCCCAACGCCGAGATGCTTACAGAAGGGTCGCTGGTGAAGCTCAACACCGAGGTCTATGGCGGCCCCATAATGTCGACATGGTTTGACCGTCCGCTGACCATCGCAGGACGTGTCATCGTGCGAGGTGCCGACGCCTTTAGCCCCGAGACCATGCTGCTCCACGTCCAGCGCCCGCTGCTACAGATCAGTAACCTCGCCATCCACTTCAACCGACAGGTCAACGACGGCGTGAAACTGAGCCGACAGAAGGATGTGCTGCCCCTGCTCGGACAGGTCACCGATGAGCTGGAGAAGGGCAACCTGCTGATGAACGTCATCCTGGAGGAGCTGAACAAGGAGCGCGAGGTGAAGCGCGACGACATTCTCGACTTCGACCTCTACCTCGCCGACGCCACACCCGCCTGCACCTTTGGCGTGCACAACGAGTTCATATCGTCGGGCCGTCTCGACGACCTGTCCATGTGTTATGCCGGTCTGGAGGCCATGCTCTCTGCCGACCTGAGCGACACCACGCAGGTGCTCGCCATCTTCGACAACGAGGAGACGGGATCGCAGACCAAGCAAGGCGCGGCAAGCCCCTTCCTCGCGTTCATGCTCAAGCGCATAGGCATGGCACAGAGCGGCAGCGAGGAGGCGTTCTATCAGGCGGTGGAGCGTGCGTTCATGATCTCTGCCGACAACGCCCACGCATGGCATCCCAACTATCCTGAGAAATATGACCCCACGAACCACCCCATGCTTGGCGGCGGTCCCGTGATCAAGTTTAACGCCGCGCAGAAATATGCCAGCGACGCTGCCTCGGCAGCTGTCTTCGCATCGCTTTGTGAGAAGGCCGGCGTGCCGTGCCAGCGGTTTGTCAACCACAGCGACGTGGCTGGAGGAAGCACGCTTGGCAACATCCTCGCCTCGTCGATTCCTCTTCGCGGTGTCGACATGGGCAACGCCATTCTGGCCATGCACAGCTGCAGAGAAACGGGCAGCGTGCGCGACCATGAATATTGCGTGAAGGCATTTACGGAGTTTTTCAATTTGTAGGGAGAGCTAACTTCTGATAACTCCCCGAGCAAAACGAGTTTTTCCTATTATATTCCAACTACTGTTTTTGCCGTTAGCCTTTTTCATAAAGCACTGATTACAAAACAGATATACGGAAGCAGGAGGTCGTTTTATATACTTTTTTTTCTACTACATCTTCGTGATATGAAAAAAAGTTAGTAACTTTATCATCGAAAAGAAAAAAGACAATTATCTGTTATTATTTACAAAACAATCTTTTTGACCACGCTTTAATAGCGAAACTTTGACAAAACACCACAGATGAGACAACATGTAGCTTGTTGGTCGCAACAAAACAGCAAGCGAACAAGACTCACCGTTGAACACTCTGCCCACTTTTTCACAAGTGGGCAGAGCTACAAAAGCAAAAACGTTTGTTTAAAAAAATATAGGAATAGTTTTAGCACATAAGTAAAAAAAGCAAATGATTGGCAGGGTAACAAATCTTTCGGATTTGTGTGTAACAACCAGCCCACCGCCAACAAAGCGGATGGGCAATCCGAAACGAAGCGTTTTTATTTGAATTTACTATAGTTGTTTTTAGGTTTAAAGATTTCGGATCTTTGAAAATCATGCGAGATGCGTCGCCGTTGATGGCGGCGCATTCTTTTTTTGTGTAAACGAAAAAATCCGTAAGCGATGGTCATTATCTCGCTCACGGATGGGTTATGAATGTAACAATGTTTTCTCCAAAGATTTGCGATGAACGTTCTCACCAAGGTCTGGCCGTCCACAACCAGACCTTGGCTTAAGAAAACGTTTCATTTCTACAACTGCTTGGCCTTAACCTTTCAACATTGCGGTCTTGGTCATGACAAAGCAGATCCCTGTCTGCCCGTACCAGGTGGCCTGACGCAGCAATTGCCTCACGGCAATATACACCTCCTTAAAAGCTATTAATCGTGGAGGTGACCCACGTCGCTTGTTACAGCAGTAGAGCTATTTAAAAATATAGTGATTTGCGCCGGATGAGACATCTATTGCTCGGAGATGCTCCCGGTAAACCTAACGGTTTTCTTGGTTAAATGTGGTCAGCGGCATCGCCCTTAAGCGGTGCGCCAACCTGTTGTGTGAGTGGGTGAGTTACACTCTCTCATTCTTTGTTTTTTGCTGATTTTTTGAATTGTGGTTGAGCTTTCGCTCTATATAGATCTGATTTTTTGTCTTCTGATTTTTATGTTTCTGATGCAAAATTACGCATTATTTAAACACGACACATGCGTGCGTAGTAAAAAAGCAGACGCAAAAACACCTCAATAACTATTTAAAAACCTATAAAACAGCGTGTTAGCATCTTTAAGCATACAGAAAATCAGTAGTGAAACAAGAAAATATTTTTTGGTCAAAATCTTGGTTGTTCAACCTTTTATCGCTACCTTTGCATTTGAAACAAGCCATTATAAACCGCACACGGGCAACAAGACAATGCTCTAAAAGCTCGATGTGCAAAAACAACATTCTACCTTTAACAGTTTAAAAAAACCTTACAGGAAGCATGCATAAATTTCTGCGTCTAATCATCATCCTCACAATATGCGTTCCTGCCGCTCTGGCAAACGCCAAGGCTGCAACAAAAGTTGCGGGCAACCCCGTGGCTGACGTTGTCGAAGAAGCCAAGCACACCTCTACAGACCAGCTCCTGCAACGTCTCGACGAGGCTGTGGACAATTACAAGACCTACCGCAAGAAGCGCGAGCAACGCATAACAAAGCTCCGCGCCAAACTGTCCGTGGCAACACATTGGAAGGAGCAATATGCGATTATGAATAAGCTGCACGACGAATACAGGGTCTTTCTCAACGACTCTGCCATCTTGTGGCAACAGCGCTGCCTGGACGGTGCCAAGATGGTGGGCGAACACCGCGAGGTGAGCGAGAGCCGTTGCCGCATGTCTACGCAATATCTCAACTCGGGCTATTATGCCGAGGCCCGTTTCCTTATCGACAGTCTGGAACGCACCACTTTTGCCGATGCGGAAGTGGAATATTATAACATTAAAAGCAAACTTTATAATGCTCTGGCACGCGACACGCGCAACGCCAAAAACAGGCAGATTTTCACACGCATAGCCAAGGATCTGTCAGAGAAGTTGCTGCTTGTGGCGCCCGAAAACTCTGAAGCACGTTTCAACACCCTTTATTTTAAACTGCTCGATGCCGAAGATTACAAACAAGCATTGGCTCTCTGCAACCACAGGCTGAAACAGCTTGAGCCTGACGACCAAAAAAACGCCGTGGTCAACTTCAGGCGCTACACCCTGCTGGAGAAGCTTCAACGACCCGACGAAGCGTTCTACTGTCTGCTGCAGGCTGCCATCTGCGACGTAGAGTCGGCAACCTACGACGAGCAAGCCATCTATAACGTCAGCCGCGTGCTCAACGACAGGGGCGACGTGAAGCGGTCAAGAAAATATATGGAGTATGCTTATTATGCCTACACCCAGTTTGGCGGCATCACGCGCGAGTGGATCGTTCACGACATGGAAGACACCAACAGGCTCTATCTCTCGCAGCTTAACGAGAAGCAGAGCTTGGTTAACATATCGCTCTACATTATTATAATTCTCTTCATCATATCCGTGACCTTGCTCGTGTTCTCCCACAGACAGCGCCACAAGGTGAAGGAGAAAAACATGAAGATCAATGAGGCTAACCTGAAGCTCAGCGACACCAACGAGCAGCTCACGAAGCTCTATGAGCAGAACGAGCTGATAAACCAACGGCTCTCTGAGGCCAACATCATCAAGGAGAGCTACATAGGCACCTTCTTCGGCATCTGCTCAGCATACATCGATGAGGGCGACAAGCTGCTCAAGAAGATAAAGAAGCTGATGAGGGCAAAGAAATATGACGAGATGGAGACGGCCATCGTGGCTGCCAACCGTAATGTGACCACGCGCGACGAGCTGTTCGCACGCTTCGACAGCATCTTCCTCAACATCTTCCCCGATTTCATTGAAAATTTCAATGCCTTGCTCGTGCCTGAGAGTCGCATCGAGCCGAAGACACGCGGTACACTGACCATGGGGCTCCGTGTGTTCGCCCTCCTGCGCCTTGGCGTGGAAGACAGCAAGCAGATAGCCACCTTCCTCGGCCTCGCCAACAGCACGGTCTACAACTATCGCACAAAATATCGTAATGAGGCGCTCAGCGACCGCGCAACCTTTGAGGAAAGGGTGAAGAGGCTTTAAAGGTAAAAAAGTAAAAAGGTAAAAAAGGGCTGGCGCCATTGGAAGGGAAGAGCTTATTAAGTGAAGAGTGAAGAGTGAAGAGTGAAGAATGAAGAGTGAAGAGTGAAGAATTCGCCTTGTCTAAGAGGGAAAATTCTTTCTTAGGCAAGCGTCTATACGAGCCGAGCGCAAAACTCAAAATTCAATAATTCAAAATTGCGGCAAAGCCGCAACAATTCAAAATTCAAAACTCTTATAGCCATTCACAAATTCAGGAAAAATTTGCTCACAAATTCAGGAAAAAATCGCTCACAAATTCAGGAAAAATTTGCTCACAAATTCAGGAATTTTTTATATAATAGTTTGGAAATTAGAAATAATAGTCTTAACTTTGTACTCAAAATCAATGAGATATGGCAAAATATAAGCATCGTATTGCAGACAGATTGTTGGAACGCAAAATTCTTGGTAAGGGAGCTGTCCTTATTGAGGGTCCAAAGTGGTGTGGCAAAACCACAACAGCCAAGCAAATAGCAAAGAGCGTGCTCGACTTGGGCGACTCCAGCGTGTTGATGCAAAGCTCTCAGATGATAGAGTTCAGCCCCAAGACCTTGCTTGAAGGTGCCACGCCGCGTCTTATAGACGAGTGGCAGGCTTTGCCGGCAATATGGGACAGCATTCGCAGCGAAGTGGATAAAAGAGGTGAGCCTTCACAGTTTATTCTTACAGGCTCTTCTGTCTTGCCAGAAGCAGACGCAACCATCCACAGTGGCACAGGTCGGTTTGCTCATCTTAAAATGCGCACGATGAGCCTCTATGAGTCGGGGGAATCGTCAGGTGCTGTTAGCTTGAAAGATCTGTTTGAGGGCAAGGACATTGAGGCTTGTACAAACAATCTTGGCGTTGAAGAACTTGCCTATCTAACATGTCGTGGCGGATGGCCCTGGGCAACGATTGTTTCTAAGGAGGTGGCCCTTGACCAAGCCTTCGATTATTTTGATTCTGTTGTCGACTACGACATACAACGAGTGGACAAAGTGAAGCGAAGTGCTGAGCGCACAAAGCTGCTTCTGCGGTCATATGCCCGTAACATATCGCAACAGGTGTCTATCTCCACAATAAGAAAAGACATGCTCACCAACGATGCCAGCACGTTAGATGAAGGTACGGTTGTTGATTATATCAAGGCTTTAAAACGCCTGTTTGTGATAGAAGACCTTATTGCCTGGAATCCTAACATCAGGAGCAAAGCGGCCATCAGAACGAGCGACACGCGCCATTTTGTTGACCCAAGCATAGGTACCGCCTCTCTTGGTCTGGGACCAAAGGATCTGGTTAATGACCTGCAGTCGTTCGGACTGTTTTTTGAAGACCTCGCGGTGAGAGATCTTCGTGTGTATGCAGAGGCTTTGGACGGCTCGCTTTATCATTATAGAGACAGTAGCGGATTGGAGTGTGACACGGTTCTTCATCGCCGTGACGGTAGCTATGCTCTGCTTGAGGTGAAACTTGGCGGCACAGAACGAATAGAAGAAGGCGCTACCAACTTAAAAGAATTAGCTGACAAGCTTGACACAACAAAAATGCCTGCCCCCTCGTTTATGGCTGTGGTTATTGGTGTTGGACAATATGCTTATAAGCGAAAGGACGGGGTGTATGTTATCCCTATTGGCTGCTTAAAAGATTAAACGGTTTGTTTTGAAATGTTCAACACGCTGAACAGATTTTCAGGAAAAATGTTCAACACGCTGAACAGATTTTGAAGAAAAGTGTTCAACGCGCTGAACAAATGAAGCACAAAGAAGGCGAACATCACATGGGGCTTTTACCTTGGTGATGTTCGCCTTTGGCGCTTTTTATTCCCTCATTTAACGGGTTATGGTGGTCTCTTCTTTGTCAAGAGACGTCCTTTGTTCTGAAGGTTCTATTTCACAACAATCTTACACTTTGCTGCGCCGCTCACCGCTATGAAGATACCGTCAGCGGGAGCCTCAACCTGACCTGTGGCCGATGTGGCCACGAGCTGACCGTCGAGGGTGTAGAGGCTGATGGCAACGCTCTTGCCTACTGCGCTCACGGTGCGACCGCTCACTGCGAAGGCGGGCTTGGTGGCGTTGGCGGTGGTAGAGGTGATGCCGTTCACCACGTCGAGCTCGGTGTAATAGTAGTTGGTCACGACAGTAGACCGGAGCACGCGTGTGGCAGCTGCGCGAGCCACCTGTGCTGCTGCCGATGCTTCAGCCACAGCTGCACGATCGGTGAGATACGACTTTTCCGTTATCGATGTGAGCAGACCCTCATCGTTGTAGGTGTAGGTCTTGATGTTCTCTGTCTTCTCATCGATGTTTGTCGTTTTATCGTCTTTATCCACTGTGTCAAGGATCCGTGTTGTCTCCAGCAGGTAGTGACGGTTGTCGCGCTTCTTGGTAAAGGTGGTTACCCTCTTGGTGTATCTGCTTCCCGAATTGTAGGCACTCTCATCATAGATATAAGTGTCGGTCTGCGTGAGTGTGTTGGCATCGGGCTGGCTGAAAGCGGTAGCATGCTGGAGGTGCACCGCCCACTTACCGTCTTTCCATCCCCATTGAGTGTTGTTTGGAAGCACAGTATAATCCTCCTCGTCGTCGATGTCGCCGGGATAGAAATATTCGTCGTTGCAGGCAACGGGGTCTTGCATCTCAAATGCCTCAAACAGGGGCACTTTTACAGCCTCCTCCTCACTCTTGTATTCGCCTACCCACTGGCCGTCAACCTTTGTATAAGACTCGTTACGGGTTACGCCATTATTGCTATAATTGACGTCTTTGCGCGTTTCAACAACGTTGCCGTTGTCGTCGATCTCGCGGTAGATGGTGGTTCGTGTGCCGTCGGCTGCCGTTGAGGTTAGCGAATTTACCGTGGTGGCATCCATAACAAACTCCTGGGTGTCGGTGTCCCATCTGTAGATGATCCGCTTGCCTGTGGGGTAGGTAACGTATTTCTCGCCCCATGTTATCTGGCTGCTGGTGGTGCTGCTGCTATACTCGTAGTTGATGTAGGTAACAACATTTGCGGCATCGACCGTTGCTTTGGTGTATTCGTCCACCTTGTTGGTCATCGTGTTATACGACTCCTCGATATATCCGTTGTCGAGATAGGTGTAAACCACATGCTCGGTGTGAAGCCCATTCTCATACTCGTCCCACTGGGTCATCTGGCCCTTGGCGTTAAACTTCACCTCCATGTGGTTGGCGCCATCACCGATCATAAGGTCAGTGGTTACAGCTACCCACTTGCCGCCCTTCCACTCTTCGTAGATTTTTGCATTCGGCACGGCGCTATCATATGAGCCAGAGTCTTTGCCGTCTTTATAGATGGCTCTGAGGCGGCGTGTGACGTTGTTGTTCTTGTCGTAGAAGGTGTAATAGCTGCCGTCTACGCCCGTGATATCGGTCTCTATGACATAGCCGCCGTTCTTGAACGGGAGCACATAGCCCTCTTCTTCGCCCGTGGCCGAATATTTGTAGAGACCTGTCTCGCGCCATTCCAGCTCGCCGTTCTCATACTCTTCATAGGTTTCTTGCAGCAAGCCCTCGGGGGTCCATGTGCCTATCTGTGCAGTCGTCAGCACCCACGCGCCCTTTGAGGTGTCATACTTGTAGCGTTTGTATGAGAAGTCGCCGTTGGCCTGTGTCTTGGGCAGTTCATAATTGTTGCTGTAAACCTTTTTGCCGTTATACACCCATGTGTTTGTAGGCACCGTGTACGGGTACATCACATAGTCGATCTCGGTGGTGAAGCCTGCTTCGGGTGTGTCGGGCTGCAGCTCTGTCCTGTTGCCAGAACCGTTATAGATGGTGCCGTGGGCGAAAGAACACTCCATCTGTCCCAGATCGCGGCCCTCTGCCGAGTAGTAGTGGTATTCTTCGCCCGACAGCTCCCAGTCGCCATTGTCGTTTTTGCGGTATTTCTTGATGATGTAGTCGGTTCTGTCGACAACAATCTCCACCTTTTCTTCTCGGGGGGAGTAGACTACCTCAATATAGCTCTTGGTTGGTGCGAACCATTTGCGCAGAGTGGCGTCGTTGGGCTGGTTGATGCCGTCATACATGTCATAGCTGACAGATTTTACCTCAACGCCGTTAGGGTCTTGGCCGTAGTCGTACTCGTACTCTTCTTTCAGCGTCAAGTCCTTATCACCATAACGGTTGTCGTAAATGCTCCTCTTCGTCACATGGCCGTTAGCATCGAGCGTGCGTTCTTCCTTGTAAAGGTTTTCAATGTAGTCGCCTGTCTGACGGCGCACAAGCTTCGTGGTCCACTTGGCACCACTGGCGTCGGTGGTGTAGGTGTAGAGGTCTTTATAAGAGCCGTAGTCGACCACGCTGAAGCGGCCATACTTGTCGTATGTTATCTTGCCCGTCTCCGGTGTGTAGTTGTCGATGGCTTTGCTCCAGCTTGTGAGCAAGGTCTTCTTCACCATCTCGTCGGCCTTTTCGGCGCGTTGTGTCTTGGCTATCTGTGCCAGAGGCACCATGCGCACACCCTTGGTGGGCAGAGCGTAGGTGGGCTTTGTGTCGGGGCGCTGTGCCTCAGCCCTGCTGTTAGCCTTCTTGAAAAGCTGCTGCGCCTTTACTCCCGGAACGGGTTGGGGCAGTGTCTGGTGGGTTTGCGCCGTGGCACAAACACTTGAGATGAGGGCTAAGCCCATCATGTAGAGGTTAAAATGTTTCATAAGCTTATGGTTTTTTAAAAAATCGTTTCCTTCATGTTTTTAGCCGACGGCTCACAAGATGCCCATGCGGAAGGCGTTTCCTATGAGCTGTGCGATGTTTCGAGAGTTGGTTTTCTTAAGCAGTTGTCGGCGATGATATTCTACGGTGTGGGCAGATATAAACAGCTCCGCCGCAATTTCTTTGCTGTTCAAGCCTTTTGAAAGGAGATACAAGATCTCTTTTTCGCGTGTGGTGATGCTTTCCTTTATATCGGTACCCATGCAGATGAAAAATTTGGAAATTAATAAACTGTCTTTTACAAAGGTAGCGAAAATAAATAAAAGATAAATTCTATTCTTCTGGGTAAACCTCGCTTAAAACGCAAAAACTACGGTTTTCCGTAGGGGACAAACTATGGTTTTCCGTAGTGGAAACTGATTTTTTTGTTGGTAGGTAAGGAGAGGGTGAAAGCCTTTTGTCTGTCATGTTTCTGTCAGATGTTTGCTCTCCATCCAAGCTCTGTGGCACGTCTTATCATCTCGGCAGCATTGGCAACGTTGAGTTTCTGCATGATGCGTCGGCGGTGAAACTCGACGGTGTTGGCGCTGATGCCGAGCTGCGCTGCCATGTCGGAGGTAGAGAGGCCCTTTGCCGTGAGGTCTATGACCTGTTGCTCGCGTTCCGACAAGCGGCCGGGCTGTAGCTTCAGCGCGTTGAGCAGACGGACGAACGTGGGGCTGTAGTGGCCTTTGCCCTCGTTGAGGTTCTTCACCGCCTTGACCAGCTCGCTGGCGTTGTCGCTCTTCATCACCACCCCCTCGGTGTCGGTGTCGGCAATCTGGCACACCGACCACGGCTCCTCGTGCATGGTGTAGATGACGATCTGAAGGCTTGGCAGGATGTCGCGCACGCGCCTTATAAGCGTCAGACCGCTCTCGCCGTTAAGGTCGAGGTCGGTTATCATGATGTTCACGTTGCGGGTGGAGCATGCCTTTTCGGCTTCCTTCAGGCAGGAAGCGTCCATGACCTCGGCGTCGGCAAACGCCGAAGCCAGCAAGGCGTGTATGCCTTTCCTCACGATGGGGTGGTCGTCGACGATAAGAATTGTCATTGTTGTGCTTGCTTTACGGTTGATTTTTCTGTGTGGAGCTTAAGCGTGAGGGTGAGCGTGTGGTGTGTGCCCTCTGCCTTTACGGTGAGCTTGGCGCCTATGTGGTCGGCACGCTTCTGGAGCGTCTGCTGGCCTATGCCGCTGTCGGTGGGCGTGCTTGCGCTGTTGGGGTTGATGGCGTTCACGATGCTCACCCGCAGGATGTCGTCCTTGACCGTGAGAGAGATGTCTATGCTTCCGCTGCCGTGCTTTATGGCGTTGCCCGTCGCCTCCTGAACAATGCGGTATGTCTCATAAGCCACCCGTTGGGGCAACAGCTGCCAGGCAAAGGAGCTGTCGATATGGAGCTTCACGTCGTTCTTGGCGTTGTTGCCGACGGTCGCCACATAAGAGCGCACGGCGGCGTCGAGGGTCACGTTCTCGAAGCTTGGCGGCATGAGCTCATGTGAGAGCTGCCGCACGTTGCGCCACACGTCGTTAAGATAAGCCTCTGCCTGACGGCTGTCGGTGGCAAGCAGCAGTTTTGAGGCCAGGATGTCGTTGCACACACCGTCGTGAAGCTCCTTGGCAATGCGTTCGCGCTCGTTCTCCAGACCGTCAATGTAGCTCTGCTTCTCATGCAGCAAGGCACGCTGGGCGGCAATGCGACGCTTATAGAGCATGAGCACCAGCACGCCGGCGAGCACCGCCACGGCCACCACGAGCCACAGCACCTGGTTAGCTTTCTCTGCCGTCTGCTGCTTCTGCTCTGCCAAGGCTTTCTCCGTCTCCAGCGTCTTGTATCTTACCGAGAACTCGCTCATGCTCTTTTCTATGTCGCTCTGCTTCACCGAGTCGAGCAGGTTGAAAGCCCTGTTCATGAGCGTCAGCGCCTCAGCCTTGCGGTTCATCTTCTCCAGACAGAGAGCTTTCATGCGCAGCATCTTCTCCAGCGGCATGGCCTGGTTCTGTGCGCCCGAGGCCATGATGCTGTCTATCAGGGCGAGCTGCTCGTTGTAGCGGTGTTGTGCGCCAAGCAGGCTGGCCTTGACCTCCAGAATGCCCAACACGCCGTTGCTGTTGGTTGCCATGCCTGCCATCACGCGGTCGGCATATCTCATGTATTTGTCGACGGCTTGATAATCGGCCAGGGAGCTGTATGACTTCAGGATGACGGACAAAAACTTCAGCGTGAGCACGTTATACCCCACCCTCTTAACCTCGGGCCAGCAAGGCAGCAGGGCGTGGAGCGCCGCCTTGTAGTTGTTCTGCCGCATGTAGATGCCGCCGATGTTGGCCCTTGCCGAGAGGCGTTGAACGGTGTCGTTGGCTGCTGCGGCTGCCTTCTCGGTCTTACGGGCATAGTGGAGCGCCTCGTCGAAGCGGTTGCTCTCAGAATAGAGCACCGTGACGCAGTTGTTAAGATAGATCTCATATTCTGTGTTTTGCTCCACGAGCGCCATGTCTATACCTTCTTTATATTGCACAAGGGCCGAGTCGGTCATGCCCTGTCGCCTGTAGGCTATGCCCATCGTGCCGCGCAGGTTGAGCATGGCCTCAACATCGTGGAGCTTGCGGGCAAGGGCATAAGCGCCCTGGGCCACGTCCACGGCATCGGCCATGCGCCCCATGTCGACAAGCGTCACGGCCTTCTCGCTCATGAGCCAGCAGCGTGTGGTGTCGGCGGGGTTCAGGGCCAGGGCACTGTCGGCAAGGGCCAGCGCCGCCGGTTTGTTGCCAAGAGCGTTCTGTTCTGCCACGCGTTCAAGCATGGCATAGGCTTTCTCGGCTGTGGGTTCGTCGCCTCTCTTGTTGCATGCGAGTGTGAGCAAAGCAAGGAGCAGAAGTAGATATTTCCTCATTTTTTAGGTCGGTCTTTATTTTGGATGTGACAAAAATACAAATATAATCTGAAAAAAAACAAATATAATCTGAAAAAGAAAAATTTTTAGTAGGCATTTTTCTTTTTGACCTTTCTTTCTTGCGTGGTTTTTTAAGACAATGGAGACCCGTTTCTTTTTGCGCTTTCCTGCGTGGGGTCAAAGACAATAGAGACAATAGGGACAATTTTTAGTTTGCTTTGAAATGTATCCTAACGCGCAATTTATACAATACAAAATGCGGCGGCAAGACAACTCAAAGAGCGTCGTGCCGCCGCATTTGCGGTTAAAAAGCTGATGGGAGGGTCACTCCCTTAGGCGGGAGATTGTTACTCCCACACGTCGTTGATTTGGATCTTGCCACAGGCCTCATCGGCATTGCCTCCAGGTGTAGGATTTCCAAACGAACCTGCTCCGCCATCATAACTTATACCGTTACCACTGGCAGCGCACAAACTTTCTGTTTCTACATGCTCAACCTTTACAGAAGGAGCAATATAATATTTTTTATTCATAACTTTTTCCTTTTCTCAGTTTTTAAGTTTATTGACATCATTTGCTTACTTCAGAACTTTCTTGCCACCTACAATGTACAAGCCCTTAGACAGAACCTCAAGGCTGGTGCCTACATACTGACCGTTAACATTGTAAACCTTAACGTTCTTCTCTGCATCGGCAGCAACACCGTTGATGCCTGTTGCATCGCCGAAGCTGAGGTTGAGGGCTGCAGCAGCTGTGCTGCCATTTATGTTGTAGAAATAAGCACGGAAGCCCTTCATTGTTGCCGTACTTGCAGCAGGAATGTAGAACTTTCCGTCGGTCTTGAGGAACAGCTCTGTGCCGTCGGTCTTCATTGTGTATTTGCCAAATGTGCCATAAACAGCATAATTGTCACCACCAACTTTTTTATTTGGCTCATATTCTGTAATCCTCACACCCTTAAACACAAGCTCTTTAGCTGATTCTGTCGGCTTGATGAGGTAAGGTTTACCAGCAACCATGGTTGTAGCATCCTTGAAATAGATTGTCTGTTTAGTTGCATCCTCGCGGTCATACTCCTTAACATTGCCTGCGCTCTTCAGAACGTCTGCAATCTGCTCGGCTGTTACATCAAACGGCAGACAGATGGTGTTCCACACATTGGCTGTCAGTGTGCGGGTGAGCTTAACGTCATAAGCCTTGCCAGACTCGGTGCTTAAAAGAACATCTCCAGTATTCTCTGCGTTCTCGTCAAGAGTGAGAGTGGGGTTGGCAACGGCTACAAGCTTGATGTTGGCTTTATTCAGTTGTACTGTTTTATTTGCCGTGAATGTAACAGCGTGCTCGTTTCCAATCCACTTCGGATTTGTATATGATTTCTCGCTTGCACTAAAATTATTGGTGTCTTTTCCATCAAATACTATCTCTGAGATGTTATAACCCTCAGGAGCTGTAAAAGTGATAGAGCCACCGCCACTATAAACACGCAAGTTATGACCGTTTTCGTCGCCATAGAGACAAGTTGTTAGAGTACTACCATTCGTAGCTGTCATCACGATGCCACCTACTTTCAGTTCCTTTCCTGCTACAACGTTAGCTGCTGTTTTGTCACTATTCTCTTTTTGAGGAGTTATACCCTCCCAGTCGCCAGTAAAGTCAAAAACAACAGCAGTTGTCTTGGTGTAAGTGCAGTATTTTTCCGTTCCTACATTGCCATATTGGTCTACCACAACGGCGTGGAGGATTACCTTATTACCATCGTTCTCTGCTGAGATGTTGATGGGACCATTATACAGTGGGCTTTCGGCTGTAGCTTTACCACCGATGGCGTAGTGGATGGTAGAGGTTGCATCGGTTGATTCGGGCAGAGAGAGGGTTACGTTAAAAGCATCCTTGAATGTTTTTGAAGGTTCGCTGAACACAGGCTGATCAGGCTTGATTGTATAAGTAGCCTCATCTGTTGCATTTTCGGCACCATCAGCCACGGCGATAGCCTTAACGGTGGTGCCGCTCTTTGTCACTTCAAAAGGAGCGACATACTTTTCAGAGCTTGTTGAAGGCTCATCGCCATTGGTCGTGTAGTAGACGGTTGCGCCGGGAGTGGCTGTAAGAGTAACCATAACGGGTGCCTTAACAACCGTTGATGTTGCGGGGTCGATAGAGAGCGTAATGGTCTTTGTTACGGTAAGACCTGTTACGTCATAAGCAGGGCTGGTCACACCGTTCACAGTAGCTGTAACCGAGCAAGAGTTGGTGCCTGCAGTAAGTGTGGCAGGAGTTGTGGCCCATGTGATGCCATTTGTAATTGTGGCTGTTGTGTTGTCGTCGTAAGTACCTGTTACTACAAGACCTGTTGGGTCGAACACATCGCCATCGTTATATGCTTTCTTGGTAGCATCACCAGAGATTGCGAGGCTTTTGAGGGTCTTGGTGGGGCCATCTTCGTAAGTTACAGAGATTTTATTAAACCAAAAGCCACCTTTACTTCCATTGTTTGTAAAAATTAATTTTATTTCTCCTTTAGAATTTCCATTAAATGTGTATTTTGCAGCTGCAGATGTTGCAACTGAGGAGCTTCCAGCCAAAGGTGTCTCATCACCATAAGATACGCCATTTACAGAAACCTTTAGGGTCGTTTTTGAATCACCTGAAGCATTCCATGCTACTACAGAAATAGACTTAATTGTTCCTGTTATACCCGAAGTTGAAAATGTAGCTGTTTTAACAGGCTTAGCCCCTGAGCCAAATTGTTGACCTTTGTTTTTATCAACACCAAAATAAGTCCCTATATTGGAAATCATTCTTTCTGCAGAAAGTGTCCAATCAATGTTATTCAAGCTTTTTGTTTCACTTTCTGAAGTAAAAATTTTGCTAGCAAACGTATAAGAATACGTCTTATCGGCAGCAAATCCGCTCGCCCACACCACAAGCATGAGGAGCGTTAAAAATGAGCGTAAAATTCGTTTCATGTTTTACGAGTTTTAATTTAATAATTAATGATAATAAAATTTTAGAAAAATATTTGATAGATCCATCAGCCGCCGCGATGAGGGTTGGGAGAATGGATGTGAAAAAAGAGAGAGCCATGGGCTTGTGCCTCGGGACGAAACCCGCTGCAAAGTTATGGCTTACACATTTCTGAGAAGTTACATCTTTAAGACAGTTTTGTTGCTTGGTCAATCGCAGAGATTGGGGTTAGGCGTTACGTTTTATGTCTTGAGCGTTACGTTTTATGTCTTGAGCGATAGATAGATGCTGTGAGCACAGATAGGCAGATGCTGTGAGCACAGATAGATAGATGCTGTGAGCACAGATAGATAGATGCTTTGAGCACGGATAGATGGGTGCTTTGAGCACGATAGTTAGATGCCGTGAGCACAGGCAGGTGCTTTGAGCAATAGATGTCTTGAGTGGGCAGATGTGTGTTTGCGATGTTCAGGTGCGTTTTGAGAAACGCGATATGCCCCACCCCGTCTCACAGGTGTGTGGACGGATGCGGGGCATATAGCTATGCGGCGCCTTTACTCGGCAGCCTTGTTGTCAGAAATGAGGTTCTCGCCCGTCATGTCGGCAGGCTGCTCCAGACCCATGATGTGGAGGATCGAGGGAGCCACGTCGGCGAGGCGTCCGTCACGCACGGTAGCCGAGTTGTTGTCGGTAACGTAGATGAAGGGCACGGGGTTGAGCGAGTGGGCGGTGTTGGGTGTGCCGTCGGCGTTGATGGCGTTGTCGGCGTTGCCGTGGTCGGCAATGATAATCGCCTCATAGTCGTTGGCCTTGGCAGCCTCAATGACGTCGCGCACGCAGTTGTCGATGGCGTGTACAGCCTTGGCGATGGCGTTGTAGATGCCGGTGTGTCCCACCATGTCGCCGTTGGCGAAGTTGACAACGATGAAGTCATACTCCTGTGTGTTTATTGCTCCCACCAGCTTGTCCTTAACCTCATAAGCGCTCATCTCGGGCTTGAGGTCGTAGGTTGCCACGCGTGGCGAGGGCACGAGGATGCGGTCCTCACCCTCATAGGGTTGCTCGCGTCCGCCGTTGAAGAAGAAGGTGACGTGGGCATATTTCTCTGTCTCTGCTGTGTGGAGCTGGCGCTTGCCCTGCTTTGAGAGATACTCGCCGAGGGTGTCCATGACGTTCTCCTTGGGGAAGAGGATGTTGACACCTGTGAACGATGAGTCATAGGGAGTCATGCAGTAATATTGCAGACCGGGGATGGTGTGCATGCCTTCCTCGGGCATGTCCTGCTGTGTGAGCACCTGTGTGAGCTCCTTGGCGCGGTCGTTGCGGAAGTTCATGAAGATCACCACGTCGCCCTCGCTGATGCGTCCGTCGACGGCGCTGTTGCAGATTGGCTTGATGAACTCGTCGGTCACGCCCTCGTCGTAGCTCTCCTGCATGGCCTGCACCATGTCGGTGGCCTGCTTGCCCTGACCCTCAACGAGCAGGTCGTAAGCCTCTTTCACGCGGTTCCAGCGCTTGTCGCGGTCCATGGCGTAGAAGCGTCCCACGATGTGGGCAATGTGGGCATCGTTCTTCTCGCAGCACTGCTGTACCTGCTCAATGAAGCCCTTGCCGCTCTTGGGGTCGGTGTCGCGACCGTCCATGAAGCAGTGTACGAAGAGCTGGTCCTTCAGACCATACTCCTTGCCGATCTCGATGAAGCGGAAGATGTGGTCGAGCGATGAGTGAACGCCGCCTGTTGAGGTGAGGCCCATGAGGTGGAGCTTCTTGCCGTGCTCCTTGGCATAAGAAAAGGCGCTGACGATGCCTTCGTTCTTGAGGATAGAACCGTCCTTGCATGCGCGGTTGATCTTCACGAGGTCCTGGTAGACAACGCGACCGGCGCCGATGTTGAGGTGTCCCACCTCCGAGTTGCCCATCTGTCCGTCGGGCAGACCTACGTTCTCGCCTGATGCCTGGAGCTCAGAGTGTGCGCTCACGGCTGTGAGGTAGTCGAGATAAGGTGTTGGTGTGTTGAAGATAACGTCGCCTTTGCCATGCTGGCCGATTCCCCATCCGTCGAGAATCATCAATAAAGCTTTCTTTGCCATAATAAAATGAAATAATCTGATTTATGTTGTTTTTATTTTTTTATGCTTGTCGTCCCAACGTTTAAGCTTGCCGTTCCAACGTTTAAGCTTACCGTTCTCTAAGCGTTTTTAAGCTTGTCGTTTCTTTTTCCGTTCGCGCTTATGTGCGCGGACGCTCTTGAATCGCGTTCTATCTTGTTAGACAATGCAAAGTTAGCAAGTTTTTGGTTAACAGCAAACAAAAGCGCTGTATTTTATTTTTTCAGCTGTAAAAACAACAAAAATTTATAATCTTAATATTTTAAAAACAATAGGCATTAAAGCAAACTTCTTGAGAGGGTTTAAAGACAATAGAGACAATAGAGACAATTTTTTTATTGTTGAATTTTTTTATTTGTCTGCCTCCGTAAAAAGAAGACCAAACATTTAAAGGCCTATCGGTTTTCCAAACATGTTGAAGATTTCGTTATTCTCGTCATCATAGAGATAGCGCTCTAACTCAAGGCGTTTTGGAGCAAAGTTTACAAGAATTCCATGGTTTATTCGAAGTAAACGCATATAATTATAAAGCTGAGCGCGATGATTCTCGCTAAGAAATGTAACTGCCTTACACTCAACAATGATATCTTTCTTACAAAGAAAATCTATGCGAAAAGAAGCACTCATCTTTTTTCCATGATACAAAGGATGGAAAGACAACTCTCTTTCATAAGCAACATTCATTTCCTTCAATTGCATTTCCAAGGCTTCTTGGTAGCAACTCTCATTAAGCCCTATCCCTAACTCATTACGAACTTCATATATGGCACCCACGATGTCATACATAAATTTTTTGCTTTCTTCGATTTCTACCATAAGCTCTTTCTATAAAAAATCAAGATTGTTCAATGAGTTAACGCCTTATTTGCTTCATTATTGTAATAAAAGCCCATATTTTCAATTTAAATTGTCTCTATTGTCTCTATTGTCTTTAAAACAACCGCTAGAAGGCTTTCAAGAACAAGAAAAAACATAGAAAAAAAGGAAGATGCTTTGCATTGTCTTTTAATTGCATTATCTTTGCAAAAAGAACACACAACAAGTTTTATCACCACCCCTCACCACAAAGAGGGCTAAAAACCAAAAACCAAAGATAATATGAAAAATCTCTTTATGACACTCGCCGTGATGGGCCTGTGCTCAGCAACGGTAGCGGCACAAACAGCCAAGCCGGCGAAAGCAGCGAAGGCGGCAAAGGCAGCCAAAGCAGCATTGGCCGACAAGGCAGCAGAAGCCAAAGAGACGGTGCCGTCGTTTACCGAATGGCACGACCTGCAGGTGAACGCCATCAACCGCTTCCCTCTACACTCTCATTTCTTCGCCTACGAGAACCGCGACGCGGCGCTGAAGGGCGACATGAAAGGCAGCGGCAACTATCTGTCGCTCAACGGCGTGTGGAAGTTTAAATGGGTGAAGAACGCCGACGAACGACCCACCGACTTCTTTGACCCCGCGCTCGACGACAAGGCATGGGGCACGATGGAGGTGCCTGCCGTGTGGGAGCTGAACGGATATGGCGACCCCGAATATGTGAACGTGGGCTTCGCCTGGCGCGGACATTTCAAAGACAACCCGCCAATGGTGCCCGTGAAAGACAACCATGTGGGTTCATACCGACGCACCATAGACCTGCCCGCATCGTGGAACGGACGACAGGTCATTGCCCACTTCGGAAGCGTGACCTCAAACATGTATCTCTACGTCAACGGACAGTTTGCCGGCTATGCCGAAGACTCGAAGGTGGCAGCCGAGTTTGACATCACGCCCTACCTGCGACCGGGCAAGAACCTCATTGCCTTCCAGACATTCCGCTGGAGCGACGGCTCCTACTGTGAGGACCAGGACTTCTGGCGCCTCAGCGGCGTGGCACGCGACTGCTACCTCTACAGCCGCTCACCCATGGCACACATTGACAACCTCCAGATAACGCCCGACCTCGACGCACACTATGAGAACGGACAGCTCAGCGTGAAGGTCAACATGAAAGGCTCTGCCATGTTCGTGTTCGACCTCATCGACCCACAGGGCAACCAGGTCACACGAAAGGTCATCAACGCATCGAAGGTGAAGAGCAAGACGGGAAGACCGGCGGTGCTGAAGCACACGCTTAAGTTTGACGTGCAGAACCCGCAGAAGTGGACAGCAGAGACGCCAAACCTCTACACCCTCGTGGCAACGGTGAAGCAGAACGACAAGGACGTGGAGTCGGTGCCCGTGAAGGTGGGCTTCCGCAAGATAGAGATCAAGAACGCTCAGCTGCTCGTCAACGGACAGCCCGTGCTCATAAAGGGTGCCAACCGCCACGAGATGGATCCCGACAAGGGATATGTGGTGTCAAGAGAGCGCATGATACAAGACCTCACGCTCATGAAGCGCTTCAACATCAACGCTGTGCGCACATGCCATTATCCTGACGATCCGGTGTGGTATGACCTCTGCGACCAGTATGGCATATACCTCTGCGCCGAAGCAAACCAGGAGAGCCACGGCTTCCAGTATGACGACACATCGGAGGCAAAGAAACCGCAGTTTGCAAAGCAGATCATGGAGCGCAACCAGCACAACGTGATGATGCACTTTAACCATCCGAGCATTATCTATTGGTCGCTGGGCAACGAGACGGTCGACGGACCCAACTTCACGGCAGCACACGACTGGATAAGACAGGCAGACCCCTCACGACCCATCCACTGGGAACGCGCGGGGCTGGGCAGCAACACCGACATCTTCTGTCCGATGTATTACACACACGCCGACTGCGAGCGCTACGCCTCTGACCCGAAGAGCACAAAGCCGCTCATACAGTGTGAATATGCACATGCCATGGGCAACTCGGGCGGCGGATTCAAGGAATATTGGGACCTGGTGCGTAAATATCCTAAATATCAGGGTGGCTTCATCTGGGACTTCGTGGACCAGGGCTTGCGCGGAAAAGACGCTGAGGGACGCAGCATATATAAATATGGTGGCGACTACAACTCTTACGACCCGTCAGACAACAACTTCAACTGTAACGGTCTGGTTTCGCCCGACCGCGTGCCTAACCCGCACATGTATGAGACAGGCTTCTACTATCAGAACATCTGGACATCGCCCGTGGACCTCGCCAACGGCGTGGTGACGGTGAAGAACGAAAACTTCTTCCGCCCGCTCGACAACGTGTCGCTCTCTTGGAGCATCATGGAGGACGGCGTGGAGACAGCCAACGGAACAGTGGCCGACATCGACGTGAAGCCGCAGGAGACGAAGCAGATCAAGCTGCCGTTCAACGTGAGCACAGCCAAGGACGGCAAGGAACGACTGGTGAACATCGAGTATCGCCTGAAAAAGGCGGAGCCGCTCATGGAGGCAGGACAGGTGGTCGCTTACCAGCAGCTCGCCGTGAACGAATGGCAGGGCAACGACATCGCCACACCCTCTGCCGAGCAGAAGGTCATGATGGCGAAGGAAGGCAAGAAGGCAAAGATTGACAACGGAAAGAAGACTCAGGAGCTGAGCGTCAGGACACACAGCGTGAACGTGGCATGGGACAAGACAACGGGTCTGCTCACACGCTACAACGTGAACGGCAAACAGCTGCTCGGCGAGGGCGGCACGCTGAAGCCCAACTTCTGGCGCGCCGTGACCGACAACGACATGGGTGGCGGCATAAACAAGGAATACAAGGCGTGGTTCAACCCCGAGATGAACCTCAAGAGCATCGACATAAAGAAGGGCGACAAGGGCTCGGCTGACGTGGCGGTGGTGACAGCTACCTACGACATGCCTGAGGTTAAGGCCAAGCTCACGCTTACCTACAACGTGGCTACCGACGGCTCAATGGCGGTAACACAGGCGTTGGCCACAACCAAGGGTGCAAAGGTGAGCCCCATGTTCCGCTTCGGAATGGTCATGGAGCTGCCTTACGACATGGACCTGTCGACCTTCTACGGCCGCGGACCGATAGAAAACTATGCTGACCGCAAGCTGTCACAGAACATCGGCATCTATAAACAGACAGCCGATGAGCAGTTCTTCCCCTATGTGCGTCCGCAGGAGACAGGCACAAAGAGCGACATGCGCTGGTGGAAGCAGACCGATGCCGACGGCAACGGATTCACCGTGCTCTCTGACAAGGAGTTTGCCGCAAGCGCCCTCCACTACTCTATCGCTGACCTCAACGACGGCGACGAGAAGGAGCAGCGCCACTCGCCACAGGTGCCTAAGTCGCGCTTCACAAACCTCTGCCTCGACCTCGCACAGACTGGCCTGGGAGGTGTGGACAGCTGGAGCACCAACGGCATCGCGCTACCACAATATCGTGTCGAATATAAGGACATGGTGTTTAAGGTACTTTTAAAGGTAAAAAAGTAAAAAGGTAAAAAGGTAAAAAAGGGCTGACGCCTTGAAAGGGAAAGCCCCTTTGTCGTGTCAAAGAGGCTTGATGGTCATCGTACCCCGACCGAGGTACGCACGCATCCCGACCGAGGTACACACGCATCCCGACCGAGGTACGCACACATCCCGACCGAGATACGCCGACACGTCAGCCCAAACAACCTATCATCATCTATAAAAAAAGGCACAGCTCTCTTCAAAGCTGTGCCTTTTTTTTGTTCTATCTTAAGCCCGTTCTATCCCTCACTCGCAATGCGCTTAATGTCCTCAAGGTTGTTAGCCACAGGAAGCGAGGTCTCGAAACCTGGGCGCAACATGCCTTGCTGGCGCATGCTGTCGAGCAGGGCGAGGAGCGGGTTCCAGAAGCCACCAGTGTTGTAGAGCACCACGCGCTTGTGGTGATAGCCTATCGAAGCGGCAGCAACGACGGTGAAGATCTCGTCGAGGGTGCCGACACCACCGGGAAGAGCAATGATGAGGTCGCTGCGCTCTATCATCAACGCCTTGCGGTCGTTAAGGTTGTCGCAAGCAATGTTGACATCTATACAGTCGCTCGCACGACCCGTCTTCTCAAGAATGGTGGGAACAACGCCGATGACCATGGCACCGGCATCGTGCGCCTCACGAGCCACAGCCTCCATCAGTCCGAGGTTGGCACCGCCATAGACGAGCGCATGACCCTCATAGCCTATCCAGCGGCCAAGCTCACGGGCAGCATCAAAAAACTCGGCGGCAATGTTGTTATTGGCCGAACAGAAAACGCAGACGTTCATTTTATGACACCTTTTGTCTCCAATCCTTATCTTGCTGCATAGAAGCAAGCACCGTTCATCGCCATGCGAGCCTGGAACAGGCCAGCCTCATCCTGCGAAACCTTGATGTCGGTGCCGTTGGGCAGGAAAGCCTGAACGGTGCCGTCGTCGTTGAAGCGGAACAGATCGGTCACGATGCCGTTCTCTTCCTCCTGCCAGGTCTTGGTGTCCTTGTTGTAGATGAATTTGATGACCTCGCCGGTGGGCTTCTTTATAGAATAGCCATCCTTGAGAGTGGTCACGGCATAATAGCGGCCGTCCTGTCCTTGCACCTCAATGGTCTTGCCTACACGCTGTGCCACAGGGTTGCTGCCTGACCAGAACTCGATGGTGTTGAGCACCAGCACGTCGACAACAGAGCACACAGCGTATGCAGGAGAGATGATGAGGAAGATAAGCTCATTGAGGAATCTCTCACTTGTAGCCGACTTATTCCATCTGGCCAACTTGTTAAACAGACTGAACGAACCAACACATGAGTTGGTGAGCAGCACGCCCGCAAGGAGCACAACCGCAACCTTAAGATGTCTCATTCTCATAATTTTATGGTTTTAGTTAAAAAAATCAATTTGAGTTGCTAAGTTAAGCATTTATCCTTAATGAGCATAGCATGCGGAAGCTTTTTAACATTATTTTTTTGACAATAAGCTGCGCTTTTGGCTGCTAACTCATTCTTTTTCACTAACTTTGCACCCGCAACGCCGCCGACAAGACTGTCGGTAGAGCGTTTTCGGGAGGTTTCTTCACCCTGTTTATACATCTTTTTTAGAGATATTGAGGATTATGGCTGGGAGGGTGAGCGCACTTCCCCCTGAGAATTATTTTTTATTTTTCAAGCAGCACAGACATGCTGCATCATTGCGGCACAGACCGCACAGAAGAAACAACAAGACACATTGAAGACATTTGAAGAATTGGGTGTAAGCGAAGAGATTCGCCACGCCATTGAAGAGCTGGGATTCGAGCATCCCATGCCAGTGCAGGAAGAAGTGATTCCATATCTGCTGGGACACGGCAACGACGTCATTGCCCTCGCGCAGACAGGTACAGGCAAGACCGCCGCGTTCGGCATTCCATTGCTGCAACGCGTGGACCCTACGCAAAGACACACTCAGGCCATAGTGCTCAGTCCGACACGCGAGCTGTGTCTACAGATCGCTGACGACTTGAAAGATTTTTCCAAGTATATCAAGGGCATCAACGTGGTGGCTGTTTATGGAGGCACCAGCATCGTTGACCAGATCCATGCGCTGAAGCACGGCGCACAGATCATCGTGGCCACACCGGGACGTCTCATCGACCTCATGAACCGTGGCGTGGCACAGCTCGACAAGGTTGAGAACGTGGTGCTCGACGAGGCTGACGAGATGCTCAACATGGGCTTTGCCGACTCTATAAACGCCATCTTCGAGGGCGTGCCACAGGACCGCAACACGCTGCTCTTCTCGGCCACCATGAGCCGCGAGATAGAGCGCATTGCAAAGAGCTACCTGCACGACTTCAAGGAGATCGTGGTGGGATCACGCAACGAGGGTGCCGAGAGCGTAAACCACATCTATTATATGGTGAACGCCAAGGACAAGTATCTGGCCCTGAAGCGCATCGTCGACTTCTACCCGCGCATCTTTGCCATCATCTTCTGCCGCACAAAGAAGGAGACACAGGAGGTGGCCGACAAGCTCATACGCGACGGCTACAACGCCGAGTCGCTGCACGGTGACCTCTCACAGCAGCAGCGCGACCTCACCATGCAGAAGTTTCGCCAGCACCTCACACAGCTCCTCGTGGCTACCGACGTGGCAGCACGCGGACTTGACGTGGACGACCTGACACACGTCATCAACTATGGTCTGCCCGACGACATCGAGAGCTACACGCACCGTTCGGGACGTACAGGACGAGCAGGAAAGAAGGGAACGAGCATAAGCATTATACACACACGCGAGAAGCGTAAGGTGCGCGACATTGAGCGCGAGATAGGCAAAGATTTTGTCGACGGAACGCTGCCCACACCTAAGGAGATATGCACCAAGCAGCTCTATAAGGCCATCGACGAGATAGAGAAGGCCGATGTGGACGAGGAGGAGATTGCTCCCTTCATGGACGACATCAACCGCCACTTCGAGTTTGTTGACAAGGAAGACATCTTGAAGAAGATCGTGAGCCTTGAGTTTGGCCGCTTCCTCAAATATTATGCCGACGCGCCCGAGATTCTCAAGCCCACCAACGAGCGCAACAAGCGCGACACCGAGGGCAGAGGCAAGACAGGACGCACAACAGACCGCAGCCGAGGCCCGCGCAAGGCAGAGGCTGGCTTCAAGCGTCTGTTCATCAACCTGGGCAAGGCCGACGGCTTCTACCCCGGCGAGGTCATGCAGTTTGTAAACCGTCATGTGGACGGACGTCAGGAGATCGGACACATTGACCTGCTGAGCAAGTTCTCTTACATAGAGGTGCCCGAGCAGGATGCACAGAAGGTCATCCGTGCCCTCGACGGAACATCATACAAGGGTCGCAGCGTGCGCTGCAACGATGCCGACAGCCGCGATGGCGGTGCCTCAGGCCGTGGCTCACGCGGCGGCCGCTCCTCACGCGATGGAGGCAACCGTGGCTCACGCGACGACAGCCGTTCTTCAGGCCGCAACGAGAGAACCTCACGCAGAGGCCGCGACAACGACGGCTACGGCAAGAACGACGGCTATGGTAAGAACGACGGCTTTGCAAAATATGAAAAGAAGTCGAAGCGCCGCAACTATGACGACGACTCAACGTTCCAGGAGAGTGGCAAGAAAGACGACTGGAAGCAGTTTTTCCAGCACAACGACAACGTGAAGCTGAAAGGCACCGAGCCCGACTTTACCGAGGAAGGCTGGGCAAGAAGAAAGCCAAGAAAGAAATAAGTGTCTATCTGCCCCCAAAAGAAGCCAAAAGGGTCCCTGTCTTTAATCTTAGACAGGGACCCTTTTTATCTTTAACCGAACTTTCGTATTTAAAATTTGATGGAAATTATCTCAAGCAAGCGTCGCCGAAGGCGGCGAATATCCATAACCGCTGGTGAAGAG
>ERZ791573.369-NODE-369-length-27182-cov-3.924024_pt1 | contig 27182 bp, 26 predicted proteins | sample MGYA00509971_ERZ791573 | MGnify/ENA primary metagenome ERZ791573 (study PRJEB30046, sample SAMN00791921) | human gut metagenome | study: EMG produced TPA metagenomics assembly of the A metagenome-wide association study of gut microbiota in type 2...
TTTTTGCGCACCGCATTACCTTGAAATTTCTACTTGACTTTTCTTAGCAGGTCTTATTGATGTAGTGCTTGTAGCCTTTATAACCGGCATAGCCACAGCCGCCCAGCGCCGCAGCACCCACGGGGATCAACAGCCACAGCCAGTTAAAGCTACTGCTGTCCGTTGCTGCTTCATTACCGACGCTGGAAAAGACTGCGGTGTAGACCACCGTATCACAGCTTGCGCGGGTGACGTCACCCTTATAGTCCGCCGTGACGGTGTAGCCGGTGGCGTATTTGCTGGTGGCGGTGCCGGTGTAGCTTGCCACAGCGGTATAGCGAATGGGAATGTCATAGCCGTCCGTGGGATCGACCGCCGCCTCCTGCCAGCTCACATCGGCAAGCGTCAGGGTGCGGCCATTTTCGTTCACAGACTTGGGGACAAGGGACACATCCGCGTCAGAGAGGTTGGGATAGGTGCGCTCCGCCGTCACCGTGCGGCTGCTGGTCCCGTAGCCCGCTGCCTCCACCTGAATGGTAGTATGGTCAAGGGACAGGACGCCCTCATAGCCGTCCTCGGTCTTGACCTCCAGCTTCGGCTCCAGCATTTTCAGAATTTCCATCATGTCCTTGGTCTTGCTCTCCAGCGTGACCACCTCGATATGCTCCCGCGTGTCCGTTTCTGTCTGGTCGTTTTTCAGCAAATCAAGGAGCGTATAGGTGCGGCCCTCGCGCTCAAAGTCAGCGGTGGGGATCGTGGCGGGATCGTCCTTTGCGGTCAGGTAGTAGACCTTTTCTAATCGGTACACACCGTTTTCCTCGCTGGCTCTGACCTCGGCGGGATAGGCGGAAATGCCGGGGAGCGTATCTGCGGCAGAGATCATTGTGGATACCGTATCGGCATCTGTCATGGGCTCTGCGGCCAGCGCTGCAACGCTCACGCTGCACAGCATCAGCGCCGTGCAGAGTGCAAACGCAACTTTCTTTTTCACATTACGCCTCTCTTTCTTAACGAACGGACCGATTCTGCTCCGGCTGCTTGCGCTCCTGCGGAGAGATCTCACGCTGAATGTCATTTTGCAGCTTGCGGAAATACTTTTGCAGGCTGTCCACTACGCCGCGGCGATCCTGCACCTCCATACCGTCAAACACCTGCCCCACGCGGCTCACATCGGGCTGCGGGACCTCCACGCCGAAATTGCGGCAGAGCATATAGCTGACGCTCTCGGCGTCCATGGCGCAGTCCTCGCGGGTATAGTAAGGATAGCGCCCGTGGTCATGGATACCGGCGTGGACGATCTCGCGGGAGAGCGCCGCAAAGATCTTGCTGTCGATCAGGCGGCTGGATACCGTAATGCTCTGCGTCTTAGGATCATAAACGGCGTCCTGGTACATGGTGCTGCTGGTGACCACGGGAACGGGGGAGCTGTCCAGCAATCGGCGCAGGGCGGCGTCCATTTCCGGCGTATTGTCTTTCAGGCTCAGCGCCGGAACACCGGCCTTGCCGTGGGTCTGGGAAATGTCGAACACACGCCCGATCTTATAGCCGTGATACTCCCGCCCGTCCTTCACATAGGTGTCCGACACGCGGATCTTCATGCCGTTCTCGTCACGGTTGACACTGCGCCCCAAGCGGTTCCACACCTCCAGACTGTTGATGTAGGTGATCTCCGGGTTCTGCGCCATCGCCAGCAGCACATTGGATGCGCTGTATCGCGGGTTGATGGCCTGCGTATCCAGATAGTGGAGGTATGCGCCTGGTTCACTGGTGACGTGCATGACCGCATCGTCGGAAAGCTGCCCCAATTCCTCGCGCTCCGCTGTTTTCTTTGCCTTCCAGTCCTCGTCGCGCTGCTGCTTCTGCTGGATCAAATCGTCTAACTTTGCCATGTTCGTTTCTCCTTTTCAAAATCAATTTATTCCCGCGTGGGCATAGCCTTTTGAATGGCTTCCCGCACGGTATCCTTGTTGGGTGCCGTGCCATCCCGTTCTGCCGCAGCTTGCAGTGCCATCAGGCGGCTGCGGACAGAGGGGCGGGCATCAGCTTTCTCCGCAGCCGGTTCCGTAGACGCTCTCGCACCAGTCCCGCGCTCCTTGGAGCTGTTTTCGGACGGAGCGCGGGCGTTCTCTTTTTTTGCGGCAGCGTCCTCCTTCACCGGGGCGGGATAGCCCATGCGTTCAAAAATGCGGTTGATCTGCTTGGCGTCCCTGGCCTTCGCCATGATCTCCACCGTACCGGTCTTTTCCACCTTATTGACGATGGGGTAAAACAGGACGCCGTAGCGTTTGGCTTCCATCTGAAAGCCCTTCAAGTCCTCCTGCTTGACGGAAAAAATGGTCAATTCTTCTCCATCGTGAATAAGCCGCTTGAGATTGGTCTTGCCGGAGAGCTTCTGGTTGTCATTGGCAAGGGCGATCAGAAGAGCGGCAAGATTTTTCGCCCCCAGCCCTGCCAGCTTGAGGGCGCTCTCGGTGATCTGGATGCCCTCACGCACCATCAGGTCAGCGGTTTCACCGTTGGTACTCATGCTCGTGTTCCTCCTTCTTCTTTAGATTTTCCTGCCGTTCAGCCTGCGCCTGCTGGCACTGCTGGGATACCCTCGGAATGTCCGATTGTATCCTGCGGCACAGACGCAGCTCCCCGCGCTTTTCCCGCAGGGCGGCAGTCTGCTGTTGGATCTCCGTGCTGTACTTGGCTTGTGCTTCTTCATCGCTGGTGTTCCTCCTTTCCTGATAAAGTGGTTTTCTCTGTTCCTCTAACAGGCGAATGTCCCACTCCAGCACGCGGATACGCTGCTCCAGCTCCGTTTCGGTGGTAATTCCGCTTGATAAAAGGTATTTGAATTGCTGCTCATACCGCTCCAAATGAATGACCTCCCGCTTGACGGAGAAGGGCAGCTTGGGCGGCAGTTTTTTCCGCCTGTTTCCCCGCAGCAGGTAGAGATAGCGGAGATAGAGTGCGTGAAAGCCGGTGATTTTCTTTTTTCGGACGGTGGACAGCTTACCCTTCATGCGGTAACGCTTGACAGGTTGGTTGACGGTCGGCGGGGTCATGCCGCCGTGCCGCTGTTTGGAAAGCCGCAGCAGAATATCCGCTTCGGTGTAGCCCTCGCCCAGACTGTCCAGCCGGATCGCCCGCTTTGCGCCGGGTGGCTTGACGGTGGTGTATTTCCGATTGGGGCTGCGCCGCACCTCATAGCCGTTTCGTCGCAGAAGCATGAGAAAGGAATCATAGGTGTAGGCTTGCCCAATGATCGTGTCAATGTCGGCGCGGATTACACCGCGCACGGTGGGCTTGCCGCCCTGCTCCGCCTTCCACTCGGCGTAATGCTTGCCCTTGCCCTGCGGGGTGATGACGGATAAATCATTCTCCCGACATAGCGCGTCCGACGTGCCGCGCACATCGTTGTAATAACTCTCCGGGCTGGAATGGTATTTCTGCCCGTCTATACAGGATACAGAATTGACCACCAGATGATTATGCAGGTGGTGCTTATTCAAATGGGTGCTGATAACGACCTCATACCGTTTTCCAAACAACCGCTTGGCAAATTCCAGCCCGACAGCGTGTGCCTGCTCTGGTGTGACCTCCCCCGGCTGAAAGGACTGGATAAAGTGATAGCCGAGGACGCCGCCCATTTTGCCAAACTGCTGTTTGGTTTCCATCATTTCAGAAAGAGCGGTGTCCACGCTGCTGCAATTTAACACAGACGTGAAAAAGAATTGCTCCGTCTTTTCGGGATTAGAGATATAGGTGATGCTGGACGCCAGCGAGGTCTTTTCTCCGTCTGTGATGTAACGCACACGCTTGTCCAACCTTGCGCGGATGGCAAATACTTTTGTGTATGCCACTATCCTCGCTTCACCGCCCTCCACAATGCCGCCTGCATTTCCATGATGCTTTGAATATCCTCCTTGCGGACATAGCCGGAGGCATTGGCGACTTTGGCGATTTGGTTGATATTCGTGCCGATGCCGGAGAGCTGACGCAGCAGCTCCGGCAGTTCATCAGGCGGACGGGGACGCAGGTTCACACCCATGATAAGCCGCCGAATCGCAGGTTCCATTTTCAAGCCGCTGTCCTTGGAAAGCTGTTTGACATGGGCGTATTCATCAGCGGTCAGGCGAATGGTAATTTGCTTGACATTGTTGCGTTTCATAGAGGCTCCTTTCCTGTTGAAGTGGGGATATTAAGGGGCTGCGCCCCTTAACAAGCGCATTTTGATGTCAAAATGCTATGCTTGCAAGGACAACGCAGCCGCAGGCCGCGCTGTCCTTCTGACCAGCCGAAAAAGAAAATCAGCGTGCGTCACCGCCACGGGTTCTTACCCTGCCGCTGATCCCTTTCACAAGCCGGAGCTGGTCGTTGTAGTCCTTTCCACTGCGAGGCGGGTTGTCGATGACCTCATACTCGGAAAGTCTCTTTTGAATGGCCGCAGACGCCGCCCGTCCCGGCCCGTCGTTATCCAGGCACAGCACGATCCGCGCCACGCCAGGGTTGTCCTTCAGGTATTGCTCCAGCGCTGCGGGGAATCGGATGGAGCCATCCTTTCTTGGCCGGTAGATGCCGGAGAGGGACAGCGTATTGGCGGTGCGCCAATCCCGCCCCCGCAGCTTCAGCAGCGTCAGGTAAGAAAGGGCGTCTATGGCGGATTCAAACACGCAGAGGGTTTTGCCACCGGTGCAAAGGGGAACGGCAAAGGAAAACCGCTTATCGCTGCCGGGGACTTCACCGGCGAAGGTGGTGTCCGAAAGGGTCCCGCGCAGTGCGCCGTAGGCAGGGTCCCCATGTTCGTAGCCCACAAATACGCAGTTATGATGCTCTGCATCCTCGTAAAGCTGCCCGTGCTTGATGCAGTGGTTGATGATCTCCGCGTCAATGCCCCGGCTCCGCAGATATGCAAAAACACGCCGGGTGTCGGCGTGTTTGGGTGGCAGGGTAAATTCAGTTTTCAGAAGCGGTGCAGTACGCATTGGCGTGGGCGGCACACGGGGCAATTCTCCAAGGATGCGCTGAACGGCATCCAGAAAGGAAAGTCCCTCCACGCGGGTCAAATAGTCCAGTGCAGTTGTGCCTCCGATATTCCGCGACCACCAGCACCATTTTCCATTGGAGATTTTCAGGCTGTCGTGGGTGCGGGTGGCATAGGTCTCTCCGCCGATATGCACCAGTTCCTCGGGTTCAAACCGCCGCAGATAGGTCAGAAGGTCCATCTCGCGAGCGGCAGCGATTTGATCTTTCGATAGGTAGGGCGTGATGCTCACCTCCTTGGGGCATGAGAAAAGCGCAAGCATTTTGCTTGCGCTTTCCATAAAATTATTCAGTTACTTCGGAGCAGAGCCGGTGCGAATGACGGGAAACTGCTTGACTTTTTTGCCGACGATTCGGCGCTCCAGCGCAAAAACCATATCGGGTGTCCGTTCAAAATAGCCGATGTCCTTTTTCCAGCTCATCCCACATCTGCAATGTTGCAGGCCCGGAAACTGCTGCTTCATTTTCCTGCCGCAGTTTGGGCAGGCTTTATTGCTGGCTCCCATCCGCATCCTCCTTAGACGCCTCTTTAGGAAGGACATCCTTAAGGTAGATCTTTACCTCACGATAGACTGCATCGAATGGCGGCTTATTGACGCCGCCCGCAAAACGGAACCTCTCGTAAGAATGCCGCAAATCTTCTTTCCTTTGCAGGAATCCTTGAAAATCTCCCATGGTCCTTTCGCTGCATTTTAAGGTGCTGTAGATCTTCTGAACATCAAATTCAAATACTTTTGAAATATAATATAGATCCACCACATCCTTGATTCTTCGGAACACCTTATCTGTTGATACAACCGCGACCTTATCGGCTATCATCTGCAACGGTGAAACGCCGCGAAAACAAATCCCGTCAACCTCATAGATTTGCGTCGGTGTAATCGGTCTGTTTACATCCACATCCATTGTGAACAGGATTTCATCGGTGTTGCGGTCTACTAATTCAAAGCCAGCGGATCGCTTTTCGCCATACATTCGATAAAGGCGAACTTCATAGTCCATGCCGCCTCTATTGATTGCTCGCTGTAAGGATTCCACCATTTGCTCTGCGGTGGGAGGTGTGTCTGTGTTCCAATTTGCATCAATATCTACTGTATGACGGGTCTCATCTAAAAATCCGGCCTCAAACAAGCAGGCTTTCAACACCATGGAGCCCTTAAAGCTGATAGGGATGCCGCTATCATACACAGCCTTCATGACTGAGTACATAATTCTTTCTTCCGCTGTTACATTCAAAACAAGCACCTCAGTTTTCGTAATATTCGATTGCATCGCTGGCCAAACGCTCAAACCTATCCTGATATTCCGGCGCGACAAAAAGTCCGTCAAAGCTGTCTCCATTGGAATAGAAGTATCTGCTGACCGCTTCGGTAATGCCCTGCATATCTAAAATATTTTCATTTGCAAGGGCATCATATACCGTTCTGTTAAAATCCGTATATAACAATCCATTCCGATTCTTGATATTTTGTGCGCCGATACGGTTTCCAAGCACGACCACGCCGTTAAACTTCATAACGGAGTCATCCCCATAGACCCACACGATATATTCATCGCTGCGGCCTCCGAAGTTTCCTTGACACATAAGCGCATTGTCTAACGCAAAGACAACGGGTTCTCCAATGCAGTCACGGACAGCTTGCAGCCAGGAGAGCGCGCCCACATAGCTGCTCCGAGACGGAAGATCCTTCTTTTGAGGGTCATACTTCGGCAGGGACAAGGTCTTACGGTTGGTCAGGTCCTCCTTGATGCGCTGCTCCAACAGATCAGCGACATATTCGGGAGGCTTACGCATCCCTGTCTCCCAATTTTGCACAGTGCGAAAGGGGATATGATACCTCGCGGAAAATTCGCTTTGGGTATCTCCAAGCTGTGCTCTCATTTCACGAATGTTCATATTCATCCTCCTTCCGCCTGCATTATACACCCATTGAGTGTACCAGTCAACAGCGTTCCCAGATGCCCTACGGAATATTCATAAGCGCGATTACCGCTCCGGCTCAGATTGCTTTCTCTGCATCGTCAGCTTTTCCACACTGCGCTCCGGCTTGGCAAGCTGCTCCATTGCGGCATTGATCACGCAGGAGTGATTGTCCACAGCGTAAACGTCTGTGTGCCCGCCCATCTGCTTTTGGAGTGCCGCAAAGCGGCCTGCGGCCTGACGCGCCGGTGGGTAGAACCGCTCATCTCCCGTGCGCTGCGCCATGGTGCAGGCCAGTACGAACATACAGCGGCCCTTGCCATAAGCCACTGTCCACTCTTTCAAAAAAGCAGGCAGCTTTCCATCGTTGTAGGCGTTGGTCGCGTCCTTCTCAAAGGTCCCTGCACAGGTAAGCGTCCGATCCCGGCTGGCCATCCACTCAAAGATCTCCCCGCGAGCCATGGCTTCAGAACGGGTATTTGGGTAGACGGGCTGCGCGGGGTCGCGGTACTTTTCTTCGACTCTTTTCCGCAGAATATCATTCGCACAGCACGCAATGCTGTCTCGAAAGGCGTCCATCTCATCCGTATCGCGGGAGAGCCAGTCCGTATAAAGCTGCGACAGCGGATGCTCAAATTCGTTCAGCACCGCAAGCTGCCGCTCGGAGAGGCTTGTTTCATCCTCAAAAAGTATCAGCAGGTTGTCACGGCAGGCGATCTCGTAGGCGCGGGAAATAATTTCGTCAGGTGATTTCGTTTTCATCTCTGCAAGGAACGCCGTATTTTCCTGTGACATTTTTTCGTATATCTGGTTTTCCAATTCATCTTTTGTAGGCATGATGTTCTCCTTATAACTCAATAACACGGAAATCGCTCTCTTTTTCCATGATCTCGCTGCTCAATAATATCAATGGCATATCCGAGTCTGCCAGCCGTCTCAGCTTGCTAATGGAAAGCGGAGTTGGTGCTTCAAACAGGGCCACAATGCAGGCCCACAGGTCAACAACATGACAAAGGCAAACGATACGCTCCGAAGAAAAGGAAGCTGCTGCTTCGGGCAGCATCGTGCGTAATTCTTTCATGAGGCTTTCCTGCTCTTTTAGCATCTGCTGATGTATCTGGCGTTCTAACCGTTCTTTTTCCTGCTTTCTTTCCAACTGTTTCATTGTAAATGATCCTCCATTTCAAAAATTATCTCGCCAATCCCGCCCGCATCCGGTGGGCGTAATTGGCGACGCTGTATCGTTTCATATAGGCATTTTCGCTGGGAGCCGGACTGTCAAAGTCCAGCCCCTCCATGCGGGGATCGTCAATGCCGTTCAGCACCGCCTCCACCGGAATGACGCGGAGCCTGCCGGAGCATTTCAGCTCGCCGCCGAATACCCCAGCGGCACAGTGGAATCCGCGGTCACCGCACACCCAAAGCAGCCTCTTCCCGGCAGGAATATCTCCAAAGGGCTGCTTCAAAACAATAACGGAATGAGGTTCCGCACCGGCCACCTCATAGTAGCCGGACTGCTCCGCCTTTTCGTATGCCTGGATCAATTTCTTGAATTTATGCTGCGGCTCGATATAGAACCAACTTTCCTGATAACCCATAATTTCCTCCGTTTTCTATTGGTTTTACCGCTCCAACTGCGGTCTGCGGCGCTCCGGCGGCCTTTGATCCTCGTCCGGCTCGGTGTCTACGATCTCCGGCTCCTTGTGGTCTAAATTCAGCAGGGAATTCAGTTCCTCCAGCCGTGCCGTTTTGGTCGTAAGTTCCTCCTCGCGGGGAAACGGCTTTTGTACCTCTGCCTTTGCGGTTTCCAACTGCGTTTGCAGATTGGAAAGCTGCTCCCGGCAAGCCTGCTCCTTGATGGGCAGTCCCTCCAGCGCGTTGTCCATGCGCTGCAAATTGCCGAACACATCGGTTCCCAGCGTGACCGTGTGGCGGAGCTGCCCGATCATGGTCAGGCGGTATTCCCGTGCGAAGGTATCAAAGGCCAGCTCCAGCGTCAGGCCGCGATAGCTGCCGATCTGTGTCGCCTCCGGGGAGAGCATCGTCTGGCACATGGTCAGCAGCGCCGCGCCAGCCTCCTTCTTGTCGGTATGGGGGACGCCCATCAGCACAAGCGGAGAAAAACCGTCTGCGTTTGGGTGGGTGTTTTCCTTAACCGCGGCTATATCGGCCTCATAGCCCGAAATGCGCTCCTGTGCTTCGGCAATATTTTTAGGGAAAGTCTTGCTGATTGCATCCTCGAGCGCGTACCGCTGGCTCAAATGGTTGGATTTCAGCAGCTTCAGCTTGGACACCTCAATGTCCAGATCCATCTTTTCCTTTATCATAGGGTTGCCGCTGGCCAGCGCCTTAATCTCGGCATAAGAAAGCGCCTGCTCATCCACATCTTCGGCGGAGCGAACAGGCGATTTGCTGGTCATGATTTGCGATATAAATTTCTGCTTGCTCTCCACAAGCTGGTAAAGATAGGCGTCGAAGGTGCCCTCGGTGACATAGCTGTAAATGTCTACCTCCGGGTTTTCGTTGCCCTGCCGGATAATGCGCCCCTCACGCTGCTGAAGGTCGGACGGACGCCACGGGCATTCGAGGTGGTGCAGGGCGATGAGCTTTTGCTGGCAGTTGGTGCCGGCGCCCATGCGCTGGGTGCTGCCCAGCAGGATACGCACCTGACCGCTCCGCACTTTGCCGAACAGATCTTTCTTCTGCACCTCGCTCTTGGCGTTGTGGATGAAGGCGATTTCGTTTTCGGGAACGCCCAATTCCAGCAGCTTCGCGCGAATATCATCATAAACGCTGAAGGTTCCGTCATCCTTTGGGGTGGACAGGTCGCAAAAAATCATTTGGGTGGAACGCTTGTCAGCGGTGCGCTGCCAGATCTCAAACACATTTTCGGCGCACTTGGCGGCTTTGCTGTTGGGGGCGCTGGGCAGCATGGGGTTGATGAGCCGCTGGTCCAGCGCCAGCTTGCGCCCATCGTTGGTTATCATCAGCATATTGTCCACGCTGCTGTCCACCTCGCGGTTGCGGACTTTCTCAGCGCGCTCCGCCAGCGACGCCACGATCTCTTTCTGATACTCCGATGGTTTCAGGGCGACGTTGTGGTAATGCGCCTCCGGCACGGGCAGCTTCAGCATATCCGCCGTCTGGATGTCTGCCACATTTTTGAATACGCTCATCAGTTCCGGCAGGTTGTAGAACTTGGCAAATCTCGTTTTCGCCCTGTATCCGGTTCCTTCGGGGGACAGCTCGATGGCGGTGACGGTCTCCCCGTAGTTCGCCGCCCAGCTATCGAAGTGCTGCAAGCCCTGCTCCTGCAAGGCGTTCATCTGCAAATAGCGCTGGATGGTGTAAAGCTCCACCATGCTGTTGGAAATGGGGGTGCCGGTGGCAAAGATAATACCGCGCCCTCCGGTGATTTCATCCAAATAGCGGCACTTCATAAAGAGGTCTGAGCTTTTCTGCGCCTCGGTCTGGGCAATACCTCCCACATTCCGCATTTTCGTGTAGAGAAAGAGGTTTTTGAAATAATGGCTCTCGTCGATGAAAATACGGTCAACGCCCAATTCCTCAAAGGTGACCACATCGTCCTTGCGGCTCTGGTCGTTCAGCTTGTCGATCTTGGCTTGCAGGCCCTTCTTGGTTTTCTCCATCTGTTTGATGGTGAAGTTCTCGGCTTTTTCTCGCTTGGCTTCGGAAATGCCCATCATGATCTCGTCGACCTGCTGTTCCAGAATGGCCCGCTGGCGCTCTACACTCATGGGGATCTTCTCAAACTGCGAATGCCCGATGATAATGGCATCGTAGTCGCCGGTGGCGATGCGCCCACAGAATTTCTTGCGGTTCTTGGTTTCAAAATCCTTGCGGGTGGCAACGAGGATATTTGCCGCCGGATAAAGCTGCAAAAACTCAGTGGCCCACTGCTCTGTCAGGTGGTTGGGCACCACAAAAAGAGATTTTTGACACAGGCCCAGTCGCTTTGACTCCATCGCCGCCGCGACCATTTCAAATGTCTTACCGGCGCCCACTACATGAGCCAGCAAAGTATTTCCACCGTACAAAATGTGCGCGATGGCGTTGACCTGGTGCTTGCGGAGTGTGATCTCCGGGTTCATGCCGCTGAAATTGATATGGCTGCCATCATACTCGCGGGGACGGTTGCTGTTGAACAGAATATTATAGGTCTTACAGATGGCTTCGCGCCGGTCAGGGTCTTTCCAAATCCATTCAGCAAATGCTTCTTTGATAAGCTCCTGCTTGCTCTGCGCGATAGCCGTCTCTTTCTTATTCAGAACGGCAATTCTGCGCCCTTCTTCATCGTATTGGTAATCAAAAATGCGGACATCCTTCAGGTTAAGTGTCGTTTCGATGATCTCATAGGCGTTGATGCGCTTGGTGCCGTAGGTGCTGATGGCCTTCACATTGCCGCGATCCTTGCTCTTGCCCTCGATACGCCACTCGCCGGTGATGCCGGAATAGTGGACTTTCATGCTCCATTGCGCGCTGCGAGGTGTCCCCAGCGTTTCAAAGATAAACCGGCGGACATATTCGGTGTCCAGCCATGTAGCGCCCAGCCGGACGGAGATTTCGCTGGCGGTGAGGTCGGTTGGTTGCACCCGCGCCAACGCCTCGGCGTTGATCTGATACTGCGGGTCCTGTTCTGCCTTACCTTGGGCAACCGCCAATTTCTGACGCACATTGCCGGAGAGGTATTCATCTGCGGGCAGGTATTTCTCATGCCCATCGTTTTCGCCGGTGTAAGCAGGGTTCAGGAACACCACGCCGGTCAACTCAGAAAACAGCGTTTCCTCATCCTTGCCGGTGAGCTGGCTCATATACGCCATGTCCACATGGGCTTTCTCCCCGATGGACAGCGCCAGCGCCTCCACCGCCGTGTCTACCTTTTCAGCGGGTTTGTGACTGCGGATGGTGCGCTTGGTGAACAGGTCTGCCTTGCGTTTCAGGTTCCGGTCCTCGTCCAGAATTTCCAGTGAACACAGCAGGAAGTAGGAGCTGTCCTGGTCAAAGGCAATGGCATTGCCGCGGGAATTGATGAGTCCGTATTTCCGGGTGAAGGCATCGTAGAGGGTATTCAGCTTGGCTTGCTGCGCCTTGATTTCTTCATCGGGATAGTCCTCGGTCTGGTATTCCAACAGCGTCCGCACACAGTCCCGCAGCTCGATCATGCCGCGGATTCTGCTCTCTGCCGTCTTGGATACTTCCACCGGGTTCATGCGGCTGTTTTCCCGGTAGTAGATCTGGCCCGCTACCAGCGTATAGGAATAATTGCGGACAACGGGATCGGCCTCAATGGAATGATCCTCGCCCTCCAGTTCATCCTCCCGGTCATAAGCGGTGATCTCGCCGTGGATATTTTGAACGGCCTCCGCCAGCAGTGCTTCCAACGGCTGCTCCGGGTATGGCTCACAGGTGGGCGTGGGGCCGAACGGCCCGGACACCATCTTCATCTCGCCCAGCACCATGTCGGGGTGGTCGATGAAGTAGCTGTTCATCTGGATGCCGTCCTCGTTGGTGGCAAGATGCACCCACTCCGGTTCGATGTCCACCATTCGTTCCCACTTTTGGAGGAACAGAATGTCTGAAACCACCTCGGTGCCTGCCGCGGCCTTGAACGCATTGTTGGGTAGCCGAATCGCCCCCAGCAGTTCCGCTCGCTGCGCGATGTATTTTCGCGCGCTGGCGGTGCGCTTGTCCATGGTGTAGCTGGAGGTCACAACGGCGATAACGCCGCCCGGTCTGACCTGATCCAGCGCCTTGGCGATGAAATACTCATGGATAGGAAAATTCAGCCGGTCATAGCGTTTGTCCGGCACATGGAACTGTCCGAAAGGGACATTGCCAATGGCAACATCGAAAAAGTTATCCGGGAAAGCAGTCTTCTCATAGCCCTGCACCGCGATACTGCTTTTCTGATAAAGCTGGCGGGCGATGCGTCCGGAGAGATCGTCCAGCTCCACGCCGTAGAGCTTGCTGCCGCTTATGCTTTCCGGCAGCATACCGAAAAAATTGCCGATACCGCAGGACGGCTCCAGAATGTTGCCCTGCGTGAAGCCCATCTGCCCCAAGGCGGCATAGATGCCGCGGATGACCACAGGCGGCGTAAAGAACGCCGTCAACGTAGATTCGCGGGCGGCGGCGTATTCGGCATCGGTAAGCAGTTCTTTCAGTTCAGCGTAACGAGGATTTTTCTCGTCAAAGAAGTCCGCCAGACCGCCCCAGCCCACATACTGCGCCAGCACCGCCTGTTCCTCCGCTGTGGCGGCTCGGTTCTCTGCCTCCACGGTTTTCAGGGTACGGATCGCGTCCAGATTGCGCTGAAAACGCTCCAGCGGTGCGCCCTCTCCGATATGGTCATCGGTGATGCGGTAGTTGCTGCCGTTCGGGTCCAGCGGATAGGCAAGCGCGTTTGGCTTTTTCTTTTTCGGCGGGGTGAGTACCGCAGGCGGCTCGTCCGTCTGCGGCTGCGGCGGGGCCAGCGTAGCGGGGTCCGCCTGCTCCACAATTTTCCGAACAAAGGAAATCGGTTCTGTGCGGAAGATGGGAAAGCCGACCTTTTGGACAAAGGTGATGTCCTGAAAGTTGACAACGCCGTGCGCGGTATCCACGCGATCCACAAGGAAGGTCCTGCCGTCGATTTCAAAAAGTGTTTCGCCGGGAACAAGATTTTGTGCCGCAAATTCCTCATCGGTGAGGGCAGCTGGTGTAGACAGTTCGTCCGGCTTCATTGTGCCAGTATCCGACTCTCCTTGCGTCGGTGCTGCCGTATCTGGTGCTGTCTGTACTGCTGTGTTTTGTTCTACCGCCTTTACAAGCTGTGCATCGTGCCGGTGGTTGAACAGGCTGAAGGTACCGTCTACATACTCAAAAAGGCGTTCTTTTGCGCGGCGGACGGAATCGTAATAGCGATCACCGTCTGTCATGCCATCCAACCGAGAGGTCAGCGCCGCCAGTATCTCCGCAGCTTTTCCCCTATCTTCCAGTTGCTTTTCAATAATGGGGAGCGCATCATAAAAGTCCGCACCCTTTGGATAGGGACGCGGAGTATCGTCTGGGGCATCATAGAAGCCGCTATAAATAAGCCGCGCCAACTGCCCATGCTCATACTCCGGGATTTTAGCGATAGCGTCCTCACCGGGATACCGCTTCTGCGCGATCAGGCACTCATACTCCTTGACAACATTAGGAATGGTCAGATGGACGGTATCATATTTTCTGGAATTGTAGTCGCGCTCATATTCCAAACCTTTGTATGTTTTCGTACTCTGGTATCCGGCGCGACCGCTGCCGCTGTACTCTCCAAAGCAGGATTTGATAAATTTCTGGTGTTCTTCCGATGTATGGGAATAGCAGAAATGGGAGTAGACCGTCAGGCGACTGTCCGTACCTTCATTCAAAAAGTGCTGGTCAATCTCATCCTGCGTAATGAACATTTTGCACTGACGCCGAAAGTTCGGCTGTGCGGTAAAGTGCCGCTCCGAGTATGGCAGGCCGTTGAAAATGATGCCGATACGGTGGGTGTTGTACTCTGAAAGGCGGTATCGCAGAATGGATGGATCATCATGATAAGCATACAGAAAAGCGTGGTATTCCTGCGTCAACATTTGTAGGCCACCGTCCGTCTTTGCGAACGCGACCATGTCCTCGTCCAGTTCCGGGTAGCCCTTGTGCTGGTCGTGGATGGCCAAAGTCTGCGGGAGCAGCCCCATGTCCCGGCCTTCCTTGGTCAGATCGCGGGCTGTCATCAGGAGAGCGTCCATCGCTTCGTGCAGCACCTTGTCCGGAGCCTGCGCCAGTTCAGACACGGAGAGGTAAGTTCCAGTCTCCAGCAGCTCCAGAATACGGGCCGATGTCTGTTCCCATGTGACCACGGTTTTGCTGTATCCGGTGCGGATGCTGTCCCCTTGGGCAAGGTGGATGCCATCTTCCATGAACCACACGGCGTATTTGCGGCCCTCGTACTCAATGCCGCGCCCGTTCTCTGTACCAAACTCCCGACGCAGAAATACTATATTTTCCTGCTCCGGACGCTCCCGCATATAGAACACCGCAATGCGTTCTGCGCTATTGGGCTCGTTGCCGCCCGTGCAGAGCGCCAGGTCGATGACTGCCTGCGGCACCGTGCGGGCTGAGGCCAGAACGCCGGTGGGCGTATCCGTCGAGACTTCATACATCGGCTCGTCGCCGCCCATATCAAATAGGGCAAGCTGCTCCGCGACAACGGGGGCGTTTTGCAAACCCAGCTTGATCTTGTACTCACCGCGCTCGATCAGGCCCTCGGTCATCTCGGTAATGACTGACCATGAAAAAATGGACTCCGATGTACGGGAGAGGTAACTGCCCTCCCACATCTTGAGTCCGTCTTTTTCGGCGTGGTAGCCCGACCGAACGCCGTCGGTCAGAACTTCCACCCATATATCCTTGTAGCTGTTTTTTAAGAACTCTGTGCGTTCTGCAAGGCTCTTGTGTGACTGAAAAAAGTTGAATATCTCCTGTCGCTTGTGTTTGCGCCCGCCATCGTCCAACAAATTGGCTTCAATGAGGTGCATATCCAGAAAGGCAGGAAGTCTCTTGCCGTTGGGGGGTACGGTGCCATGCTCCAGCGCAAAAGCTGCTGCCTGTTGCTGTGCCATTTTGTCGGGGTAGTCACCGTAAACGCGGAGACATTGGCGCGTTTCGGCGTCATAGACAGCAGCACCGTCGTATGCAAAGCCATCTTCCTCTATCGTGCCGGCAACATAGCCTTGCGCCGCAGTCTCCGCTTCTTCCAGCGTTTGATAGTCCAGCTTATCATCAAAGCCGTTTTCAAAATGGTGATAAGCAGCGACCTGATAGGGCGCGGCCATCTGCGCGGCGTAGCGGTCAATGGCTTCTGCGGTCAGCCACTCCGGTTTTTTCGGGAGAGCATCATACAGCTCCCGCATTTTCTTGATTTGCGCGTGGACATTACCTGCCCACAGGTGCTTTTCACTTCGCCCGCCAGCGCCGAGGAAATAATCACAATCGGCGCGTAGACGGTCCAGCAGCACATAATCCCCGCTGTGGTCAGCAAAGGCAGGAAGTTCACCACTTCCTGCCTTTGTGGGTTCTTCGACTGTCAGTTGTAGATCAGATCGTTCAGCACCAGTTCCTCCGCGCTGTGCCGGAGATTGTTCATCAGGCCCGTCCAGCGCATGGGATCGGTCGCTTTCAGTGCCTCCGTCACGCCCTCGGCTCTCGCCATCTGCGCCACGGTCTGCTCCACCATCTTCCGCGCGGTCTGCTCGATCTCCGCCAGATGCTCCGCCAGAGCGCCGCTGGTCTTGAGGTTGGTGTAAAGCACCCTGCGGCGCTTCATCAGATATTCTCTCCGCAGCTCCGCGTACTTGCCCAGATGCACCTCCGGGGTCTGCGGCATCAGCAGGTTCGGCACTTGAAAGCCGTTCTGCATTCTGTAAGTGATCTCCATACTGTTTGCTCCTTTCTCGGCCTGTTTCGTGTTGTTCTGTGTGGTCATCATATCTACTTTTTTCACGGTTTGCAAAAAACTGATCCCGCTGGGCCTGCATGACTGTGCGGCTGATCTCCCGCAATCCCATCTCCGCGATGTCGCTGGTGGCGATGCCCAGGGCATTGATGGTGGGCGGCGTGTTGAATTCGTAAACATGGGCGAACTCATCGGGTGAAAAATAGTCATCTGCCCGCAGGCCGAGGCGTGTCATCAGCATATACGCCACGCTGACCTCCAGCGTGTCCCGGTAGAACACCTCTAAATTGAGGTCGTCCAGTTCCTCCAGCAGGCTGTCCTCTCGGCACTCCCGCAGGTCTTGCAGGTAGTCCGTGATGTTGTCCGCCACGGCGTTGTGGCAGGCGGAGCGCACGGCGTCCGCAAGATTTTCTTTTTCGGACAGGTTGCCGAAGGTGGCCTCCAGCGTTTCGATGACCTCCGGCTCAAAGGCCGGGTGCATCGTCCAGATGGGCAGCGGACGGGCAAAGCGGGACGCATGGGTGTCCGAAACATCAAAATAGAGCTTCAGGCAGTTTTGCCCGTCATCGCTGAAAACCGCGATGCTCTTTGCACCGCGATTCACCCAGCGTCCAAACCGTCGATTCCATCGTTCCATTTCAAGAACTGCGGTGGCATCCGGGCGCTGGGCATAAATCAGGATCTGTTCATCAAAGCTGCATTTGTAGTTATAGCAGGCCGCGCGGAGAAAGCCCGTCCAGCTTTGATAGCTGCCGGTGACGCTCTGCACAGTCTGGTCATATAGCTCGGTGATAAGCTGAAATTTGGTTGGCAAGGCTCGCACCTCCTATCTCTCCGGCTCCGCCCGCTTTTTTACTGCAAGCCGGTCATTCTTTTGCTGTTCTTTTTGGGCCTTTTCAAATGGCTTCCGCTGATAACAGTAAATATAAAACTGGTAATCACCTTTAACCGGCGTACAGCGGAGCATATACACATACCGCTTTGTTTTTACCATGAAGCCGCAAGAGGAAAGCAACGCACCCTTGATGGCGCAGATCTGCTCATACCGGTTGCAGTAGCGGTTCATGCTGTCGAAGTCCCGCAGCGGGGAGTCCGGCTGCTCCCGCAGCCAGTTTACGGTACGGTCAATATCGGCCTTAAACTCCGGCGTATTCAGTGCGTCTTGCTGGTGGGGCCACCATGTTGTGTAAAACTGCTTGCCGCTGCCAAAATCACCCCGGAGATGTCCCACACAGCCCGCAGACTTGTCCTGTTCCTCACTGCGGGAGAAATAGAGAGCGTGCAGCGCAGGCTCATTGACGCTGTAAAAGTCAATGACATCCTTATCACTGGCGGGATATTTCTGCTGAAATTCCGCAAGGGTACGGCATCCGCCATCTTGAAAGGAAAGGCTGCCGCTCTCCAGCGGAATCCACCCATCAATGGGAAGCTGGAACGGCTCGCGGGTGAGAACGGTGCCATAGAAGTTGACCATGAGACCTCGGGCCAACTCCCTCGGTTCTCCCCAATCCCCATCCCCGTGGCGCAGCTCGTAGCGATATACGCCTTCCGGCACGGTGGCCCGATCAATGCGGCATTCCGTAAACAATGCCGGTCGGTCAAAAATCGTGACCTCCTGGTAGGTCACCTTCTGCGCGTCATAGCTCATCTGGCTTCACCTCGTTCTTTGTGTTTCTTTTGTGTCCTCTGCTGCACCAAAAACTCCGGCACTTCCTTGAAACCAACGCTATCCGTGTAGTAGGCGGTTTTCTTTCCGCCTTGCGTCAGCACCACGATGTCGCTTACAGACAGGGAACGCATCCGATGGGCAAAGGGGCGGTGGTCTCCGTTGTGCTTTGCCCACAGATCCTCCAGCGAATTTTCCTTTGCATACATACCGGCGTAAGAACGCTGATAATCAGCGCTTTGGAGTTTTCCCTTTGCCGCCGCGTAAGACCGGAAATAGTAGTCCACATCAGCGGTTGCGGGGATTTGGTAGATTTCATAGGTGCCGATCTCGGCGCTGATTTTCGGCGCAGCAGGAACATAGATATTGCCATTGCGCTCCTGCATTTCTGCAAACTCACAAATATGATAGGCAGAATTACCGATGCAGACATGGCAATCGTCAATGTACTTGCAGGGGAAAACCATCTTTTCACCGTCAAAGCGAGTGATAACGATGCTTTCCCCGTCCTTGATGGTAAAGAGCGTGTGGTATTCGCTGTCAATGAAGCGGATCACGCGCTCATCCTTGTTAGGGTTTGGAAAGGCGGTAACGCCCATAATATTTACGGGTTCTCGGTCTGTCATCTGGCTTCACCTCGGTCTTTTGTAGATTTGCGGGCCTGCGGCTCCGGCATGGGAATGACGGTCAAGCGTTCACCCATCTTAATAAAGGCTTCCGGGCAATGAAATAACTTTTTATATTTCTCCATCAGTGCAGGTGTTAAGGACGTAAAATTAGATTCCCCAAGGCCGACAACCAGAAAAGGCCCCGCCACAATATCATAAATATCGTTATCCTCATCCCGGAGCGCACGGTTCAACGGCAAACCGTTCAGCTTTCCTTCTTCGTTTACAATCAGAGCCACAGGATCTTCATACGGGTATACGGCTTCGATATAGCCGCCAACCGCTCGCTGCAACGCATCAAGATCATTTTCAATTTCAATGCGTTTGGGTTTCTCCCCTGATTTAACACACAAAACGGTCATCTTTTCATTCATGACATTTGCCGACTCACGGTCACTCATCGTGATTCACCTCTTTCTTTTTTCGGCGTGGTGCGCTTTTGTTCCTGCTGCACCATGCGATTTTGTTGCTTTTTGTATTCATCATTTGCCCGTTCACAGAAATCTTCAACAGCGGCGGCGCGATAGCTTCTGTAATGTCCCCAAAAGTAATTGGGTGGGCCATCTCCATCATTTTTGCAGTTTCTCACCCATGTCACAAACGGATCGGGAGCTTTGCTGCATTCGCCCATGACAAACTCGGCACTGCCGACGCGGACGCGGGCGGTGATGTGGTATTCCTGATTGACCATTTCCCCCACTACATAGCTGCCGTGTTCTAACTGGACGGTGCAGCTCCCGTTTTGTGCAAAGGTCGCTGTCACCGGCATGACCGGCACTCCACGCACCAGATCCGGCAGCATGATGAACTGCGACCTTTGGCTCATCAGCTCTTGCGGCAGTTTGTCCATAGGCAGGTAAAAGTGCTGCTTGCCCATGATCTCATAGCGCAACAGGAAACTGCTGACGGGATAGTACACGCTCATGATTGGGTCTTTGATATGGCCTTGGACGATGTTGGAATTCACATATCTTGCGTTATCCAAATACCATTGCGGGTTCGCGCCTGGTGTATTCCAGCCGAACATGGAGCCTGCCAGCATGGCCGCTTCCAGAATATCCGTAATGCCGCGCCGCACATTATAGCTGCTGGCGATCTCGCGGTTTTCCTCGCGGTTTCCGGTATCCCACTCAGAGGGATAATAGCCGCACTCACCGCACCGGATGATAATAAGCTGCCCGCTGGACGGCAGAATGGAAAAACAGGTTTCCGGTAGCTCGTTCCTGCGCATCGGTTCGTTCCTCATCGCGCCTGCTCCTGCTGCCGCTTGCGGTGCCAGCCCTCCAGCAACTTGATGATGACGTCCTCCATCTGCTTCGGGGTGTAACTGGCGGGAAAGTATTTTTGCAGGCGGTCGTTGCGGATCGTGACCTTGCGCTCCAGCGGCTTTTCCTCCCGCATGATGAGGTCGATGATGTTGTTTTCCAGCTTGCCCTCACCGCTGAGCTGCTTGAGCCGCTGTGCCTGCCCCAGCGACGGGGACACTTCATCGCGCTCCATGACCAGCAGGAGGTAGGTTTGTTCTTTTTCGGACAGGTGGGAGAGGAAATCCGCTGCGGGAACGAACTTGAGCGTTCCTGCGTCCACCGCGTCCAACAGCGGAGGAATCAGCTTATTCAGACGCACATAGCGTTGAATTTGGCGCGCGCTGTCCTCGGCTTTTTCTGCCAAAATCTCGTCTGCTCTTAACTTCGTGCCAAGTTGGCGAGAAGTTAAATCAGTCCGCTGTCCCTGCCGTTTCATGGCGTCCAGCTTCAGCTTGTAGGCTTTGGCTTTCTCACTGGGCAGTAAGTCCTCGCGGTTGATGTTATAATCCACTACCAAAATGTCCGCTTCCTCGTCGCTGTAATTGCGGACGATGACGGGGCGGATATCCAGCCCCACCGCTTTCGCGCAGTAATCGCGCCGGTGGCCGGAAATAATCTCATATCCGCCGATCTCGCGGGGCCGGACAATCAGCGGCTCCGCGATGCCGATGTGCTCGATGCTGTCCATGAGCCGCACCAAGTCTGGCGTGGGCCGGTCAATGGTGTACGGCTGGCGGGAGTATGGGAAAACCTCTGCTGCGGGAACGATCTGAATCCGCTCCTGCCGGTCGGCTTCTCGCTCCGCGTCCGTTTTGAACAGGTCATCGTACCGGGTCAGTTCGATGCCGCTTAATTTGCTTGCCAAGGCTCAACACCTCCCTCGTCAGATTTTCGTAGGCCACTGCCGCCTTGCCACTGCGGTCATGGTCGTAAATGCTTTTGTTTTCCACACTGATCTCCGCCGCTTTGATGGAACGGGGAATTTCGCTTGCGAATACATGACCGCCGTAAGTCTTACGGACAAGCGCGTTGATCTCCCGCGCCAGTGTGGTGCGGCTGTCCACCATCGTCAGCACGATGCCGTCTACCTCCAGCTTCGGGTTGAGCTGCCGCTTGACGCGGGTGATGGTTCGCAAAAGCTGCTCCAGTCCTTTGGCTGGAAGATACTGCGCCTGCACAGGGATGATCACGCTGTCCGCCGCGGTCAGGGCGTTGATGGTCAGCATACCGAGAGACGGCATACAGTCGATGAGCGTGTAATCGTAGCGGTCTGCCACCGTAGACAGGTATTGCCGCAGTACCGTTTCACGGCTCATGGTGTTGACCAGCGTGACCTCCAGTGCCGACAGTTCGATATTGGCAGGGACAAGATGGATGCCGGATTGGTGATGCAGAATGCCCTCGCCGGGAGCGATGGGCTGCTCTGCGATGATTTTCTCCATCAGTGTGGAGAGCGTGGGGGATAATTCGTCGGGCTGCGGCCAGCCCAACATCTGCGTGAGATTGCCTTGTGCATCAGCGTCGATCAGCAGGACTTTTTTACCTTGCCGAGAAAGACCAATGCCGAGGCTGGCAGCTGTGGTGGTCTTACCCACGCCGCCCTTCTGATTTGCCAGTGCGATTGTTTTCAATGGGACACCTCCTCTAACAAAAAAGGAGCCTTGCGGCCCCTGTTCTAACAAAGCTGTTGCTTCTTACGGTTATTCTTTTTTCGGGTAGTATTCTTTCTATTCTCAGTCTTGCTATATCTCAGTCTTATTAGATTTCGATTTTCGAAAGTCAAGAAATTCGAAAACCGAAAATCAAGACTTTCGAAAATCGAAAGTCACAGAAGCGCAGATTCCGGCCATATCTATGATTTTCGAAAATCGAAAGTCTGGACTTTCGATTTATTCAGGATATATCGCCGGCAAAGTTTTTTACATAAATGATAGCCGGTTTTCCAAGTCCTTGCCGCTTTCGTTCAATCAAACCAATACCTTTCTTGCTGTCCAATTCTGCGAATAGGCGCACCGCCTTTTCAGAGCGACAGCGCAGGGTTTCCATAACTTCTTCTACCGTAAAAATGATAAAGACACGATTTTGGTCGTCTACCCAGCCGTTCCGATAGGACAACTCCATGCGATCAAGCAGCAGTCCATACAATAGCTTTGCATCAGAGGAAACGCCATCAAACCGACTATCGGTGATTAGCAGTTTTGGAATGCGAAAGAAAGCGTATTGTTCACCGGAATGTCCATAGTAATAGGGCAGGGGTAAGGCCATAGCGTTCACCTCACATTCTATGGGATATAAAAGGGCAGGGGAATCCCTGCCCTGAGATTTCAAATTTTTAATTGCTCGGTACACTTTTGCAACAGAGCTTGAAATTTTTGGGGTTTTCTATTTCCGCGTAGGCAATAGGACGACGAAAGAAAGGTTACAAGCGAATCCCTTGTAATATTCCAACCTTTTCTTCCGAGTATGGCAGTAATACGCTTTTCGAGTACCCAGCGTTGAATAGCGGTCATTGAAAACCCTGTCAGTTCCCTGATTTGCTGTGTCCGAAGGAGATCGGGCAGGTATGAAAAATGTGCCTGCAGCACTTCATATATTTGCCGGTTTACATTTTCATCATTTCCATAAAGTGTATCCTTTTTGTAAAGATAGGCAAGTGCATCTGTGAGCTTAATGTGATGAATACGCCCTGTGGGGGTATCTACTATCTCATATGAGATTTCTCCGCGCCGGGTTAAATTATATGCAGTCTTGTGGCATATCCCACACACTTCACAAAACTGCTTTTGTGTAATATACTCCGGATATGCTACTGCAAGATCCGAATAATAGGTCAGCAGATCCATTTCAGTTCTCCCTTCTGGTGATTGCCGACAGCAGAGAAAACCAATGATTCTCAGAAATGTGGTCTATCCTGTTTTCTATCCTTTGTCTATTTTTGTTCGCATTTTTCGGAAAATGCGAACGCGCCTGCTATCCCTGTTTTTCTTGTATCAAATACTCAAAAAGTCCTGATTTTTCAATGGGTTCAAGGCATAGTAACTACCGTGTACTGCTTCGATGTGACGTCTAAGTGGAACAGTTTCGAAATTACTCGAAATCCAATATAATTTCCCATTTGCTTACACCTCATTCAATGTTTAAAGGTCGCCATAAAGGGCGACCTTTTTGTAATCTCAGCTACTTTTTGATTGATGAAATGAGCGATGCTGTGATATAATATCAATAAAAGAGTTTTGATGCGAGGAACACCATGAAGAATAAAAAACCTCCTTTTGAAATTACTAATGCGATTATCGGTTATGTTGCTGAGATTGCGGAGTTGGTTGGAAAGCTGACATCTACGAATCAGCTTTCAGCTAACCCTACTTTGCGGCGCGCCAATCGCATCCGGACAATTCATGGCTCATTGGCCATCGAGCAGAACACGCTGACACTGGAACAGGTCACGGCTGTTCTCAATGGCAAGCAGGTTCTGGCTCCGCCTAAAGATATTGCAGAGGTCAAGAACGCTTACGAAATCTATGAGCGATTGGACGAGCTTAATCCCTTTTCTGTGGATGACCTTTTGACTGCTCACGGCATCATGACCCGGGGGCTGGTGGATGAGTCCGGGGTCTTCCGCTCCAAGCCTGTCGGCGTCGTTGACCAGGAAGGGCATGTCCTGCATTTCGGCACTCTGCCGCAGTATGTCCCCGATTTGGTCATAGAGTTACTGGACTGGGTCAAGAACAGCGATGTGCATATGCTGATCCGCAGCTGTGTGTTCCACTATGAGCTTGAACTGATCCACCCCTTTGCCGATGGAAATGGTCGCGTTGGCCGCCTGTGGCATACGCTGCTGCTCTCTAAATGGAATCCTGCTTTTGCCTGGCTGCCGGTGGAGTCCATCATCCATGACCGCCAGCAGGAGTATTATGCGGCCATCAATGCCTCCAATGACGCCGGGGAATCCACGGAGTTTATCGAGTTTATGCTGTCAGCTATCAAAGCATCGCTCATCGATGCCATCAATACGAGTGGTGAAATGAGCGATGGAGCGATGGATAAGGCAACGATGCGCTGGGAGCAAATCAAGAAGTTCTTGGAAACACATCTGTATATCATGAACGCAGACGTCCGGGCGCTGTGCGGCGTGTCTGCGGCTACGGCGAATCGGATTTTGGCTGGGTTTGTCGCTGAAGGCAAACTCACTAAATATCGTAAAGCTGGTCATTGGGTATATTGCTACACTAATATCGAATTACGAGAATCCCAATTTGCACAGTAACAGCTTGAAATTTTCTGTGTCAAGTTGTACGATATTTCAAATGAGCCATAACAGATAGAGAGGAATGGTAATATTGAAGAGATCGTGCAAGGATTGCAAGGAACGTCCGACGCAATTAGAAAAATTTGATGAGCTGGTAGAGGCGGCTAAAACATATTCTGTCGTGCTTATAGTTGGCGTTATTGTAATTGGAATACTGCTCATTTTTGCCTGTAGTTTATTCCGCAAAGAGATTCCAGGCTTAGAGGAAATGAATCTGTTTGTTAGCATAGTTATCGGCATCGTAGCTACAATTGTTAGTATCGTTTCAATGTTGATTAGTTTTTATGGCTTGGAAAAAACCGAAGAATCTGAGCGGCGACAACATGAAGTGCTTCAGCAAATTCTCGAAATTGAAAAAGATACACGTCGATCCACTCAAGCAATCGAAAACTCCATACAAACAGGGTTACAGAATCCGAATGCTACTGTGCGCGATATAAAGAGCTCTGCTGAAACTACTAATATGCAGGTTGATGTAGACGATGTCGATTTTTGAGGTGAATTAAGATGAATTCTGCAAATTTTAATCAACTTTTATGTAAAAATGTATCCAGTAACGGAGAAAATATAACCGGCATTTTTGACACACTGGTTTGTGAAAAAGGAACAAACTCCTTTTATATGTACGTTTTAGCAACTCAGATTTTGAACGATTTCTCCAGTGATTATGACAAATATTATTATCGGATAGTTCTACGGCAATTCGGAAATTCCCGAGAAAATATGAAGAATTATCGTGTTGATAGCGGCATTTTTTGGGAAGATGAATATGACTCAAATGACTCAAGTGCAGAAACTATCCAGTCAAAACATAAAACAACACGACCAGGTTCTTCCGAAAAACTCGTTATCGAATACGAGCATAATTTTGAAATACAAGGTGACCACGAAGTTGATTTGTATGTCAAAAAATTAGAAGATACAGAAACGCAAGAAGATTGTGAAAAATTAACGGTAAAAGATTTGAAGTTAGTGTCAATATGCCCGTTCCAAGTTATTTTCCCAAATGGTTGATGAATGGCCGCATATTATCCTAATATCTCACCACTTACAATAATGGCGGCGCTACCCATAACATGTCCGATGCCCGGAAACCCTTGATTTTCAAGGCTTTCCGGGCATCGCTTACATTAGTTCCGGCGCGATACATAGCTCCTCGAGATGCCGAGCTTTTTGGCGACCTCGCGCTGTGTGCGGGGCATCCGGCCGCCGAGGCCGTAACGCGAGATGATGACCTCTTCCTCCCGCTCGGTCAGGCACTCGTGCACGAGCCTTCGCACGCGCAGGCAGTCGTCGCGGTCCTGAATGTCCAAATACATCGTGTCCTCGACGCCGACGACATCCATGAGGTAGAGCGACTCGCCGTCGGCGCCGGAATCGAGCGAATCGTTGAGCGACACCTCGCCCTGTAATTTCTTCCGACTGCGAAAGTACATCAGAATTTCATTCTCCACGCATTTGGCAGCGTAGGTCGCGAGCCTCGTACCCTTTTCCGGGCGGTAGCTCGAAACGCCCTTGATGAGACCGATGGTGCCGATGGAGATGAGATCGTCCTGCTCGTCAGACTGGGTGTAGTATTTTTTGGCGATGTGCGCGACAAGGCGCAGATTGTGCTCAACGAGCACATTGCGCGCCTCAATGTCGCCCGCAAGCATGCGCTCGACGTATTTCTTTTCCTCCTGTGCCGAGAGCGGACGCGGGAACGAGCCGCCCGACAGGTGGAGCGAGAGCAGCATGGCGTGCGTAAGCAGATAAAGTGCAATCGACAGCATAAAAACGCCTCCTCTTTTTCTCCATCCTATGGCCGCACGGGAAGTCCCTATGCAGTGCTTCTTTCCATGACATGAAGGAACCATTAGGATTCATTATGTCTTTTTAACAATGTCGAAAAGTGGGTATTTCTGTTTTTTGTGTACTCGTCCAATCTTGCATAATCAGTCGCTTTTCCCCCTTGCGAGGTAAAAAAATGTGTGTTAAGATGCGTTCATCTTCAGGAAAGGAGAAACGTCTGATGACTCAGTTCTTTGCCAATGCATCTGCATCTCACTTCGCACAGGCCGCCTGTGCCGCTTTCTCCTGTTCTGATATGAACAGCATGATTATTCTGGACGCCAGCCTTATTCTGCTGGCGTCCTTTATTATTCTGCCTCTGGCAGTACTGTTAAGAAACAAAACTGAACAGCCCGTCCGAATCACGACGCAACTTCGACTTCTCTCCCGATTCTCCGCACGAGATAGAGACTGATATCACGAAAGAGGCTCCGTCGATTCGACGGAGCCTCTTCCTCTTAGCCTTTTCACTTTTTCTCGTTCGGCCGGCGAAAAAAGCGGAAATAGATCCCCCCATTCCACATTTTTCAGAAAGAGAGATCCCTCCAATGGACTTTTTAAACTTCCTCATGGCGCTCAGCCCGATCGTCGTCGTGCTCGTCGGCATCCTGGGCTTCAAAAAATCCGCAAAAACCGTCTCGCCCATCGCCCTTGCCTGGACGCTTATCCTTGCCTTTACCTATTTTAACCTCGACGGCCTCACGTTTGCTGAAAACGTCAAGGTGCTCGACCCTCTGGTCTGGAAAGGCATCAAGGAAGGCCTCAAGATCGTGCTGATGGTCTTCGGCGCGTTCACCATTTTGAACCTGCTGCGCGAGACCGGCGCCATCGAGGATGTGAAAGCCACCATTGCGCAGATCAGTGATGACCGCCGCGTGCAGGTCGTCATCATCGGCATGATGCTGCCGATCTTCCTTGAGGGTGCAGCAGGCGCGGGCGCTCCCGCCGCCATCGCCGCCCCGTTCCTCGTGGCCCTCGGCTTTAACCCCA
>ERZ791573.370-NODE-370-length-27171-cov-17.432365_pt1 | contig 27171 bp, 21 predicted proteins | sample MGYA00509971_ERZ791573 | MGnify/ENA primary metagenome ERZ791573 (study PRJEB30046, sample SAMN00791921) | human gut metagenome | study: EMG produced TPA metagenomics assembly of the A metagenome-wide association study of gut microbiota in type 2...
CACGCAGCCCGAGCCGTTCGGCCACCGCCTCTACGGGTAGAGAGCGGAGCCGTTGTGTTGTCGATTTATCGAGCATAGCTACTTGCTTTTTGCGATGTTGTCGGATGTTACGCCATGAAGATATTCCTGAGTCTTGGTGTAGAGTCCGGTTTGCGCGGAGTGTACTATGAACTTGCGGAACACCCATTGGCGCAGTTGGCTGTTCGTGCCCTCCTTCGTCTTGCCAATAGAAAGGCGCAGGGCCTCAAGCTGAGCCTCGTTGAACGAGTCGGGCAGGTCGTCGAGCAGATTCTTCGGACCGCGTCTGCCAGCCTCGCTCACGCTGCCCTCGTCGCCTCCGAGCAGGTCGGCAAACACCTGCATCTTCGACCAGATGTCGTGGTAGACGAGCCATTCCACAAGCGAAGCCATCGGCTTGGTCCACGTCTGGTTGTTCAAGGTCCAGAGCAGGCATCCGGCCTTCCATGCCGACACGAGCGCGCGCTTGGAGATGTCCCAAAGAATGTCGTCGTCGGCGAGGTCGGCAAGCGAGGCCATGTCGGCAGCAAGCTGGTCGACGAGTCGGTTGAGCGGCTTGATGATGAACCGCCCCTTGCAGATGGCGAGACGCGCCATATACTCGTCGAGCCGTTTGTAGAACTCGTCGCCATATTTGCCCTGTCTCGGAATGCGTCCGTCGCGTCCCTGGCGAGGCTTGTAGGAGAAGACCATGCGTCCGAAAGTGCCGTTGAAGAGTTCCTGCTTATAAAACTTGCGTGCGGCGAAGGGCGTTGACGAGATGGTAATGTTGGCCCTGAGAACAGGATTGCCCGTCACGCCGTCGGCTGTGGCTCTGAGTGCTCCCGCCCGCTGCCGGTCGTAGATGTTGCGCAGCATCTGCGAGATCTGACGGTGTCCGCCGCACACGCGGTCCGCCATCTCCACCTCGGGCATGTTGATATACTGTGTGCGCTGCCCCAGCTTCTCGCATCCCATGGCGTTCTGAATGAAGGCAGCGTTGGTCACGTCGGCAGGCGGAAACCAGAACGCCACGTCGGGCCGTACCGGCTTCTCCTTGTTGGCACTCTTCGTCTTCACCATCTTCTGCCACTCCACAAGCTTCGCCAGCTCCTCCTCGTCGTGAGCGCGGAAGTCGCGGCAGAGAGCCTCCACAAGTCCTGACAGTTGGCCCTTTCCTGCGCCACTGTCAGCCACGAGATTTGCCAACATTCCGCACATTTCCTTCCAACTTTGGTCGGGATACATGAATTCTGCTCCGCTTACATGAGCGCCAAGTATGGGAAAAAGCATGGGCACGAGTGGCTGATACATGTCTTTCGACACCTGCGAGAGCAAAAGTTGCACACATTCCGTGCCTTTTCCAAGGCGTGGCATCATTGGAGGGGTGGGTTTACTGAAGTTGAATTTAATATTTGTCATGTTTGATAATTCGTTAAGTTGTTGAACGTAAGCCTTTTAGAGGAAGTGGGGTGTGGGCTGGCGTTACAGTTACAGTTGTTACAGTTTTGTTTGCAAGGGTAGCGATTTCTTTCTTTTCTATATATAACTATTTGATTATTAATTAGTTATAAAGTCTTTAAGAAGGGTGTTGTAACATATCCACCCTATTTGTAACAACTGTAACAACTGTAACTGTAACGCTTAGCCCACGGGATTAATCCCCCGTGTTTTCCTTTTCTGCCCTCCAGTCCGCTTCCTCTCCGAGGCACTTAAAAGCCATTATTATTTCCTTCATCACGCCGATGGCGAAGCTCATGGGGTTGAATCTGCCACCAAAGTCCACCTCCTTGAAGTTGAACCTGATGTGTCCGTCCATCAAACGTCTCGTCACGTTGATATACTTGCCTTCGAACACATGCGGATTGCGGATGATGGCATTGGCAACTGGCGTTGCGGTCTCCACGAACGAATAATGGTCGTCCGTGTCACGGCAGAGCACTCCAGCATAATCCTTGCCAATCTTCGCAATGCGGTCACGGCACAGGAAAGTCTTAATGTCCACACATAGGTCCGTGTTGCGGAACCAGCCAGAACCAGCACTTGAGAGCATCTCTTCGAGAATGTCTCCGATGAGGCGAGGTCCATCAGTCTTCTTTGAACCAGCCTGAAAGTTGGAATTAAATACCTTTTTCATTGTTTTTATTGTATTTAATTTGCCATCTTGCACTTCACATAGATAAAGACAGGCGTTATTAACCTACATGCAACCGGAGCCGTGCTCAGTTTTTGACTGCTGACATCTGTATATAAAAAATGCAGCAGAAACTCCGATGTCGAAATTTCTGCTGCAAAGGTAATATAGCTTGTTCGTGCAAACTATACTGAATAAATGTAGTATAAAATGAATATAAAATGAGTATAAAAATCACTCGAATAGTTCGTCAATACAAGCTCTCCATTTCTGTTTTCCCTTGGCTTCATGCACCTGACGAAGCAACGAGTAGAGATTTTTCACGCCAAAAAGCTTTTCCAGCTCGTTCTTTGGAAACTTTGTTCCTGCATTTCCGTTGACAGAATGTCTGTAATCGAACACTTTTCCGCAAAAATAGGCCAATTGCGATAGATGTGCTTTTCCGCCAATCCCCTGCCACGTCAGCTTGTTGTCTTCCTTGGCAATCCATCCTTTTGAAACAGCCTTTGCAAAATAATACCGCGTTCTTTTCGTGTCAAGAGAGCCTGACAAAGACCAGCCTGTTTCCGCCCCGACACGGTTTTCTGCTGTTGCTGAACCTTGTTCCTCTTTTTGCTGACCGCGTTGTGCCGTCAGGGTTTCGTTGTCTGAACGTGTTGTTTCGCTTCCTTCGTCCAGACTCTTTTTTATTTCTTTAAGGTGGTCAAGCTTTATGCGCCGCGTGAACAAGCGATAGATTGCTTTCATGCTGTAATTTAGCGAATATAGAGCAGTAGCAAAATCTTCATCACATTCGACATTTTGATAATAAGTGCCGTTGAATTCTTTCGACAGAAGATCAGACAGGTGAACAATTTCGCTGTTAATGATTTCGGGAGTTAGCTGGTCACCATTCTTGAACTTCAAATTTTTTATGTATGAGTCTAATGGCGAGATACCGTTTTTGTCTTTCCCCAAGGCCATTTGTTTGATACGCTCATATTGGCTGCGATACACTTCGGTCTTTATATCATTATATTTTCGTCCGATGTCTTTGTTTTTCTCGAATATTTCATCATAGATTGGGTCCAGTTGTTGAAATTTCTCCCTATGCTGTTGCATTTCAAACATGATATTTCCTCTGGAGAAAGAAGTTTCTCCGTCCAACGATGAACAGCATATTTGGGCGTATGTATTTGCCGTGCTAAGGAAATGGTCTGATACTGTATCTTTGTTTTTTAGCCCTTTTAACATGGTCATCATAAAAGCTGTAAGCGTCTGTAAATCATTATCTTGTTTTGCCATAGGGAAGGCTGTTTCTCCTTCTTCTAATTCTACTTCTCTAATATATGGGTCTTTGAAACCATTTTTGTTTTCAGCTTCAAAGTACATGCAATTGTGCTCTGCGGAATGTCCCGAAACCTTAACAGGTAACATGCCGTCTTTGGGAACGTCGAGTTCAATAAATCTGCGTTCTATCTTTGTCATGCTCCCTATCTGATTGCATTCATCATCCCATACCGAAATGCTTCCAGGATAAGGACTTCCAGTTGGTTGTTTTTTCAGATATACTGTTGTCCCTATCGGTAGACGCGAAAATAGTGTGGGATAATCGGCTTCTCCGTTTGGGAGATAATTACGGATTCCTACAATTGTAAATATCATTGTTTTTGATTTAGATTTTAATGGTGGCTCGTTATTATTTTGACTAGTTTGGGTTGTTGCATTGGTTAGAGTTTCTGTCACAGAATGGATAGGTTCGCAATTGTTATTGCAAACGCTTTCTCGTTCTCTCCTAATAATAAAATCTGTCATTTTTTAATGTTTTAAGTTGAGTAGTTGATTGTCAGCTACAGTTGAACAATCACAAAGTTAGCACTTTTTTTTGTTTGTCCATAACATTGAACAAAAAAAGCGAAAAAATTTTCCGCCTTAAAGATTGTTAATAGGAGTTGGAGGCGGGTGGAGAAAGACATAAATATTGAATCCTTAAAAGAAACCTTCTGCAATAATCGTTTTTCTCATAAAGTTTTGATATATTTGCATGAATAAATAAAAACTCGTATGAACGAACATAATGTTTCCAGTTTTTTGAATAAACTGTCATTAATTTAAACACAGGAAAAAGATTGTTCATGATTTTTTTTCATATCTAAGATTTGTTTTATAACTTTGCGACATTGTAAACAATTAAAGAAAAATGCAGAAGATACATGCAGTTTAAGCTTTTGCCAAATGTGCAAAACAGGCAAGATGCTTTATTGACCGCATCAGAATCAATACTATATTTGATAATCATGGCTGAAATAATAGATAAAGAAAGAGCAATTCGCAGCATTGTAAATAGTGCTGTGATTTCTTATGCAAATGGGTTTTCAACACGTCATCTTGCAGATGTAGACAATGAGAATGGTGTTATCAATATGAAAATTCATAATGTCTTCATTGCTGCACTTGGAAAGGAAATTCAATATTATTCTGCTCTTGCACGTTCCCTGGACAGCTCTTTGGGTAACATGCTGGAAGGTATGGCAATAAGTATTGCGAAACTTAATTATGAAGTGAGTCAACATGTAGAAGGTACACTTTATAAGGAGCAGACCGATTATATCGCAGAACTTTTGGAACAGTATAAAAGGAGTGCTAATCGCAGAATTCCTAAATTAACCGACTATCAAGGTATTTCTAAAATGACCGGAACCGCTGAAACAAAGCGGCACGAGAGTGATTACTATCTTCTTGACGAGGAGAGTGGAATGCACTATTTGATAGAACTGAAGATAGGCGGTGATCTGGATAACAAAAAAGCAAGGTCTGAAAAAGAAGCTCTCCTTGAACAGTATTGTATTCTGACAAACAGGTTAGGTGAAGAAAGGGTGAAAATTCTTTTTGCTACGGCTTACAACCGTTATGGTGAAGGCCGACCATGGGTGCAAGGGCGTGTCCGTCAATTCTTTTGCGAAGAAGAGCTATGTATAAGCCGCGACTTTTGGAACTTGATCTGTAAATCAGAAAAAGGGTATGATATTGTAATTGATGAATACAAAAAGAATGCTCATTTTATTAATGAGGCATTAGACGAAATAAAAGACGCTTATCTTCCTAATTCATAATGAAAGATCCTAATTGGCGCAAGTGCATAATATGTGGAGACAGTAAAGAAATCATAAGAAGGATACCTGACAACTCTATTGATTTTATTTTGACTGACCCTCCTTACAATATAGGAAAACATTCAACTGGCAACATTCCGTTGCCAGGTCGTTCCGCTATCAACAATGATGTAGCTGAGTGGGATATGATTGATTTTAATCCTGAGGAATGGGCTGATGAGTTCATAAGAATTCTTAAGCCAACAGGAAATCTTTTCATATTTACTTCATATAATCAGCTTGGACGTTGGTATAAATGTCTGGACCATAAGTTTGATACTTCCAATTTTATGATTTGGCATAAAACGAATCCTGCACCTAAAATATTTAAGGCTGGCTTTCTAAACAGCTGTGAAATGATATTTACATGTTGGAATAAGAAACATACATGGAATTTTATATCACAGGCAGAAATGCATAATTTCGTAGAAAGTCCAATATGCATGCGTCCAGAAAGATTAAGCGACCCTAAGCATCCTGCTCAAAAGCCAGTTTCTATTTTAAAGAAGATGATAAAAATAGCATCCAACAAAGGTGACATAATCTTCGATCCGTTTATGGGTGTCGGGTCTACTGGTGTCGCTGCGTTAGATCTTGATAGAAGATTTATAGGGGTCGAAATTGATGAAAGCTATTTTTGTGCAGCCAAAAAAAGGATTGATACAGTAATTCAGATAAAAGATTCTTCTCAACAAATGACAGCATCTAAAGATTATAATAAAAATATTAATGATGGTTCTTCAATGGTTAGCGATGCTTCAACGGCATTCCAAGCGACATTGTTTGAACTCGATAGTTTTTTTGAAGCAAAAGAATACTTGTCAATACATAACAACAATACGTCTACGAGTTTGCAGCCTATTATAAAATGGCCTGGAGGTAAAGAGAAAGAACTAAAATACATTCTTCCAAATGCTCCTGAATTCGACAGATTTTTTGAACCGTTTGTTGGGGGAGGATCTGTCTTTATGGCTATTAGGGCAAGAGAATATTATATAAATGATTTCTCTTCTGAGCTTATTGCATTATACAAAAATATTGCAACATCAAATAAAGAATTCTTCCGCTATGCAACAATGATGGATAAGTCTTGGGAAAATGCTGTCTCGTTCTTTAAAGACAATAAAATTCTTGTAGACACTTATCTGAAACTAAGAAATAATGAAATAAGCAACGATGATTTAAAAATATTTGTCCATCAGTTTTGCAAAGACAAAAAGGAAGACATTCTGCATATAATTGGAAAGGAATTTAACTCTTATCCTTGCATACTTATCAAGGAAATGGAGACAAATCTTTTCCGGAAGATGTCTCGTATGCGAAAACTTGAAACGGAAAAACATATTCTACCCGATAGCGACTTGTATGATAATATTGAGACAGCAATTAAGAGTGCTCTTTACATGAATTACAGGCACATGTACAATAACAAATTTATTGTTGAGAACAATAACATTTTACATTGTGCTTTGTTTTTCTTTATGCGCAACTATGCTTATAGCGGCATGTTCCGTTATAGCAAAAAGGGAGAGTTTAATGTTCCTTATGGAGGCATTGCATATAATAGTAAAACGCTGATGAAGAAGCTTAATTATTATCTGTCAAAACCTTTGCTAAATCATTTCGAAGATGCTAATATTTATAATTTAGACTTTGAAGTTTTTTTGAAAGAGGTGCAACCTACAGAAAATGATTTTGTGTTCCTTGATCCTCCATATGATAGCGAATTCAGCACTTATGCTCAAAATGCATTTACAAAGGCTGATCAAGAAAGACTTGCCGAGTACTTGATAAACGAGTGCAGAGCCAAGTGGATGATGATAATCAAGAATACAGACTTTATATATGAACTTTACAATAAGGAAGGTATCAATATCAAAACATTTGACAAAGAATATCAAGTAAGTTTTATGAACAGAAACGACAAGAAAGTCACTCACCTTCTTATTACAAACTATTAGAAGTTTATCTATGATTATAACTGGCAGATTTAAGCATTATGCTTAAGCAAGAGTGAGGTAGTTGTTTACAAATTACAATGGTGTAATGGATTGTTATATTTATCCTTAATAGTCACAACTTCTTCACTTAAAGCTTTTTGGTATTCACAAAAATGTGGTCATTTGGTCATTTGGCCGTTTTATGCTTTATTATTGGATTTGTCGTTTATTTCATGGTTGAAAATAGGGTTCGTCGCTTATTTGATGAAGAGAAAAAAAACAGAGCAGGAGGAAACGCAAAGATGTTTCTTGCTGCTCTGTTTTCTTATTTGTTCATTTTATCTGTACCTTTATCTCCCGATTGCTTCCTCTAGCGCGGTGGCGAGCTGGTCAGGACAGCTTGTGCCTTTCGAGCCACACTCAATGCCCTTGAGACGGGCAATCACGTCTTCTGCCTTCTGGCCTTTGATCAATGAGCTGATGCCTTGCAGGTTGCCGTGGCAGCCGCCGGCAAAAGCAACGTTGCCGATGGTGTTGTCGTCGTTAAGCTCTATGTCTATCAGGCGGCTGCATGTGCCTTTGGTGGTGTAGGTGAAATGTTTCATAATGTTGTGTGTATAAAAAATGGGTTCAACGGACAAAGGCCCGCCATGACATGAACGCTTGCCAAAGAAAAAGAACTTCGGCATGTGTCATGATATGGAGGGCCTTTCGTGTTATAGATGTTGTCTTGTTGCCTGTTTGTGAACGAGCCTTACTCGGCCTCTTCCTCGGGCTTCATGTTGGTGTAGACGTTCTGCACGTCGTCAAATTCTTCAAGACGCTCTACCATCTTGTCGATGGTGGCACGCTCGTCGCCGCTCAGGTCCTTCAGGTCGTTGGGCACATAGGTGAACTCGCCGCCGATGTCCTCGAAGCCTTGCTCCTCAAGGAACTTCTGGATCTGTGCATACTGCTTCACGTCGTCGCCGTAGATGGTGATGGTGCCTTCCTCGTCGTCGATGTCATACTCGTCCTCAACGCTGAAGTCGATAAGCTCCAGGATAAGGTCGTCCATGTCGACGCCGTCTTTCTTCTTGAAGGTGAACACACACTTGTGGTCGAAGAGGTAAGACAGAGAGCCTGTTGTGCCCAGGGTGCCGCTAAACTTGTTGAACACCGAGCGCACGTCGCCCACGGTGCGGGTGGTGTTGTCGGTGAGGGTGTCGACGAAGATGGCGATGCCGTGGGGGCCGTAGCCCTCGTATGTCACTTCTTTATATTCGCTCTGGTCCTTGCCCATGGCGTTCTTGATGGCACGCTCGATGTTGTCTTTCGGCATGTTCTCGCGCTTGCATGTGGCTATTACTGAACGCAGAGAGGGGTTGTTCTCAGGCTCTGGACCACCTGCCTTCACGGCGATGGCGATCTGTTTTCCTAAACGAGTGAAAGTTTTGGCCATGTGTCCCCAACGTTTCAGCTTGGTGGCCTTACGATACTCAAATGCTCTTCCCATAATGGTTCTTTGTTTTTTTTATTTTTTTTGTTTTTGTTGTGTTTTTTGTTTCTGTCGTCTTGTTATGCTTTCACATAAAAGCCCTTTATCTCAGCTCTGCTCCGAGCTGCTTCTTGAGGTTTGCGATGAGCTTGGTCATCATGGCGTCGATCTGCTTGTCGTTGAGGGTCTTGGTCTCGTCTTGCAGAATGAAGTTGACGGCGTAGCTCTTCTTGCCCTCGGGCAGGTTCTTGCCTTCGTACACGTCGAAGAGCTCCACGTTCTTCAGGAGCTTCTTCTCTGTTTGCTTAGCAATGGTGGCGATGGCCTCAAACTCTACGCTCTTGTCGACGAGCAGGGCGAGGTCGCGGCTCACGGCAGGATATTTGCTTATCTCGTGGAACAGCACCTCTTTGCCGCGCACGGCTTTGGTCACGGCGTTCCAATGGATGTCGGCGTAGAACACGTCGATGGCGATGTCGGCCTGCTTGAGCAGCTGCTTGCTCACGATGCCCATTTCTGCCATCACCTTTCCGCCGCGGTTCTTGACGGTTATGCCTTTGCTGAAGATGTTGTTGTCGCTATGTTCCGACACGATGGTGCCGGGCACGACGCCGAGGCGTGCAAAAATGTTCTCTACATGGGCCTTGAGCTGGTAGAACGACGACTGCTCGTCGGGGTGTGCCCATGAGCCTTCGGTGCTCTTGCCGCAGATCCACAAGCCGAGGTGAAGCTCTTCGGTGTAGGCCTTGATGGGGTCTTCGTCGTTCTTCTTCTCGGGAGAGAAGTGGTAGCAGTTGCCAAACTCGAAGAAGCGTATGTTGGAGTTCTTGCGGTTCACGTTGCGGCAGATGCTCTCCAGTCCGCCGAAGAGGAGGGTCTGGCGCATCACGCCCAGGTCGGAGCTCAGCGGGTTCATGAGCTTCACGGTGTTTTCCTCGGCATATTTGTTGAGGCCTTGCTGATAGTAGGATGTCTTGGTGAGCGAGTTGTTCATGATCTCGCTGAAGCCGCATCCGACGAGCTGCTCGCCGATGATGTTCTGAAGATGATATTTGTGGTCTTCGTCGCCAAGGATGGTGAGTGAGCTCTTGAGCTGTGAGGGGATCTCCACGTTGTTGTAGCCGTAGATGCGTAGAATGTCTTCTACTACGTCGCAGGGGCGCTGCACGTCTACACGATAGGCGGGAACCGTGAGCTTGAGGCCGTTCTCGTCTTCATGCTCTATCTTCATGTCGAGGCTGGTCACGATGCTCTTGATGGTGTCGTGGCCGATGTGCTTGCCAATGAGGGTGTCGACATAGCTGTAGGAAAGGTCGACGTCGAAAGAGGGCAGGGAGGCTGGATAGACGTCCTTGATCTGCATGCTCACCTTTCCGCCTGCAAGCTCTTTGCACAGGATGGCGGCCTGCTTCAGGGCGTAGATGGTGCCGTTGGGGTCGATGCCGCGCTCGAAGCGGTAGCTTGCGTCGGTGCTCAGGCCGTGGCGGCGTGCGCTCTTGCGGATCCAGGTGGGATGGAAATAGGCGCTCTCAAGCACAACGTTCTTTGTGGTGTCGTAGGTGCCGCTGCCCTTGCCTCCGAAGATGCCTGCTATGCACATGGGGTCTTCGGCGTTGCAGATGCTCAGGTCGTGCTCGCCAAGGGTGTGCTCCTCGCCGTCGAGGGTCACAAACTTGGTGCCTTCGGGCTGTGTGCGGACCACGATCTTGTGGCCTTTCACCATGTCGGCGTCGAAGCAATGCATGGGCTGGCCGTAGGCCATCATTATGTAGTTGGTGATGTCGACAATGTTGTTGATGGAGCGCAGACCGATGATGTTGAGCTTGTTCTGCAGCCACTCGGGGCTTTCCTTCACCTCGCAGCCTGTAATGCTCAGGCAGGCGTAGCGCTTGCAGGCGTCTGTGTTCTCTATCTCCACGTCGATGGGCAGCTCCTCGTTGTCAACGGCAAAGGCTGAGCAGTCGGGGCGGTGAAGGCTTGTCTTGTGGCCGTTCTGCACGAGCCATGCGTAGAGGTCGCGTGCCACACCCCAATGGCTGAGAGCGTCGGCGCGGTTGGCCGTGATGTCGATCTCAATGACCCAGTCGCTCTCCAGGTGGTAGTAGTCGGCTGCGGGCTGTCCCACGGGGGCGTCGTCGGGGAGCACAATGATGCCGTCGTGGCTGGTGCCCACGCCAATCTCGTCTTCGGCGCAGATCATGCCAAAGCTCTCGACGCCGCGCAGTTTCGATTTCTTGATGACAAACTCTTTGTCGCCGTCATAGAGCACGCAGCCCAGGTCGGCCACGATAACCTTCTGTCCTGCTGCCACGTTGGGTGCTCCACAGACGATCTGCTGAGGTTCGCCCTTGCCAAGGTCTACTGTTGTGACGTGCAGGTGGTCGCTGTTGGGATGCATCTCACAGGTAAGCACCTTGCCTACATACAATCCCTTCAGACCGCCTTTCACGGTCTGTACTTCTTCCAATGCGTCTACTTCGAGACCGCATGAGGTCAGCGCATCGGCTGTCTGCTGCGGCGTGAGGTCGAAATCGACGTATTCTTTAAGCCATTTATAAGAAATGTTCATTATATAATGATTTTTATTGTTCCCGTTTTTTGACGGCGATTGGCATAATCGGCCGTAAGCACTTTAAATGCGCCGCAAAGTTAATAAAAATCATCCATTTAAGCAAAAAAATAGTTGCTTAATTCACCTTGCTTGACAGAAAGGAGGCTTGTGAAAAACAAGGCCGCCTTTAAAAGGGTGGTTTATAAAAAAGAGGCATGTAAAGAGGAGGCTTGTAAAGAGGAGGTTTATAAAGAGGAGGCTTATAACGAGGAGGTTTATAACGAGGAGTTCTTATAAACAAAAAAAGAGGTTGGTGCAGGATGCTACCAACCTCATGCGCGATTTCGTAAAAAAAACTTCGAAATCTAAAAACTGCCTCAAAGATACGCGTATTTGCTGACACTTGCAAATTTTTTAAGGGTTAATTTCTGTTTTTAACATTTTGCCCGCCTTTCCCGCTCTCTTTTCTTCTTTTCAGAATGTCAAAAGACCGTAACACCTTTTTTATGAAATTTAAATGATTATACGCTTGCTTTTCTCGTTTATAATGTATAACTTTGCAAAAGGAATCTAAATTAATCACTTAAATAAAAATTTATTGCTTATGAACAAAATTTTACGTTTTTCGATGATGGCTGTGTTGGCGCTCGTTGCCAATATCGGCTTCGCACAGACCACAATCTTGTGGCAAGAGGACTTTAGCTCGTTTAAGGCTGACGATGTTCCTAATGGCGGCGCTTACAACTATGCTTGCGAAGTTGAAGGAACAAAGGTGTATAAAGAGAATCTTGCTGGCGGCGATGCTCCTGAACTTCTTGTCAAGTCAAAGGGCTCTTTTTCTGCTACTGTTGCTCTCAACGGCGTTTCAGGACAATTGACATTGACATACAAGGCAAAAAATAACACTAAAACTACTGTGGAAAATGCCACAGCAGGAGACCTCGTTAAAACAGGATACGATGTTTCTCTTCCCATCACAGTTGCTGCTGGAACAGCAAGCATAACCATTAAGATTGCCAATGAGGGTAGTAAAAATGTTCGTCTTGACAACATCAAGCTGTTCCAGGGTGTAGGAAAGAAGGCTCCTGGCCTGTCATGGGGTACTGCTACAAGAACTGTGACAATTGGTGCAGAGGACAACGAGTTCCCCACATTGACCAATACTTACAATCTTGCTGTCAAGTATTCTTCTGACGATCCCGATGTTGCTGCCATTGACGCAACTACAGGTGAGATTACTCTTGGAATAGCCGGCAAGGCCAATATCACAGCCGAGTTTGAGGGTAACGACGAGTATGAGGCTGCAAAGGTGTCTTACGAGCTTACAGTTAAGGCTGCTTCTACTGTAAACATCAAGAACACTCCCGAGACTGCTTACACCGTGGCCAAGGCTCTTGAGCTGATTAATGCAGGCGAAGGTCTTGACGCTAAGGTGTATGTGAAGGGTCAGATCACAAGCATCAAGGAGGTTAGTGCATCGTTTGGTAACGCCACTTATGACATCTCTGATGATGCTACAGCAGCAAATAAGCTCACCGTATACCGTGGCTATTTCTATGACAATAAGCATTTTACAAGCAATGATCAGATCAAGGTTGGCGACGTAGTGGTGGTTTATGGCAAGCTTGTTAACTATAACAACAAGACTCCTCAGGTTACTTACAGCTCAATTTACTCTCTCAACGGCGTAGTTTCTGGTGTTGACAACATTACCGTTGACAAGAACGTTGACGCTCCTGCTTACAACGTTGCCGGACAGCGCGTGAACGATGCTTACAAGGGCATTGTTGTGAAGAACGGCAAGAAGTATCTGAACAAGTAATTGTGACGGAAAAGCTGTTCTGACAGAACGACAATTTTGAAATTTATATAAAAGGGTTGGTTGCCTGTGCTGATAGCGCGTGCAGCCAACCCTTTTAAAATTTGTCACCCCCCTCTTATCTTCCGCCGTTCTCGCTTATTATGCCGTGTCTGAAAGCGTAGAGCAGACGTTGCAGCTCCACAATCTGGCGTTTCAGTTCAGAGCCTATGTCGGTGTCGGCAACGAGCATGCGCCTGTGTGACATCTCAATGATGTAAGTGGTGCTTCGGATGTCGAGACCTTTCTGTATGGCGTCAGCAGCACTTGTGAACGGCTCGTGCTGAACAAGCTGGAAGCCGCGGCTGTGATAGACAAGGGTGTAGCCGGCAATGCCCGTCTCCTTGTGATAGGCCGACGAGAAGCCGCCGTCGATCACCATAAGCTTGCCGTTGGCCTTTATCGGGTTCTCGCCGTTAGACACATGAACAGGCACATGGCCGTTGATGATGTGGCGGTTGGGACCTGTCACGCCGAAGGCATCGAGGATGGAGTCGACAATCGATTCGTTGTCGCGCAGCTTGAAATAGTTGCCTTTATGCTCCTTGTGTGTGGCCTTGTCTTCTATGAAATAGCGTTCGAAGGTCGCCATCTTCGACTTGTCAAACAGCGGGCTGTCGGGGCCGCACCACAGGTAAAGAAAATAGTCGGTGGCATATTGTCGCTCCTCTGCCTCCGAATCGTCCTGGAAGGCGGCGCGTATGAGCATGCCGATGTTGTAGAGCAGGTTGCGGCCTTTGTAGCTCTTGCCCGGCATGATCTCAACCTCTTTCAGCGTGCCGTCCTCGTTAAGCGGTATGGAGGCGTGGAACAGCAGGTTGCTGTTGCAGATGTTGAACATGCAGCCGTGTTGCAGGAGCAGGCGTATGTGGCGGTGCAGCTTCTCGCTCACACGGAACGAGTGGTGGAGCTTGTCCATAAGCTCCTGCTCCTCAGGGGTAAGAGTGTAGGGGTTTTGTGGGCTCACGGTAGGGAAGTGGTTGCTTCGCAAGGGGTGCTCCACGCCGTCGAGCACGATGGTGCCCTTCTCATAGTTGATGTTGTTGAAGAGCATGCGGTCCTCCATGTGCCATTCGGGATGCTTCTGCCACAACAGTCCTTCCTCTTTAAACTGCAAGATGGCTATGGCCTTGTGCATGAGGGCTATGAGGCGCTGCGTCTTCTGGTCCACGCGTGAGCTGTCTTGCACCTTGGGCATGAACTCATCGCACGGGTCGTCGCCATAGGTCTCCATGGCGAAGGTGGCGAGCGGCACGAGGTTTATGCCGTAGCCGTCTTCGAGCGTTGTGAGGTTGGCGTAGCGCAACGACAGGCGAATGACGTTGCAGATGCAAGCCTTGTTGCCTGCCAACGCTCCCATCCACAGCACGTCGTGGTTGCCCCATTGAATGTCCCAACGGTGGTAACGGGCAAGGGTGTCCATGATGATGTGGGCTCCCTGGCCACGGTCGTAGATGTCGCCAAGGATGTGGAGCTGGTCAATGGAGAGCTGCTGTATGACGTTGCAGATCGCTATAATGAAATCGTCGGCCCGTCCGGTAGAGATAATGGTGTCGATGATGCCGTTGACGTAGGCTGCCTTGTTGGCATCGTCGGTGGTCTCGTGAAGCAGCTCCTGTATGATGTAGCTGAAATCGACGGGTAGCGCCTTGCGCACCTTCGAGCGTGTGTATTTGCTCGACACCAGTCGGCAGACGGCCACAAGATAGTGGATGGTGATGTGGTACCAGTCGTTGATGTCGGGTTCCGATGCCTTGACCAGCTCCAGCTTCTCGTCGGGATAATAGATGAGTGTGCACAGCTCGCGTTGTTCCGATTCGCGCAGCGTGTTGCCGAAGAGGTCGTTAACCTTACGTCTGATGTTGCCCGATGCGTTCTTGAGCACATGGCGGAACGCCTCGTGCTCGCCATGAACGTCGGCAAGAAAATGCTCGGTGCCTTTGGGCAGGTTGAGAATGGCCTGAAGGTTGATGATCTCCGTGCTTGCTGCCGCTACCGTGGGGAACGACTGTGACAGCAGACGCAGATACTTAACATCGTTTTTTTCTTCCATGTCAATAGGTGTTTTGTCGTTAAACATGTTTTCTGTTGTTTTGGGTGACGCGGGATCTCCGTCGGCGATGCTGACCATTGGTGCCCGTGTGCTTAGGTCGTTTATCTGTTCTTTCGTGTTTCTTGTGTTATCGGTTGTTGAGTTGTTGCTGTGTGTTATAAACATCCGTTTCTTATTAAAGTCGGTTATACATTTTTTATCTTCAAGGGGTGGCGTGCCATGACGATTGGCATGAACCCCTCGCTAAGAAGCTGCCTCTCCTGCAACAGGTTCAGCAGCTGGGCGGTGAACGTCTTGAGCCTCATGCGCGGAAGCAGGTAGGCCAGACAATCTTCGTCGTAGGTGGTGCTGATGAGCACCTGTGCCAGCTCTTCCTGCCGTTGCGAGGTGAGCAGGCCGCGGTTGTTGAGGTAGCGCGCGTAAAGCAAGTGGGCGCACACCTTTTTTATCTCCTTCATGCCGTCGCCGCTTCCGCCGCTTATGACCATGGCTGTTTGTCCCTTGTCCTTATTGCTTTTCACATAAGCTTGTGTGGCAGAGGTTATGGTCTTCAGAATCTCGCTGTTGACCGTTTGTTCGTGCTTCTCTATTGCTTCCTGATAGAGCTGCATGAAGCTTGCTGCCATGGTTTTGGCGCTGACGGTTGTCGTGACCACAGGGTTGGCAATGACCGACACGTCGGCTTTGGGTGCTGTCGCGGCCAAGGCCGCTCCCTCTTCGTTGCCCACGGCGTGAACGGCTGTGGCAAGCATGAGGAGCTTGCGGCGCGAGCGTGACAGCTGGCTGCGGTCTATTGTCTGCTTGCCGGCGGTATAGGCGGCGAGGGCGTCGCATGCGGTCAGCACGGTTGGTATGCGCATGTCGCGATATTTTGCCAAGAGCGCTTGTGTGGCTTTGTCAAAGCCTCCGAACACATGAACGATGTCGGGTGACGAGGCCACGACAAAGGAGCTGTCGAGGGTCGCCACTTGTTCACGCAACTGTTGTGCCAGGGCAACATAAGGTTGCGCCTTTTCTGCCTGAGATGTGAAAACAATGCTTATGTTCATAGCTGTTCGCTATTTCTTTTTTTTACTGTCTTTTTTTTACTGGCTGGGCCTCAGAGCTTGTGGCTTGTGAACCCGTGCTTGTCGGCCATGAGATACATCACGCTGTAGAACAATCCTGTCCAGAAACATCTCAGCTCCATGAACGGAGCTTTCCATGCGCTGATGTCGGCGTTGAAGCGTCTGATCACTTTGCCTGCAAGCACGGCGCGCAGCACAAAGGTGAGGATTAGTGCTGTGGCAGCAGAACCAAGCACGATCCAGTTGTGCCATAGCGTGGAGAGACCGATGAGGGCTATGCAGGCAAGGAGGGTAAGGTGCAAGGCCAAGGTGTCGGCAATGTGTAAAGCGCGGTGCGAGGCAATGCCGTTGAGGCAAGAACGGTAGTTGATGAAACTGATATGCTCGTTGCGCCATGTTGTCAGCGACGGCTCGTCTTCAATGAGCCATGCGTCGGGACGGATCTCTACAGCTGTGGCGGCCTGAGCGCCATATTTGTTGATGAGAAAATCGTACTCGCCTTGTATGTATTGAAGGTTTCCACGGTAGCCGTCGCCCTGTATGAACCGGCTCTTGCGGAACATGAGGTTGGCGCCTTTGGTGCAGAGGGCCTCGTTGCGGAAAGCACGGCGCAAGAAATAGGTCTGCTCGCGCAGACGCTCGAAGCGTCTGTAGGATGTTGTGGCGTCGTCGTAGCCTGTGTAGCCCATTATCATGTCGGTGCTGTCGTCACAATGGGTTGCCATGGTCTTTATCCACTCGTCCGATTGAGGCACATGGCGCGAGTCGGCCACGAGCACCCACTCGTTGTGGGCCGCCTTCACACCGATGGTGAGTGCCAGCTTGGCACGGCTCATGAAGAGCGATCTGCCTGGCACAAACGTGGTGTAGAGATGTGGGTTTGAAGCGTAGCGCTTGAGCACATCTTCGGTTGCGGAGTCGCCCTTGACCGCCACCACAACCACCTCATAGCCAGGGGCGTAGTCTTGGGTCAGGAGCACAGGCAGATGCTGGTCCATCTGCTCGGCCGTGCCGTTTGAGATGATCACAACCGACACCTTTGGCTTGTCGCCAGCGGTCTCTTTTTCGTTACCGTCATTATCGGCAACATCGGTGTTGCCCATCTCTCTCGCGCAAAACTTGCGGAAGAAAGGATTGGTCAACACCGATGTCAACAGCGCCACAACGATGATGGCGCATGAGAGAATTATCGTGAAATTGTCTATAATCATAAATCTGTTGTTACATATCCTTTGGGAAGCTGGCGACAGTTATACTGGCTCGCCATAATTTCTCCGTAGGCACCTGCCGAGCGTAGGGCAATGATGTCGCCACGGTGGCAACGGTTTATCTCGATGCCTTTGGCGAACACATCGCTCGACTCGCAGATGGGTCCCACCACGTCGTAAGTTTCGACAGGTTCGTTACTGCTTAGGTTTTCTATCTTGTGATAAGCCTGGTAGAGGGCAGGGCGTATGAGGTCTGTCATGCCGGCATCGACGATGGCAAACTGTTTGTGGGTGCCTTGCTTGATGTAGAGCGTCTTGGTGATGAGTGAGCCACATTGTCCCACAACGGCCCGTCCAAGCTCAAAGTGGAGCGTCTGGTGCTCGCGAAGCTTCAGGTTTTGGGCGTAGGTGTCAAAATAGGCCTTGAAGTTGGGAATCGGCTCGCCGTTGGGGTCGTCGTAGCTGATGCCCAGACCGCCGCCCACGTTGATGTTTTCCACCACAATGCCTTTGGCATCAAGAGAATCTTGAAGCTCGTTGATCTTGGCGCAGAGAGCTTCAAAGTCGCCCATGTCAAGAATCTGCGAGCCGATGTGAAAGTGTAGTCCGATGAACGACACGTTCTTCATGGCCGACGCTTTTTCTATCGTTGGCAACAGGTCTTCGAGAGCAATGCCAAACTTGTTTTCTGCCAGGCCGGTAGTGATGTTGGCGTGTGTGTGGGCTCCCACGTTGGGGTTCACTCTGAAGGCCACACATGCTGTCTTGCCTTTGGCTTCAGCCAGCTCGTTGATGACCTCCAGCTCTGCAACGCTCTCCACGTTGAAGCAGAAAATGTTGGCGTCGAGGCCAAGGTTTATTTCCCAATCGCTCTTTCCAACGCCGGCATACACTATCTCGTTAGTGGGGAAGCCTGCTTTTATGGCTGCTTCAATCTCACCACCGCTCACACAGTCGGCACCCAGTCCTGCCTTGTTGATGATGTCAAGAATCTTGGGATTGGTGTTCGCCTTCACGGCGTAGTGTACCTTATATCCCTTGTGTCGGGCTGTCTCAGCCTTTATGACATCGAGCGTTTGCTGAAGCAACGCTGTGTCGTAATAGTAGAATGGGGTGCGAATGTTCTTAAAGCGGTCAATGGGAAATGTTCCTTTCATAAGTGATGTTGTAAAAAATATTACTTTTTCCTCTGTTCTTTTTTACTTTGATTTGACGGGTGGAGCTCACAAGCTGTTGCCCATAAAAAAGCCGATGGCCAACCCCGTGCCGATGGCGGACGGGGTTGGACCCATTTGGCGTTTTTGTCTATTTGAAGAGACGGTCGCTCAGGTTCTGAAGCGCACGCTTCTTGTCTGATTCCTTTATGAGGAACGAGATGTTGTAGTTGGAACCGCCATAAGAGATCATGCGTACAGGAATGTCCTTCATAGCATCGAGCACAAGCGTTTCGAAGCCGAGGTTACTCCAGTCGAGATCGCCCACAACACACACGATGCACATGTCTGAGTCGACGGTCACGGTGCCATATTTCTTAAGCTCGTCCACGATGTCGTTAAGGTGCTTCACGTTGTCAATGCTCATGGACACGCCGACCTCGCTTGTGGCAACCATGTCGATGGGTGTCTGGTAGGTCTCGAAAATTTCGAACACCTTGCGCAGGAACCCTGTTGCCAGAAGCATGCGGCTCGACTTGATCTTTATGGCTGTGATGTTGTCCTTGGCAGCTACCGCCTTGATCTTGCCTTTTCTGAGCACGTTGTCGATGATGGTGCCGTCGGCGGCAGGATCCATGGTGTTCTTCAGACGCACGGGGATTCCGGCATACTTGGCAGGCTGCACACAGGTGGGGTGCAGGATCTTGGCACCGAAATAGGCCAGTTCAGCAGCCTCCTCAAAGTTGAGTTGGCGAATGGCTTCTGTCTCGTCAACGATGCGCGGGTCGTTGTTGTGCATGCCGTCGATGTCAGTCCAGATCTGAATTTCCTCAGCACCGAGAGCCACGCCGATGAGCGAAGCGGTGAAATCGCTGCCGCCACGCTGCAAGTTGTCTATCTCGCCATAAGCGTTTAGACAGATGAAGCCTTGTGTGATGTAGATCTGGTAGCCCTCGTTCTCGGTCATGATGGCTGTGAGCTTTTCTTTTATATATTGTGCGTCGGGCTCAGCGTTCTTGTCGGTGCGCATGAAGTCGAAAGCCGAGAGAAGTGTGGCCTTGATGCCTTGTTCCTGAAGGTAGTTGAGCACCATGTTCGTGCTCATGATCTCGCCCTGTGCCACGATGCTCTTCTCCTCGAAGCTGGTGAAGATGTCTTTGGTGAAGGAACGCATGTACTTGAACTCTTCTCTCAGAAATTCGCGAGTCTTTTCTTTATATTCGTCTGTGGAATAGAGCTCTTCCACATGCTGCATATATTTCTTTTCCAACGTGTTGATTACCTCATTGGCTCCGTCGTGGTTCTTCTTGTAGAGATAGTTTGAAATCTCAATGAGCGAGTTGGTCGTTCCTGACATGGCAGAAAGCACCACAAAGGTGGGGTCGCCCGATTCTGTAATCAGCGAGGCTACGTTCTTCATGCGGTCGGGTGAACCTACAGAGGTGCCTCCAAATTTCATTACTTTCATATCGTTGTGTTTGTCTTTATGTTTACGTTTCCTTAATGTTTATCGTTCTCTTGACCTGCCTTTCCGTCCTGGTCTGCCTTTTCGTCTTGGTCAGCCATTCCGTCTTTGGTAGCCTTTTCGTCTTTCGTGCTTGTCTTTTCTTCTTTCACAAGCTCTCCGTGTTCGCACTTGAACACGATGCCTGGATATTTGTCAAGCATGGGCAGGTTATGTGTTGACATGATGACAGACGTGCCTTGGGCTGTAATGTCGTGCAGCAGGCTCACGATGGCGCATGCCGTTTCGGGGTCGAGGTTTCCTGTTGGCTCATCAGCAATTATCACCTTCGGCTCGTTGAGCAGCGCGCGGGCAATGGCCACACGTTGTTGCTCGCCTCCGGAGAGCTCGTGTGGGCGCTTGTCTTTCTTGTCAAGAAGCCCCACCTTGTCAAGCACCTCGTCAATGCGCTTGTTTATGTCTTCTTTCTGCTTCCATCCTGTCGACTTGAGCACGAACTGGAGGTTGCGGTAGATGTTGCGGTCGTGGAGCAACTGGAAATCCTGGAAGATGATGCCCATCTCTCGTCTCAGCGCAGGAATGTGCTTACGCTTTATGGAGGCGAGGTTGCGTCCGAGCACCTCTGCCTTTCCCACCTCGTCGGGATAGAGGTCCAGCTCACAGTAGAGGGTCTTGAGCAGAGAACTCTTTCCTGACCCCACTTTTCCTATGATGTAGACAAACTGTCCCTCATCGATGTCGAAATTGACATCTTTGAGGATCAGTTCCTCACCTTGGTAGATATTTACGTTCTGATAGTCTATCAACATTATGCTATGCGTTGTTAATAAAAATGAAGTGTTGTTTAAGCCGCCCATTAATGTTTGTGCCAGTTGGGGTCGTGGCGCACCTGTAGCTCTTTTGCAATGTCCTCAATGCGAAGGCCCTTGCTGGTGAGCAACACTATGAGGTGGTAGAACATGTCGGATGCCTCGTAGATGAGACGGTCGTTGGTGCCGTTGGTGGCTTCAATGACGGCTTCGAGCGCCTCTTCGCCCACCTTCTGTGCCATGCGGTTCAGTCCGTCACGGAACAGGCTTGTGGTGTAAGAGCCTTCAGGCATCTCTTCATGGCGTTTGTTTATAAAGTCTTGAAGCTCTGTAAGGAAAAGCAGCGGGTTTGCCTCGTTGCTCTCTCCCCAGCAGGTGTCGGTGCCTTTATGGCATGTTGGTCCAGAGGGGTGAACCTTTACGAGCAGCGTGTCGTTGTCACAGTCGTTCTGTATGCTTACCAGGTTAAGGAAATGGCCAGATGTCTCTCCCTTTGTCCAAAGACAGTTGCGGCTGCGGCTCCAAAACGTAACCTTCTTTGTCTCGACAGTCTTTTTATAAGCTTCTTCGTTCATGAAGCCTAACATGAGGACATTCTTTGTTGTGGCGTCCTGGATGATGGCAGGTACCAGCCCGCCCATTTTCTCAAAGTCGATTTTCATAATATACCGTTTTGTTCTTTTCTTTGTTCTTATGTGTCGCTTTGCCCGTGAAGGCTAAGTTCTCACGTTAATGCCGTTGTCGGCAAGGTAGCGCTTAAGTTGCGGAATGAGTATTTGTCCGAAGTGGAACACGCTTGCAGCCAAGGCAGCGTCGGCCTTGCCACAGGTGAACGCGTCTTTGAAATGCTCCATGGTGCCTGCCCCTCCGCTCGCGATGATGGGGATGGACAGACTGTCAGACAGCTGTGCCAACGCTTCGTTGGCGTAGCCTTGCTTCACGCCGTCATGGTCCATGGATGTGAAGAGAATTTCGCCTGCGCCGCGCTCTTGGGCTTCTTTGGCCCAATCGAACAACATGCGCTCGTTGCGCTCGCGTCCTCCCTTGGTGTAGCAATGCCAACCGTCGGGGTCGAGGCGGGCGTCTATGGCGCAGACACACACCTGTGATCCGAAGCGTTGCGTTATCTCGCTGATGAGTTGCGGACGGTGTAAGGCTGCCGAGTTGACGCTCACCTTGTCGGCTCCTGCCGCCAGCAGCCGCTCCACATCCTCAATGGCGTTTATGCCGCCGCCTACGGTGAACGGAATGTTTATCTCGCGCGCCACCCGTGTAACCATCTCTGTGAACGTCTTTCGTCCTTCAAAGCTGGCTGTGATGTCAAGAAACACCAGCTCGTCTGCCCCTTCTTCGCTGTAGCGCTTGCCCAGCTCCACGGGGTCTCCTGCCTTTCGTAGGTCAACAAAGTTGGTGCCCTTTACGGTGACGCCGTCTTTGACGTCGAGACAAGGTATTATTCTCTTTGCCAGTCCTTTATACATCGCTCTTTAAACTTTTTTTGTTCTTGTTTGTGCTGACGTGTGCTCTTAAATAGCATTCGCGTCCTTCAGCTTTTCCATGTCGATCTTTCCCTCGTAAAAGGCTTTGCCGAAGACCACCGCCGGTATGCTGGCTTCGTCAAGCTCAAAGATGTCTTCTGTAGACGATACGCCGCCGCTGGCTATGAGGTGAAGGGTGGGGTGCGCCTCCATGATCTGTTTGTAGAGCGCTGTGGCAGGGCCTTGCAACGTGCCGTCTTTAGAGATGTCTGTGCAAAGAACCTTGGTTACGCCCATCTCAACATAATGGTCGAGGATGGTGAAGAGGTCGGTTGCCGACTCTTCTTTCCATCCGTTTATGGCAACCTTTCCGTCGCGCACGTCGGCCCCGAGAATAATGCGTTCGGTGCCGTAACGCTTAAGCCATGAGGCAAACAGCTGCGGGTTGCTGACAGCTATGCTTCCAACGGTCACCATGTGTGCTCCGCTGTTGAACGCGGTCTCTATGTCGGCATCGGTCTTTAGACCGCCACCGAAGTCGATGGCCAGGTTTGTTGCCTGCGCTATGTCTGTCAGCACCTGTGTGTTGACGATGTGGTGCGACTTGGCGCCGTCAAGGTCAACAACGTGCAGACGCTCGAATCCTAACTCTTCAAAGCGGCGTGCTACCTCAGCCGGACTCTCGCTGTATATTTTCTTTTGATCGTAGTCGCCCTTGGTAAGGCGCACACATTTGCCGTCAATAATGTCGATGGCTGGAATGAGTTCTATCATATCTCAAGGAAATTTCTTATGATTTTTTCTCCCGCAGCTCCACTCTTCTCCGGATGAAACTGTGCGGTATAGAAATTGTCTTTGTGCAGGGCGGCGCTGTAGGGATTAATGTAGCAGGCCTTTGCGGCTGTAAACTGGCACACCGGCACATAGAAGCTGTGGACGAAATAAACAAATTCGCCTTCATGCAAGCCTTTGAACAGCGGCGACTGAAGGTCGGTGATGTTGTTCCATCCCATGGCAGGCACCTTGTCCTCATGACGCTGTGGGCAGAACCGCTTTACGTCGGCGTCGAAAATGCCTATACATTGGGTGTCGCCTTCCTCAGAGTGGCGGCACAACAGTTGTTGCCCTATACAAATGCCAAGCACAGGCTGCTTGAGATCGCGGATGAGCTTGTCCAGATTGCGCTCTTTGAGATATGCCATCGTGGACGAGGCTTCTCCTTGTCCAGGAAACAGCACATGGTCGGCTGCCTTTATCTGCTCTGCATCATCTGTGACGACGGGCTCAACGCCGAGACGTCGCAAGGCGTTCACTACCGAGTAGATATTTCCGGCGTTATATTTTATTATTGCTACATTCATCTCTTTATCTGCATTTTTCTATGCATTGTTTTTGTTAAAATAAACGCATTCTGATTTTTAAACGCATTCTTTTATTGTCTGTATCCCTTTTGCTCTTGTTGCCGTGTAGCAGCCTTTAAGGCTCAAAAAATGCATAATGCACGTTTTGTGTTTGCAAAGATAGTAATTTTCTTTTTAATAAAATCTATAATAAACATGATTTTGCCCAAAGATGCCCTTAATTATGCATTTTTGGTATAATATGCAGGAATAAGTTAGAAAAATGCTTTCTTATCGCTGCTTTTGGTGTCGATTTTTCATATATTTACCATTGCTTGCTTACATGTTCTCGTTTGCCAATGGGGTGGTGAAGGGTCTTTTACATAAAAAAAGGTGCTTGCTGTTTAAAAAAAAGGTGCTGTTGTGAACAGTCAAGCCCCCTATGCACAATAAAAAAATGTCTGTATGCGCTGTTTTTCGTTTAAATTTATTAATTTTGCAGTCAGAAAGCAGCGCTCCGGTCTGCCGCTTGTCCTTTGTGGCAAGAGGAAAGTCCGGGCGGCACAGGACGCTCCACTTCCGAAAGTAGAAGCTATTGGTGACAGTAGGATATGGCAGAAGAAAACAACCGCCCGCCGAAAGGAGGGTAAGGGTGAGAAGGTGGTGTAAGAGACCACCAGCCACAGGGTGATCTGTGGGCTGTGTCATCTGGAGGCCGCAAGTTCGCGTAAACCATTGTTTGAGGATTGTCCGTCCGACCTTTGTGACAATGGAGGGTAGAATGCTTGAGCTATGGGGTGACTCATAGACTAGATAAATGGCAGACACCGTCGTCTTTTTTTAGGATGGCGGGGACAGAACCCGGCTTATAGGAGCGCTGCTCTCTTTTTTTTCTTGCGCGGTGAAAACGTTATGATTTGTCTTGCTTGGTGCAAACGTTATGGCGCAAGGAGAAATTGTTTTAATGCCTTTCCTCATATAACACAAAAAACGAATCCGTAAATCATGAATATCAAAAAAATAATAGGTTTCTTTCGTCACGACATGTGGCACATTAAACGTGATGAGGTGTCGCCGTTGGCCTTTTTTGCCGTCGGGGTGCTGAAGAAACTGTATATTTCTATCGAATTTTTTACCACACGACGCGTTATAGATATGGCTTCGGCGCTTACTTACAGTACCTTGCTTGCCATTGTCCCCATTTTTGCCGTCGTGTTTGCCATTGCTCGTGGCTTCGGCTATAACAAATATATCGAGCTGTGGTTTAGAGAGTCGTTGTCAAGCCAGCCACAGGCCGCCGACACCATTATTGCGTTTGTCAACTCTTACCTCGTCCATACGAAGAGCGGCGTGTTCTTTGGGGTCGGCTTGGTGTTCATGCTCTTCACGGTACTAATGCTTACGGCTAATGTGGAAAAGACGTTCAACTCTATATGGCAGGTTAAGCACCCTCGTAGCGTGTATAGGGCTGTGACCGATTATCTTGCCATGCTTTTCCTTGTGCCGATCGTCATCGTGGTGACGTCGGGCGTTAGTATCGTTGTTGCAACGTTGGCGGGACAGGCCAACGACTATATTGTGCTTGGCTCTGTCATGCGCGTTACGGTTGACGTGCTGCCTTATGTGCTCATGTCGGTGGTCTTCATGGGTCTTTATCTCTTTATGCCAAACACCAAGGTGCGGTTCTCGGTTGTCGTCATACCGGGCATCCTTGCGGGCATTGCCATGCAGGTGTTGCAGCTGTTCTACATCCATGCCCAGATCTTTCTGTCGTCTTACAACGCCATCTACGGCTCGTTTGCCGCACTTCCGCTCTTCATGCTTTGGGTACAGATATCATGGACAATCTGTCTTTTTGGCGTGGAGCTGTGTTACACCAACCAGAACATGGACGAGTTGTCGTTCATGACCTACACCTCGAAGATCAGCCATCGTTACAAACTGCTGCTCAGCGTCACCCTTATGTCGCACATATGTCATCGTTTTGCTGAAGGACGCAAGCCATACACAGCTCTTGATCTGAAGATGATGACAGACATACCCATACGCATAACCCAAGATCTGCTTTACAACCTTGTGAGCGTTGGCTTGTTAAGCGAAAACTCGGCTGAGGGTAAGGACGCGGAGCCTACCTATCAGCCTGCCCTCTCGTTGGAGCACATCACCATTGGCTCTATTGTGGAACGCCTTGACAGCCTGGGCGAGTGGCATCTTGACATTGACGTTCGCAAGCAGCTGGAGAATGTGTCATGGAGAGAATACATGCGTGAGCGCAAAGCTTATCTCGACAACCTGCGTAAGATAGGTATTGTGTAGAGCAGTTAAGGTCCTTATATATAATAAGGTGTAGCTGTTTGCGAAAATCTTTTCTTGCTCTGACATCTTTTCTGTCTTTTCCCTTAGGCTTGGCACATCTTTTGTTGTGTTCTTAATAAAAATGGAGGACAAAGATTATGGCATTTATTGATTACTACAAAATTTTAGGCGTAGACAAAAATATACCTCAAAAAGATGTGCGTAAGGCTTATCTGAAGCGCACAAAGCAGTTTCATCCTGACCTTCATCCCAACGATCCGAAGGCCAAGGCAAAATTTCAAGCTCTTAACGAAGCTTACGATGTAATAAACGACCCTGAGAAACGTAAACTCTATGACCAGTATGGTGAGAGATGGCGTGAGGGACAGGCGTTTGGTGGTGCTGGCGGTGCTGGCGGCGCAGGACAGTCGTATCAATGGGGTGGAGGAGAAGGCTCTCCATTCGAAGGCTTCGATTTCTCAAGCTTCGGGGCAGGTGGAGGAGGCTTCTCAAGCTTCTTCCAAGACCTCTTCGGGCGCGGCGCACAGGCCAACACGCGCAGCAAGGCAAGCAGACGCAACACCGGCGAGATGAATGCCACGGTAAACATTGACCTCTACACGGCTTTGCTCGGTGGAGATGTCATAATACAGATGGGTAATGGCTCAAAGATAAAGCTTAAGGTAAAACCTGAAACACAGAACGGCACAAAGGTGCGTCTGCGTGGAAAGGGTTACGACCGTGGCGATGGCACCATGGGCGACATGATTATAACCTATAACGTGACGTTGCCGACAAACCTCTCTGAACATCAGAAAACCTTGCTGCAACAAATGCGCGACGAATAGTTGTTGCCCATTAGCCTCACTCGCGAAACATGTTGACTTACTTTTTAACTCCCAACAATGTATATATATGCGAAACTTGAGTTAATTTATCTTAATTCTTTGGTTTGGCACTCTCTATATGATGTCGGGTAAGATAAAAATGAGTAACTTTGCACGGCCGTCACGAGATGGCGGCATTTAATTCAAACCTCAAAAAATAAAAATTAAAAAATGGCAACAAAAATCAGATTGCAGCGCGGCGGTCGTAAAGGCTATGCTTTCTATAGCATCGTAATCGCTGACGCAAGAGCACCACGTGATGGTAAATTTACTGAGAAGATTGGTACTTACAACCCTAACACCAATCCTGCAACCGTAGATTTGAAT
>ERZ791573.374-NODE-374-length-27026-cov-8.639465_pt1 | contig 27026 bp, 43 predicted proteins | sample MGYA00509971_ERZ791573 | MGnify/ENA primary metagenome ERZ791573 (study PRJEB30046, sample SAMN00791921) | human gut metagenome | study: EMG produced TPA metagenomics assembly of the A metagenome-wide association study of gut microbiota in type 2...
TCATTGTTGCCGTTGCGGTCGGCGAACCCTTTGATTACGGCTTTCTGTACTGTGGCTCCCTTTGTGTTGAGCGTGAGTTCTACCTTTTCGTTGCGGAGTGTCACGTCTGTTGACTTTCCAGACATCACCTCATGGAAGAGGGATGTGGTGTCTGTTGCCAGCGCCTGGGCGTTTGCCTTGGCTGCAGCTGCATCGGCAGCCTGTTTTGCTGCTGCTTTCTTCTTCTCCACATTGGCTATGGAGTCTTGCACTCTCTGCTGCTGGGCTATTTCCTCGTCTGACGGTTTGTTGTACCAACTGAAACCGATGAGCAATGCTGCGATGAGCACAAAGCCCGTGATGGTGTTTTTATCCATTGTCAAAAATAAGTTGTTTTTCTGATAAATATTGCGTTATTAACCGGTTGTCATTTCTTACCCTTCTTGCAGGCTATAGCTGTTTTCACGAAGTCAAGGAAAAGAGGATGCGGTTTGAGCACCGTACTTGAGTATTCCGGATGGAACTGTGTTCCGATATACCATTTCAGTCCTGGTATCTCCACGATTTCAACGAGGTCGCTCTCTGGGTTGCGTCCCACACATTTCATTCCTGCACGCTCGTATTCCTGCTCGAAGCTGTTGTTGAACTCATAGCGATGACGATGGCGCTCCTGTATGTGTTCCTTCTTGTAGATTTCAAAGGCGCGTGATCCTTGTTTCAGTACACACTCATAGGCGCCGAGTCGCATCGTTCCACCCAGGTCGGTGATGTTCTTCTGGTCTTCCATGATGTCGATCACGTTGTGCTCCGTCTTCTCATCAAGTTCACGGCTGTTGGCATCTTCATAGCCAAGCACGTTTCTCGCGAATTCCACAACTATCATCTGCATTCCGAGGCAGATGCCGAAAGTTGGAATGTCGTGAGTCCTGGTGTAGTGGGCTGCAACGATCTTGCCTTCTGTTCCACGCTGTCCAAATCCGGGACATATCATTATGCCGTCCATTCCCTGCAGCTTTTCTGCCACGTTCTCCTCAGTGAGCTTCTCACTGTTGATGAACGTAATGACGGTCTTGTGGTCGTTGTAGGTGCCGGCTTGAGAGAGGCTCTCCCTGATGCTCTTGTATGCATCCTGAAGGTCGTATTTGCCGACAAGACCTATATGTACTTCTTCTGTGGCTTTCTGTCTTCTTTCGAGGAAGCTCTTCCATGGTCCGAGTGCAGGAGTTTCTCCCGGCTCAATGCCCATCTTCTTGAGGATTGCCGAGTCGAGTCCCTGATTCTGCATATTGACGGGCACTTCATAGATGGAAGGCAGGTCTTCGCTTTGTACGACGCAGTCGAAGTCGACGTTGCAGAAGGATGCCACCTTCTTGAGTATTCCGTCTCCGAGGTGTTTCTCGGTTCGCAGCACGAGAATGTCGGGCTGTATGCCGACGCTCTGAAGCTCTTTTACGGAGTGTTGAGTTGGTTTGGTCTTCAGTTCTCCGGCTGCTTTGAGATAGGGTACGTAGGTTAGATGTACGCATACTGCATTCTTGCCCAGTTCCCATTTCATCTGTCTTATCGCCTCAAGGTATGGGGCGCTTTCTATATCGCCTATCGTTCCTCCGATTTCCGTTATTACGAAGTCGTAGTGGTTCTTCTCTCCGAGCAACTTTATGTTCCTCTTTATCTCATTCGTGATATGCGGAACTACCTGAATCGTCTTTCCCAGATAATCGCCACGTCGCTCCTTGTCTATCACAGCCTTGTATATGCGTCCTGTGGTGAGTGAGTTCGCCTTTGTGGTCTGAATGCCTGTGAACCTCTCGTAGTGTCCGAGGTCGAGATCTGTTTCCATACCGTCCACGGTGACGTAGCATTCACCGTGTTCATACGGATTCAGGGTTCCTGGGTCGATGTTGATGTAGGGGTCGAATTTCTGGATTGTGATATTGTAGCCCCTTGCCTGTAATAACTTACCTATTGAAGAAGAGATAATTCCCTTGCCGAGCGATGATACTACACCGCCAGTGACGAAGATGTACTTGGTTTCAGTCACGGTCTTGTTGTTTTTATTGTTTATAATATTCAAAAGATTTGCAAAGTTAACAATAAAAACATTTATAGCCAAAGGATTAGCTTTTTTTCGCTTTTTTCTTCTATGAAGAATTATGGGTCAGCGGATTGAGGTTGGTTTAGAAGAATAAAAAAAGAGAATGACCGAAATCATTCTCCTTATGTCGGGGTGACAGGACTCGAACCTGCGACAGCCTGGTCCCAAACCAGGAACGCTACCAACTGCGCTACACCCCGATTGTTTGTCTTGACAATCTTCTTGTTCCTGCAACTCTTGTTGTGTTTGTTTCTTGATTGCGGGTGCAAAGGTACGGATTTTTTTTGTTTCTGCAAAACTTTTCAAGAAAAAAGCATTAAATTGCATGCTCTTTTTTTAATAGTTTACTGAGATTTTCCTAAAAACACAATTTCCACATTATTAAATATTGTTTTTACCTTACCCGTATTGCAATTGTCTGATTAACATCAGAGCTGGGAAGGGGATGGATTATAGACGAATGGTGGTCTGTCACATCCCCTTTGTTGGTTTGCAAGCATTATTGTTGTATTATCCTCATACTAGTGAGTGGCTGTCAATGTATTTTAGCATTTCGTTTTTGTAGCTTTCTGAGATGGGGAGATATTGGTCACCGATAACAATGCGGAAGCGATCGATCAGTTCCACTTTGGGCATGTGTACGATGTATGATCTGTGTATGCGCATGAATTCTGGCGAAGGAAGGTATTCCTCCACCTTCTTCATGTTCATTAGAGACATGATGTTTTTAGAACTGTCAGTGAAATAAAATTTTACATAGTCTTTAACACCCTCTACATAAAGGATGTCGTCGAAGTTGATTTTCTGCAGCTTGTATTCGCTTTTCACGAACACGAACCGGTCTTCGCGCATTGTCTTCTGTCTGTCTTGAATGTCAAACCACTCAAGAGCCTTGTTTGCAGTCTGCAGGAATCTCTCGAAACTGATGGGTTTCAGAAGATAGTCGAGAGCATTGACATCGTAGCCGTCAATCGCATATTGGTTGAAAGCCGTAGTGAACACGATTTTCGTTTCCTTGCTGATTATCCTTGCAAATTCCAGTCCGCTGAGTTCCGGCATCTGGATGTCGAGGAATATCAGGTCGATCTTTTTTTCGCGTATGGTCTTAATTGCTTGTGTGGCACTGTTGTACACTCCTTCCACTCTGAGGAAGGGCACCTTCTGAGCATAACTTTCCAGCAGCTCTGCTGCCAGCGGCTCGTCATCAATTATCACGCAGTTAAGTATCATAGTCTTTTATTTTGTTATAAACGGTTGACTGTCAAGCGATTAATGATGTTGATGTTTTGTGTGGGTAACAAAATAGTAACAATAAGGCAAATCCAGTCTTTGGTATCTGTTTTTGTGGCAAAGATATGAAAAACAATCCGTTGGGTGAATGTTTTAATGTACTTTAATGGGGCTTCATTGGCTTTCTTGTGGTCAGATTCCAACCTTTAACATACATTAACTTGGTTACACTACTATATAGCTACCATATAGCTAATATATAGCCAACATAAAACTACTATATATCTACTATATATCTACTGCACAATGGGCAAAAATCTCACGTTCCTCGGGGATTTGGAGGATAGAAATAAAGTTCCTATATTTGCACCGTCAATCAGTTGCGGTTGGCGCAATAAAATGCCCTTCTTCAAGGTATTACATACCTACCAAATAAATAGGTGTCCCCAAGTTCTTGACCGCAACCAAGGCTTGGGGATTTTTCGTATTTGGGGATTGACATTCAGCGGTTATACAGGGAGACATTTTGGCCGCTGTCTCAAACCCTCTACAAGGCTGCATAAAGCGGTGCACGGAAACGTGCAGGGAGTGCGATAGAGGGGAGTCGAATCTGGACTCGCACCATGAGCGTAATGAAACAGATGAAGTGTTGCGGCCCTGCTGGTTTGCGCATTCCTTGAAAACGGACTCACGTTCGGTTGAAATAATCAAAGGAGATCCCGCGGCAGAAGGTGAGATTTTTTTCTTGCACTTCTGCTTAAGGGACTCTTTGTCCATGTACGGATCTACGATTGGTTGTTCAGTTGTTTATATATTCAATATATATTATACAGTAAGTATAAAGTAAAATATATAATATAAGAACATCAGTTCAAAAAAATAAAAAGTCGAAAAATCAAAATAAAAAAATGTCGGAAATGGATGTAAATATATCAAAAGAAGTTCAAGAACAAAAAGAAAGAATCAAAGTGTTAGAGGATTTCATCTCCTCTTTTAGGAAGGAAGTCCGTGAAAGGGATGAAGGTATCAAGGGCTTTAACGTATTCTGCCTGTTGGCAATTATTGGATTAGCCATTTCAATATTTGCAGTATGCCTTTTAGTAATCTACAAGCTATAGGTACAGGGTGATACGGTATAAGTTCACGACTATTCCACAAGGGCATGATTTGTTCACGTCCTTGTTTAGTTGTGATATAAGAATCCCCTGTTTGCCGCAAGTATCCATCGTCTTTCATCAGGCAATAGACCGTAAGGTTGTGCCAGGAACTCAGTTTGCCCTTGTGTGAACTGATAATCTTCCATATCTTATCTTCCTTCTTATCCCTTTCAGGAAGGTATTCCAGAAGTACATAAAGGATTTCAACCTCGTTTAATTTCATTTGAACAACATTGTAATCCGGCACTATATAATTTCAACGGAATTTTGTATATAATTTCTTGCCGAAATTGTATTTTCGAAAACTGGGTCGATGTGTTTAGAATTCTTCGTTAGCATAATTGTATGGGCCATAGCTCAAGTAAACGTAATAGAATTTATCTTTATCATCTTTCGTAATGAAAAGGTGATACCCCGGTTCATAGTCGGAGACAGGGGATACACCTCCTATAGCCCAAGGTAAACCTTTATCGTCAATACCTGTTGTCGGAGTATCGTACTTAGCACTTAATTTAGCCAGAAGTATATTTTTGAATTTTTTTGCCAAGGTGATATCTGTAAACCTGTCGGCAAAATAACATTCATTGAAATATGTATTATATCCATCTGATTGGAAACTGAACCGTATAGCATAGAAATTATATCCTGCGTATTCTCTGTCAAAATACCATATCTCGTTATTCTTTTCGATTTCCGCTTTGCCAAACTTATTTTCCAGAATAGACTTGGTAGCTTCGTAAGACAAGCCGAAGTCAACACCGCAAATGGACTTTTGCGAATAGGCGAATGTAGTGCATACAAATAAGACTACAACTAACATAAATCTCTTCATTTCTTCTGCATTTTAATTATCCTACATTTACATTTCTCTTACTGAGTCCACCGATGGTGGAGACGAGGATGTCGTAGCACTCCTTGATCGCTTCGTACTTAGCCTTCCAGATGGATTCGTCCTGTGATGGTGTGATGGTGGCTTCGACCTGTGCGCTGCCACTGTTGGACTTGTACATCTCGCCCTCACCACGGAGAAGCCATTCGGCTGAGATGTCAGGGAATGCCTCTAATATCTTGACAACAATATTCGCTGCCAAAGTTCTATCTCCACGAAGTTGCGGGTTGAGAGTAGCTTGTGCGACATTAATCTGTTTTGCGAGCGAATTAATCGAAATAGAGTTACAGGATAAAAATTCTCTAATCCTCTGTGTTATAAGATTTTCCATACATTATTTACATTTTAACCATACTTAATTAACCTTAAACCATAATCTAAATAGAGTAATTTACTTGCGTAATTAATCTGATTAGGTTATCTTTGCACCGTTGAAAGTTCAAGGATTACTCCTTAGCTTGTAAAAGATTTACAAAGATAATAAACAAAAATGAATATGCAAGCGGAATACAAAAAAATTATCAAAGTATCGCCAGAGAGTTGTACAAAGCTTGCTGCTCTGCATAACTGCTCAAAGCAGAGTGTGTATGCGGCATTGGCGTACAACACACATTCCTCCCTGGCAGGAAGAATCCGCATGGATGCTCTGAATGTGTTCGGGGGAATAGAGGCGGAAAAGGTAGTGTTTTACTAAAGGAGAATGGATATGATAAAGAGGATATTCAAACTATGGCTGAAACGAAAGATGAGAAAAAGATTTGGCGAGTCAGCCGTGCACTTCAATGAAGCATTTGAATGGGTATCAGACTCGCCAATGAGAGAGTGGAAGACCAAAATCGGTTGTATATCCCAATGCTGGAGTCGCACGACTTATCCAAATCGGGATTTACCGATAATAGAGATAAACTTACAGCGCGCCATTAGGATGTTCGGCACTTTCAAGAAGTAGGGTATAAAGGATGTACTGATAACCCATCTCTTTTCCTTTGGGTTTGAAATAAACCTGAGAAGAGACTTGTCTGACAGCCCATCCTTCTCCAACGAGTTTGGTTAGTTCGTTTTCATCCATTTCAAAATTAATGTCGGCATCGAACTGGACAACCTTAGTGAATGTAATGACTTTCTGTTTCATAAAATCGAATTAAAATTAAACATAAAACGTAGCTTCGGCAAAGATACAAAAGAAAACAACAATCGGGCAACGGCAGTAATTGAATAAACCATATTACGTAGCCACTTCTGTTTCATGAAGCTGCCGACCCGATTTTAATAAGGAGGACAAGATATGAATGAACTAACCATGATAGATGACGAGAGAATGACTTCCCTACAGATAGCAGAGGTTACAGGCAAGGCACACAAGAATGTGATGCAAGCCATCCGAAAAATGGAGACTGCATGGCAAAATGTATGTGGGCGCAAATTTCAGCTGACATCGCAACTCATTGATATGCCGAACGGAGGAAAGAGAAAAGACCCCTGCTACTCCCTCACCAAAGAGGAATGCCTCTACATCGCCACCAAGTTCAGCGATGAAGCAAGAGCGAAGCTGGTGAGGAGATGGAAGGAACTTGAAGAGGCCCATCGCCCGGCAGTCCCTCAGAACTACCTTGAAGCACTCAAGGCGATGGTAAGGATTGAAGAGCAGAAACAGCAGCTCGCAATCGAGAACCAGAAGCAGCAGGAACAGATATCGGACATCAGCCGTGAGAATGTGGAACTGGGGAACAAGATAACCGAGATGCTTCCGAAAGTCAGCTATTACGACAAAATCCTTGAGAGCAAGAGCACGATGACGGTAACGCAGATAGCACAGGACTACGGAATGAGTGCAGTGAAGATGAACAGAATCCTTGCAGAGTTGAAGATACAGAGGAAGGTGCAGGGGCAGTGGATATTGTATAACAACTACGTTCCGTGTGGATATGTTCACTCTAAGGCGGTGGACATCGTAAGGGCAGACGGACGGAGAGACGTGAAATACAACACCGAATGGACGGTGAAGGGTAGAATCTTCCTCTACAACAAACTCAAGGAGAGCAATATCATTCCTCTCATAGAGCAGGACATAAAGAAAGAACCAGTGCAACAGGCATTAAACCTATAGGATTATGGATGAGAAGGGAATAAAGAAGCAGCTCGACCGCATAGAGCTGTTTACAATGCTGGCAGCGAAGAATGTGCTGAACATCACAGAAGCGGCCTTTATCCTTGGGATGACTCCGCAGGGGGTGAGGCAGAAGGTGAGAGACCGGGAGATAGCAGCCTACAAACCTAATCACAACAGGTTGTATTTCAAAAAGTCGGACTTGGAACACTGGATGCTCCAGAACAGGAGCAGGACAGCTGAAGAACTTGAACAGGCAGCAAACCGACATAGTGTTATATAAATAAGTTTGAGAAAGCGCACATAGCTCATGGGAGCAGAGTCTGCACTGGATAGTCAGACAAAGGGCAGTTCGATTCTGCATGTGCGCCCTACAAGCCCGATGCCGAGGCTATGAAATCGGATGGGATAAACCTTCCCGGAGAGGTACGCATACCCAAAAGGAGTGCCGTTAACTACAGATGGTGTTTAGATGCGGAAGTAGCAAGGTGATTACCTACACCAAAACAGGTGGAATTGGGAAAGTCTTGGAGTGCCCGGTGAAGATGCAGTTTTCTGCCGAGACCCTTTAAAGGTAGCAGGATTCGGAAGCGCACCCGAACAAAGAATGTTCTAATGCAGCCACTGGTAGTCCCAAGCCTACACAAATGCAGAGGGGAACAGGGAGGCAGGATTTAAGCCATTTGGTCTTGCCTTTGGGTGGTATGTACTGCGTGTCTGTGTGCGTCATACCACCATTTTTTGATACCATACATTTTTTACTCATATTTATATTTTTATTCTTTCCCCCATGGTTCGTGAGAATAGTGGGGCTTTTAATTTCAGAACTTAAAATCAAAAGATATGGACAATTACAATTACCCTATGGGAGCCGATACACCTGATGCTCCTTGGAATCAGGAGATACCTGAGATGGAGAAATATGATGTTGAAGTGAACTACACTCTGACGAAAAATATGACGGTCTCTGCCTTTTCAGAAGAAGACGAAGACATGTTAGCCGGAATACAGGATGCAACACATTCGCCATTGCAGCTGATAGCTATTCTGAAGGAATATGTGGAGAAAGACCTTAAGTCTAACCCGGCAGACAAAAGAAAGCGGAAGCTGCTAAAAGAGTGTGAAGGTTTCACGCAGAACATAGATTTTTGCCCACTTTAAAACAATAACAATATGAAGGAACTAATAACGATCCAGTCGGAACTGAAGGCACCGAAATCCCAGTTCAACAGATTCGGTGGCTACAAATACCGTAAGGCAGAGGACATTTTGGAAGCAGTAAAACCTTTGCTTGCCAAGGAGAAATGCACTCTCGTCCTCACTGATGATATCGTCAGCGTGGGCAACAGGATATATGTAAAGTCCCTTGCAACGCTGAAAAACAACAGTGGAGAGACGGAGATGTCCGTGGGTTATGCCAGAGAGGAAGAGACGAAGAAGGGCATGGACGGAAGCCAGATAACAGGGGCTTCATCAAGCTATGCTCGCAAGTATGCCCTGAACGGTTTGTTCGCAATAGATGACAATGCGGACAGTGACACAACGAACACCGACACCAAGTCTGAGGCCTCAACACAACAGGCAAGCCAATCGACAGTGCAGCAGACGGCACAACAGGCTGCACCTGTGGCAAGCAAGTATAACCCGAACAATCTGCAAGAGGCGATGAATTATCTGAACCTATGCAAGACGAAGGAAAATCTTGTGTGGGTGATGCAGACATACAAACCACTGATGAGCAACGCACAGATGATGCAGGCCCTGTCGGCTAAAAGAAAGGAGCTGAAATTATGAAACAGATAAAACTGAAAACATCAAAGGTAAAGTTCATCGAGGAGACCCACCAATATTTCCTTGGCAAGAAGGAGTTGAAAGGAATAACAGGTACGTTGATCAACAAGGCTTTCCCGAATACATACAAGGGAATCCCGGAAAACGTGCTGATGAAAGCAGCCGAACGTGGTGGTATGATTCATCAGGCTTTTGAATTGTTCTGCACGGTCTGCGATGCGGACATCAAATCATATCCGAGTCCCATCCCTGAGGTATGTGATTTCAGCGATATGCTACAGGCATACGACCTACATCACATAGCGAGTGAATACATAGTTTCTGACGATGAGAATTTCGCTTCAGCTATAGACGGAGTGTTCGCTGACGGAGAAGGAAACCTTTATTTGGCGGACTACAAGACAACAGCAACGCTGCACTACGACAACGTAGCGTTGCAGCTCTCCATCTATGCCAGATGGTTTGAGCGGATGAATCCGAAACTGAAGGTGAAGGAGCTGGTCTGCATGTGGTTCAAAAACGGACAGAGCAAGTTCCAACCTTTGGCGAGAGTCGAAGACGAGAAGATAGACGAACTGATATCCGCATACCTGTCGGGTGATAAGGAATACCGATATGAGGTAGCGATACCCGAACGATTCTCAGCCTTGGAGCAGGAATACAGACTCGTCAGTGCGAGACTGGAACTGCTGAAGATGCAGCAGGATGACATAAAGGAGCAGCTGTTGAAAATGATGGAAGCAAACAAGCAGAAATCGATAAAGACGAGCTATGGCTCATACGCCTATGTAGCAGCATCAACCACGGAGCGGTTTGACTCCAAACTATTCAAGGAGGAGAATCCAGATGAATATAAGAAATACTTGAAGGAGAGCGAGTCTAAAGCCTCCATTAGAATAACATTAAAAAAATAACGGATATGGATATAACATTTACAGGGGTGATAGTGGAAGTGTCGCCAGTTCAGCAGGGGAATTCAAAGAAAGATGGTAAGCCGTGGGTCAAGCAGGAATTCGTAATAGAGGAGGTTAACCAACGCTATCCTTCACGTTGTGTGTTCCAAGTGTTCGGACAGGAGAGACTTCAGAAATTTTCACTCGGACAGGGAGAAATGATCACTGCCCATTTGGGCATCAATGCCAACAAGTCACAGGAAGGGAGATGGTTCAACAAACTTGACTGTTGGAAGGTAGACCGATTCGGTCAGCAGCAACAGAATGCTAATCCAACGTATGTGGCACAACAGGACACAGCTCCTGTGTATGCCCCACAACAAAGTGTGTTTGACCAAAATAACATGAACGGAGGTTTCGGACAGTCGGCAAGCAATCCTAACGTAAACGGAGGTTTTAAAAATCCGCCATTCTAACTAAAATATGTAGATATGGAAATCCATCTTGTAAGGACATCTCTTGGACTCCAGGCATACGGAGATGAAGACTATGAGATGCTGCGGAAGATAAAGATTGGCTCAGTTGTCAAGGCAAAGATAGTGCAACCAAGGAACGTGAAATTCCACAGGAAGTTCTTCTCAGTGATTAATGCAGCTTGGGACTGCCTGACGGAGCAACAACGTGAGAATATGCGCTCAAAGGAGACCTTCAGAGAACACCTTCTCATAGTGTCGGGATTCAGCGAACCACTGTACGACATCAACGGAGAAAAGTTCCTTGAAAGAGCGAAGTCAATATCTTTCGCCAAGATGGATGAGTCAGCCTTCGATATAGTGTATAACAGAGTCCTTGACACCATCCTGACTATACTCATAGCGGATGGTGTCTCGGAGAACGATTTCAACAACATCCTAAAAAACTACAGCTGATATGAAACAGAATATAGATGATATGAGCATAGCAAGACTATTGTATCTCGCAGTAAGGAAATGCGCAAGGATAGCAGTGAAGAAGTGTAAGAAACTTGCAGCAAAGGTATTTCACAAGAAGAACAGTCTGAACATACACGGAATCATTCCCGATGACGGAAGCGTTTTCAGTGTCAAGATACCAGACGAGTTCGTGGCATACATCAGTGGCAACGGAACGTTGAACGTCAGAAAGAGGTTGAACTGATGGCAACTCTTGAAGAACTGCTTGAGAAGGCAAGATGTGGTGAGCTGAAGAAGCCTCGCAAGAGGTCACTTAATGAAGAGCACCAGCTGCAATGTGCCGAGGTGAGATACATGAGAGGCGTTCACGGAGACCTGTCTCATGTATTTTTTTGTGTCCCGAACGGACAAAAGAGAACATCAAGGCAGGCTGCGTGGTTGCATGAAGAAGGACTGGTGAACGGAGTTTCGGATATGATTCTCCTGAAGCCGAATTCCAAGTACGGATATCTCTGCATTGAGAATAAGACGGAGAAGGGCAAGCAGTCGGCAGAACAGAAGATATTTCAGCAGGAGGTGGAAAAGCATGGCGGCAAGTATGTCATCATCCGCTCCCTGGATGAGTTTATAGAAACTATAGAATCTTATTTAAATGGCGAACTATGAAAGAAGGGAAAGAAGACGGAGACAGGTTTGAGATTAGCCCGGACTTGTTGGAATCCTATGCAGACCTGTTGGAGGTCTACGGCTACAAGGTGCAGCGTCCTGCAAGGGAGATACACGATGAATACACCTTTGAAAGAGCATGGAACTTGTACGAAAAGAAAGTCGGATGCAAGGACAAGCTGAAAAGGATATGGAGCAGGATGAGCAAGCGAGACCGCAAGGCAGCTACAGAACATATCCCTGCCTATGTTTTGTCTACTCCCGATAAAAAGTACCGACTAAACTTTCAGACATTTCTAAACCAGAAGCGGTGGAATGATGAGTTGAAGAGCGAAAGACCTGATATGAAACAGGTGAAGTCATACATGGAGAAGCTGCTTGAAGGTTGCGAGACGAAGGATGAGGAGACGAAGCGTAAAGAGAAGCGTAAGCGCATCTTGGGGATGATTGAAGCTGTAAAGGAGAATCCTAAATCCTTGATGCTTGATGTTCTTCAGGGTATGTACAAGAACGGAATGTTGGAAGAACTTAATATAGACTGGGAACCATAAATGAAAGAGAAGATTCTGTCCTTTATATCTGAACTTCAGAAGGAGCGTGAGGAAGCCCATATTTCCCCGGCACATGTACTGACCGTTGAAATCATCAACAAAGGCTTCCATAATCCTTATAAAACGCTGAATGAACTATACTATGAAGGAAAGATAGAATGGCACAGAACCATCAATGATATCGCATTTACAATCAAAGAAACTAAGGAAAAGAACTTATGAAATACGGAACACACAATTCGCTGACCTATGCCAAACTGGTGTGGTGGCAGCGTCCGTTCGCTTGGTTGATCAATCCGTTCTGTAGATGTCAGGACAAGGATATCACGGCACAGGTTAAGAGTGATGTAGTAGCATTCGACATTCAGATAGCACTATATAAGGATGCATGGAAAGCCTCACATGGTATAGCTTGGTATGATGTAGATGTTATCCCAATGCTTGAATATCTGGACAGGTTGGCATATAGTCTTAATACACGTTTCGCCATCCGTATAGGACTTGACCGACATTTCTTCAGAACAAAGAAGAAGAGAGGTGAAGAAAGAATCAGATTCGATGAGGTTATAGATTTTGTAATGGTAACGCTGAAAAACCTGCGTCCTCTTGGAGTCTATGTCGAATATTCTGAATGTAAGGCATTGGAAGAGTTTCAGCAGAGGTATATGGAGCAGAGGTATTGGTCTCTGTCATTTGCGAAAGAGAAAGCGAAGCAGACAAGAGGTATATGGAAATATCTCTATTATCTTCCGATTCCTCTTCTTTGGGCAAAGAAATATCGAAACGAATGGGAAGCCAAGGCAATCTTGGACAATAAGAAAATATTCATGACTGACTTTATTTGACGAACAATGAATATAGGATTGGTAGACGTAGACTCCCACGCTATACGCAAGCAATTCGGTTCGACCATATATCCCAACCTCGCCTTGTGCAAGATTGCAGCTTATCACAAAGCGAAAGGTGACAATGTAGAATGGGCAGATATGTTCGGGGATTATGATATTCTCTATAAGAGCAAGATTTTCAACTTCTCTCCCGATGATAGCTATGCGTATCGTGCCAAGACCATCATCAAAGGAGGAACTGGTTATGATATACATAGCCAGCTTCCCGAGGAAATAGACAGGATGAGACCTGACTATTCGATATATCCCACTGTTCCTGATGATACTGCATACGGATTCCTCACAAGGGGTTGCCCGAACAAATGCAAATGGTGTGTGGTCCCTCGCAAGGAAGGCGCAATAAAACCATATATGGACATCGACGAGATAGCAACACCGACAAGACGAAAAATCGTTCTCATGGATAACAATATCCTTGCAGCTGGAGACTACTGCCTGGAGCAGTTCCACAAGATACTCGACAAAGGATATGTAGTGGATTTCAATCAGGCTCTGGATGCGAGATTGCTCACCGATGAACATGCCAGACTTCTTGCGAAGATGAAATTCGTAGAAAGAAGAATCCGCTTCGGGTGCGATACACACAAGCAGATAGGCGAATGTGAACGTGCTATCTCTCTGATAAATTCGCATGGATATAAAGGTCAGTATTTCCTCTACACTATGCTGAATGATGACTTTGACGAGTGCTATTCTCGCATCAATTACTGGTGGAGAAGACTACAGGAAAACAGGAAACATCGCAAGGAGGGAGATGTCTATGCTTATGCTCAGCCTTACCGTGATCCCGACAAGAGGAACATTGTACCGCAGTGGCAGCGTGATATGGCTAACTGGGTGAACAAGAAACAGCTATTCTATACCTTGGAATTCAAGGACTTTGAACCAAGAAAGGGATTTAAATGTGAACAATATTTTGAATAATTATATCTATGAAACAGTAAGAATAATATGAAGAAGTACATAATCAAAAATGCGGATGGAAGCGAGCAAAGCGAAATGCAAGCCATCCACAAATCACGCAAAGAAGCCGGGGAAACCTTGATGGACTACATTTGCGACCACAACGAAGATTTGGACATTGACGATGACGATTATTTGTCGCCTTTTGATTTTGCCCTTGAAGAAGTTGAATGCACGGAAGTGAACGAAGTTATCACGGACTTTGAGAGCGCAAGAAAAGCCCTTGGTTTCAAGCCGAACACAGACTTTACCATTGCAAAGAAGATTCTTTCTGGAAACGTTGTTGAGCTTGAAGATGTTAGAAGACTTGTAACCTACATCAACCCCAAGCACATTGAAGCGTTGATTGCCTTAAACAAGTTGTTTACCATCGCACAGGCATGGAACAAGGAAGATGGATTTGTACCCGATTTCTCGGATAGGAATCAAGACAAGTGGTTTCCTTGGTTCGTGTATGACAAGGATGCTGCGGGGTTCGTGTGCTCGTCTACGTATTGCACGCCTACGACTGCGAAGGCGGCTTTCGGTCCTCGGCTTTGCTTCAAATCGCACACGCGCGCCGCGCAATTCGGCAAGCAATTCGCCGACCTTTACAACAAGGTTTTCTTGTAAAGCTGTAAAAAAATAATACACTATGAAGAAATATGAATAATATGAGAATAAGCTATTATAATTCAGATAAAGATAAAGCTGCTCGTAATCGTAATAGAAAACGAAAGTTCTTTACTATTAATTTCTATAATCGTATCTTGGAAAATATCCAATTAGAAATTTCATATAGAGGTCGTTTATTATGGATTGTTACTCCAAAGACTGTTAGGGTGTTTGGATTTTGGAACAAAGATTATCGCTGTGGTGGAAGTCAGAAGTTCTATCAGCATTGGGAAAATGACCATACTTGTTGTAGTCTTTAATCAATTAACTAACCATCCCCCTGGGATATAAAAAAATAAATAATATGGATACATGTAGATTAAATTTAAAGAAGTACATTGGTACTAAGGTAGTTGAAGCAAGACCAATGAACGAGGTTGATGCAGAGTCTGTTGGCTATGCACGTAAGAACATTGATAATCATGAATGGAGAGAAGGTTATCATGTAAGGTACACCAACCCAGAAGGCTCAACTTATGACAGTTGGTCTCCTAAGAATGTGTTTGAAAAGGCATACAAGCCCTCAGAAACTGTCCTTGACAGGCTCAAGATAGAGCGTAATGAACTAAGAGAGCGTATAGAGAAACTTGAAGACTTTATAGGGCAGAATTTCAGTAAAGCGGCAGAGAAGGCAGGTTCACTTCAAGCAGCACTGCTTGTTTGCCAACGTAGTTATATGGTAAACTACCTTGACGTGTTGGAAACGAGAATTGATTTGATGGAAAAAGAAACAGGTAACTAATCACCCTCTCCTGTAAAAGGTAGAGGGTAAACAATAAAGAATCATGAAAATACTATACAGAATACTGGTAATCCTGCTTTGGATTCCTATAATATTATTCCTTTTTTTGGGTCTGCCAATAGCTCTTATAATTTCTCCTGTGATATACCTTTTCACTGGAAGAACAGAAGGGCTTTTCTTTGATATGCATATCAAGGGAGTGGATTATTTGATTGATGTGGTAGAAATGCTTGCAAAGAAAGGAGAGTAGCCATGAATAGTAGACAACGAAAGAAATATGCTCATGTAACGAGTAAATGTGCACATAACAAGTCATGTGAAGAACAAGTGCCTTACTGCGACTTCTATTACACACGCACATTTTTTAGGTGCCCAAGGCAGCCTCAATTCACAAACCACTTCAATGATGAGCTGGAGATGTGTTATCTGGATATATGCGAAAAAAAATGCAAATCCTTCACACTCTCACGTGAGGCAATGAGGCTCGGAATGGAAAGAAGGAAAGCGGAAAAATGGATGAATCGCCATAAGTATTAACAATTTATAGATAGACTGACTATGATAGACGATAAAGCAATAATGGCAGCAGCCAGCAAGTATAATCCAGACAATGGATTCCATGAGGAAATGTGGAGAATATCCTTCATGGATGGTGTTGCATGGTTCAAGCAAGCCCTTTGGCACACCGACGATGAAATTCCTGAAAGCGGAAAAATCATCCTCATCAAAGGCTTGGAATGGGACAACACGGTAGGAGGCTACAATCTTTTCAACACCACAACGGATATAGACCTTGCAGATTTCGACAGGGAAATACAATGGGACAACTTCTGCGAGTGTGCAGGAGTAGATTTCACTTGGTGCTACATAGAGGATATATTACCAAATAAATAAACATAAAACGTATGGAACAAAACAAATACATCCCAGGCGATTGGGTAAAATACATAGGAAATAACTCATTAAAATATGTGCAAATATGGCAGGTAAGAGAGAATTTCCTATTTTGGAATCAGGGTATGGCATAGTGAATTTCAGTGAAGTACAGCCTATTCCCCTAACTTATGAAATGTTGGAGAAGAACGGATGGAAGAAAGAGATGTACTCATCGAGTAAAGGACAATATACTATCTTGGCAAAAGATTTTGATGATAATGTTTCACGTATAGTTGTTGTGTTTTTCAAGCAAGTAATAAAAGCAGAGGTATGGCATAGGGGCTATCATTTAGGTATTTATCTATCCTACGTTCACCAACTCCAGCACTTACTCTTTGGTTTGGGACTTGATTTTGACTTTAATTTAGGGAATAACTATGAGAATCATTATAGATGCTACGGCAAAACAATACACTTGTAAGTATTGTAATTCCGTTCTCGAAGTAGGTAAAAAGGATATAGCTCACGACTCTTTTGACTACGGTAGCTATACATTTGAAAGTAGCTATTATTATTGCCCATGCTGCGGTGAACGTAATAATATAGAAACAAAATAAGAAAGGTGAAGCGTATGAGTTACGAATCAAGAAAGAAATGTGACCTAAAGCACATTACAGGCTGTGGTCTATGTCCCCAGATGTTTGATTGTCCTTATGACAAGAACGAGAATAAGGCAGAAAATATTAAAACAGAATAAGAAAAGAGAATAACTATGAGAACAATAAAGTTTAAGGCGAAACGTCTTTTTGACAGCAAATGGGTTTGTGGATATTTCTATCAGGAGAATGATAATACATACATTATCGAGGATTGCCAAAAGGATAGTCCATTGAATAGAAACATCCCTTATAAGGTTGACCCTGATACCGTCTGCCAGTTCACCGGCTTCCTCGACAAGAACGGCCAGGAGATTTATGAGGGCGACGTGTTGCGGTCGGACATATATCCGTTCAGTTGTGTCGGAGACGATGCGTATGACAATTATTACGGCACGATAGGATGGAGCGAGTTGAAGGCTATGGCTACACCAATACCTGGAAGATTATCAATGCCAAGGATATGGGCGTTCCGCAGAACAGGGAGAGATTCTTCCTCCTGTCGCAACGCAAGGATGTGGCACAACCTTATAAGTGGCCGAAACCGATGCCTCTCGATACCCGGTTGGAAGACGTGCTCGAAGAGGAGGTTGCCGACCGATATTTCCTGAAGGATGATGCCGTGAGCAAGTTCCTCAAGGCAAACGACTCGGACAATGCCCTATTCATCCAGTTCGACCTGCCACCGACACACGAAGCAGCAATGTTCATCAAGACCGTGCTTCAGATATTCATGGAGCGTCACAACGGATGGGAGAAGGACATTGGGTGGAACGAAAGAGAACTGAGTTATTATCGCCCTGCCATCGCCAACCTCTACGAACTGTTCAAGGAGAACCCTAAGAAACTGGACGTGGAATATTGGCGTGGATTCTATGAAATGTATAAGGAGAATATAGAGAGGAAGAAGAATGAGAACTGACAATCCACCCGACTGGGTAATCCGCATCATAGCCGATATGATGCGGGGAGGTAGGTTGCTCACCTGCCCTGCCTCGATGTTCAGCGCAGAACGTTTCAACGGATCATTTCACGGCATAGCAATAACCATCATGTCGCGCACCGATTGCAGCGATGTATTCTTTGTAGCAGTAGAATTATGAACAACCTCCGTCCTATCATCCTCGGCTCTTACAGCCCTTCGCAGAACGGCATTATCGTTTCGCCTTGCGGAATAGCACCCTGTATAGCCGGGGGAGGCAAGGGGCATGATGTAGACAAGCCCAAAATCCTAATAGAATATGATTGAAAAACCACCAATCGGGAGGCAAATCGGATGTATTTGCTTAGGTCTCCTGATTCCTCCATCCCCCGGATGGCACGACCTGTGCCTTCGCATCTATTCACCCCACGGTTGCAGTCCGTGCGTTCCGTCAAGGGCACAAGACGCAACCATCTGCCCGAAAATACTCATAGAATATGATTGAAAGATCCGTCCTCATCCATTACCGCACGGAAGAAGCCAAAGCCTACAGACGTGAGCATGGCGACCTTGGCGGATGCAGATATCAAGACAAGCTGCATCGTCCCAGTCCGTGGCCGTGGAGTAATACAATCAGCACCGTAACGAAAGACAACCTGTTATGCTACGTTTTCACATAGCTGCTATTAGGGGCAGGTATTCCGACAATCCGACAGGCGGACGATACTGTCAACGGTTAGAGATAAACTGCGAGGGTACAACAAATGCGCTCACATCTGTAAATAAGGATAATATGGTATATATAATTTATGACTAATCAAATCCCATTTGTTCAACGTATGTCTCGCCTCGTCCCTCGATGGGGGTATTCTACAGCTCTCGCATCCAAATATTGGGACTGGGCAGGACTACGTGACGAGCACGGACAACACACAATCGTGTTGATAGAGTATGAATAATTACGAACAAAAACAAAATGATATGACAACAGTAAAAACATCAGACTTCTTCATCTGCACATACGCTTATGAGAAGAGACAGGAAGACGGAAATGCAAGAGAGTGAAAGAACAATATGTAGTAGACGCACTCAGCTTTACCGAAGCGGAAGCACGGATAATCGAAAGCATGCATCCTTACGCAAGTGGGGAAACACAGGTAGTGGATATATCAAGGGCACCGTTCAGCGAGATATTCTTCACCGATGACGAGGAGGCAGACACATACTATAAAGTGAAAGCCAATTTCATCAGCCTTGACGAGAAGACCGGGAAAGAGAAGAAGGTGACTCACTGCTTCCTTGTGCAAGGATCATCAACGCAGAATGCCCAGTACAATTTCGATGTGGAGATGGGCAAGACGATGATAGACTACACGGTGGGTGCTATCATAGAGACTAATATAATGGATATATTCCTGCACTAATCATTCGACAAATGAAATACCCCAGATATAAGATAAAGGAATTCGTAGGAGGGAACACTGAATATATCACAGAGTGCCCTTTTGGAGAAGAAGGAAAGTATACACACAGGATGCTGATGGTCGGCTCGTTGGCATGCCAACATTGCAGGCATTTCAAGGACATAAACAGAAAGAATCGTGTAGTGTCCTGTGGTTTTATGTAATAACGTTTAAAACAAGCAACAATGAAGACAAAGAAAATCTCAATCATCAGGCGCATAACAGAGCGCATTCTTGGCAAAAAGTTCTACATCGCAGTAATAGCGCAGAAGGGAACCAGTACATACTATGTAAACTCTACGATATACAGGTCTAAGGATGATGTGCTGAAATACAAGAAGCACGTTGACAACTTGCAGTCGGTGGTGTTCGTATGCTATTACTCGTTCCGTTCACGCAATGATTTCCGCCTGTCGGTCGGTGACGGAAAGGCAGTTGATGTTGAGGAGGCGAAAAAACTCGCAAACAAGTAGCGACAAAGGTTAACGGATAAAAATGGTATTTGAGAATCTAAAACTATATTTGCAATGACAATAAGAAGAATAATCAGAGCGATAAAAGGTCTGAGATATCGCAGATGCTTCGTTATGCTTGACGGACGAGGCAACTCAGTGACTCTCTCAAAGGGACTCTACAGGCACATCATGCGCAAGGAGAGGGACGATATGTACATACATGTGTTCAAGGCAGGGGATTCAAGACAGTACTGCTTCGCCTTCCGTGAGGACTTTGAACAGCTGAAGGACACGAATACCATCTTCACGCAGCTGCAATACAATGCCGAGCACAAGAAGATAGGTTTCAGTACCACTCAGCCGAGTGTTTCGGGGATTCTGGGTGACTACAATCTCCTCTTAGACAGGAAGGTGCGTCTGACGGTCTTCCCTCGCAAGACAACCAACAATGAGGTGTTCTACGAGATTCAGCGACCTTTGCGCTCGCAAAACGAAACAAGATGATACAAGACATCAAATTCCAAGGTCTGTCCAATTCTCCATCCGACAATAGTGTGCAGGATGGGGAGTTGGGCAGCTGCCTTAATCTTATACCAGAAGATGGGGAGTTGAAGCCGATACAACAGCCTGTGATGGTTGATGGGGGAGACTTCCTGTCTGAGGACGTTACAATCGAATACCTTCACAAAGTAAGCTATGATGACAAGATAATTTCGCATTACATCTGTTATGATAGCTTAAACGATATATGGTTCTGGCATATACTTGGCGAGCCTACAGAAGACGTCTATCAGATACAGCTCCCGACAGCGGATAAGTTCCACGTCAATTCCGTTAAAAGCATCGGAAATATCTTGTGCTTTGTAGGGGATGATGATATTTGGTATGCATTTTGGGATAGCAATACTAAAGACTATAAGATATTCAACCTGTCTCAGTTTAAACTATCAATAGAGATAGAACGAAATGCCACAACAGACGAGGTTATTCAGAAGCAAATAAAACTTGAGTCTGAAGAATTTTGGAATTTGTTTGAGAAGCATTATTGGGATGATGATAAAACAGAGAGTCTGACTTACCCTATCAGAACTAAAGCTAACAAGACGATAGAAATATTTAATCAGTGTGATGCTTTAGTAAATAAGAGGATGGAGGAACTTGGGGATGAGTATTTTAAGTATAGCACATTATTGGTGGCGGCTGTAAGGTTGTATGATGGAACATACATCAACTTTAGTCCACTGGCTATTCTTGATGCGACACAAGTAGGTTCCGGCAATTCTGATTCTGGCTACAGCAGGGTAACTCCTTCTTTCGCCTATTGGATAAATTATGACGATAGTCAATACATCCCTGTTCCGAAAAAATCGCAAGGCATAGAGTTTTCGACAGGATTCGCAAAGTTTTGGATAACCGCATCTTGCGATATAAAAGGGTATGAGACTTTAATAGATGGTGTTGATGTGTTTATCACGACATGTGAAAGTTTCCTTGACATAAAGAATTCTGTTTATATAGGTACTCCTCAAATAAACCATGAAACTTGGCGACGTTCTGAAATACCGATACCTTATCTTCAAGGTAATGATTTCCACAATCAGTTTGATGGACTCCAATTCTACAAGACTCTTCATATTGCAAATCAGCAGTTAGGACAAAAGTTTCCAATTAAAAGGGTATTAGGAACAGAGGTGTCCATATCTCTCGCAAACCCCTACGTAAAACATATAGGTGGAATAGTTGCCAACAACTACAATAATAGATTGCATATAGGAAATATTGTCGAATCAATAAAGTCTACTGATTACGACATTCCTTTCTATAATATTGTAGAACAATCGGATGAGAATTCAGCTTGTGACTTGGTGTTTGAATTTACGGATGATAACAAGGAGAAACTATTCTTCTCAGTTGAGAATAAAAAAATATCTACTCATAACCCAATCGTTTCTATTCCAATTAATGGGTATTCTGACCTTGTTGTATATAGTCGGTGTAAAAATTATGACGGAGAATATGTGTACACAAAAACACCATTTAAATTATATTCTTCGTCAAATACAGGATATTCATATTATGTGAAATGTGATTCGAAAAACGGTTTGCAAGAATTCATAATTGACACAGGGGCTTCTAATGCAGAAGAATTTGAAAAGGCTTTAAATTCGGTCTCTACATCCAAGAATATCATATCTCGTTCTCCTTCCCTCATCAAGGTCTCAGAGGCCGAGAATCCCCTCGTTTTCCCTGCCTCCAACAGTGTACAGGTCGGCTCGTCCGTTATAAAAGCGATGGCTGCCAACACCAGACCTATCACGGAAGGTCAGTTCGGTGATGCTCCTCTCTATGTCTTTACCGATGAAGGAACTTGGATGCTGATGTTGTCTACCGATGGAGTGTACCAAGCAAGGCAACCTGTCAATAGGGATGTGTGTTCCAACCCGGATGGCATTTTGCAGATTGATGATGCAGTCCTCTTCCCGACAGAGCGAGGGATAATGATGCAGACAGGCAGTACTGCAAAACTGATAACAGATGCCCTTGACGGTGCGGTGTTCGATTATATGCAGCTCTACAAGGAGAGTTATAGCAAGAAGATCCTTGCGGTCGGGAGCATCCCGGAAGCTGGCATAAAGTACATCCCATTCCGTCAGTTTATGAAAGGTGCAGATATGGTGTATGATTACTATGACGCTCGCATCATAGTGTTCAACCCAGACTGCGCCTACGCATACGTGTACTCTCTTAAAAGCGGATTATGGGGAGCGATGGAGAGCAATATAAAGAAAAGGGTGAATATCTACCCGGAATCGTATGCGATAAATGGAGACCGCAAGATAGTGGACTTCTACCAGAGTCAACCTGTTGGCCCAACAAGATATTTCCTCTGCACACGACCTATGGCGATAGGCAGTGCTGAAGCGTACAAGACGATGTTCAGCTGCATAGCAAGAGGGTATTTCCGTAATGAGGTGGGCAAATGTGGAATGGCTCTCTATGCAAGCAACGACCTGTTTAAATGGTTCCCTGTTTCCACATCGGTAAACAAGTTCCTCCGGGGTATGTGCGGTTCTCCGTACAAGTATTTCCGTCTCGCTCTGATAGGTAGCCTGCTGCCCGAAGAAAGTCTTGGCGGATTGTCTGCCGATTATCAGGAGAGATGGCAGAACAAGTTGCGATAATAAACAAAGGGAGTGCTCACGCATTCCCTTTGCCTGTGAATCAAACAATATGAAAAAAGTTTTTTTAAAACTAACCTATGAAAAACTAATCTTAATATGAAAAACTAATACCTATTTATGATTTGCCTGTCGCTATTTCCTTGATTTTTTCGGTTAATGTTGTCCTGAAATCCTTCGTGTCGTCCAATGTCACAGATTGCAGCATCGGCAGATTGAATTTCAGTGCTTCAAGGTAGAATCGACAGAAATCCTTCGGCTCGCACTGGGTCATCGAGAAAACGAACTTGCCGTAGTTTTCTCTTGAGTAGTCAGCCATCAGCTCCCGGAATTCTTTTTTTACAGGAGATTCATATCCCTTCTGCACTCCTCCTGTCTTCTTCCTGCCTTTGACAAATTGTCCCTTTTCGTTACGTTCTGCTGCCATAATCAGTTTATTGTACTGCAAAGATAAATATATATATGTAGACATCATTGTTATCCGTTAACGCTCCATATCGTGATTACAAGTATTAACGGATAAAACAACAATGCGGAGATGTATACTTAACTTTGTCACATTATTAATAATGTAAAGTATACGTATATGTGGGGAGCACTAATAGGAGCTGGACTTTCACTCGCCTCTTCCATTGCAGGAGGCATCTCAAATCGAAAGGCAGCGAAAAAACAAGAAGAAATGCTGAAAAAGCAGAAGGCGGACAATCAGGCATGGTATGACCGCAGATATAACGAAGACCCGACCAAGCGAGCGGATACGATTCGGTTGCTGACGCTTATGCAGGAGCAGATTCGTGACAGGAATCGTGCGGCTAAAGGCAGACAGGCGGTAATGGGAGGAACGGAGGATTCGACAACAGCAGTCAAAGAGGCTAACAACAAGGCTCTTGCTGATACAACATCACAGATTGTAGCGGCAAACGAAAGTCGTAAGGACAACATCGAGCAGCAGTATCAGCAGAACAAGCGCAACATCGAAAACTCTCAGATGCAGATGATGGCAGACCGGGCAAGCAACACAGCTAATACGGTCGCAGGAGTAGCAGGAACTGCATCCAACATCGCTAACCTCCTTGATGAGGCAGGAAAGAAGAAGGATGACTCTACGAAAAAGACAACTGAAAATAAGGCATAACTATGAGCGCATTGAGTTATCTACAGCAGAAAAATGGCTTAAAGACAACACAGACGGTTGTCAACAAGCAGCAGAGCGGTGAGGATGCAGAGCAGAAGGCTAACCCGATATTGCAGGCATCAACACTCACGGAGAGTCAGTTGCAGGACGCAGGGAAGAGGATTGACGAAGGGAACAATGCAGCTGCACAGAATGATGCGATGAAGGAGCGCACAATCGCTACACAACAGGCTATCCAGAAGGGTGTGAACGTCAACCAAGACCCTGACCCTGAAAATGATGATGACATCGCTAATATCCCTGTCGTTAAGAAGGACGAGACTCCTAAAAGGATGAGCTATGCTGATATGTTCAAGGCGATGTATGGCAATGGAGAAGAGGAGACGGAAGAACAAAAGAAGAAACGATTGAAACGTGAGCGCACGAACGCTATCATATCATCTGTCGGAGATGGTCTCAGAGCTTTGAGCAATATGTATTTTGCTACAAAAAATGCTAAGGTTAATCATAACCCAGAGCAGGATATGAGCGCAACTATGCTCAAGCGGAAACAATTGTTAGATACGCAGAGAGAGAAAAATCGGGCGGCATGGCTGAAGGGTTATCAGAAGGCCCAGGAACTTGATGAGAATGCGAGGAAGAATGATATGACAGCAGCAGAGGCGGTTCGCTATCACAATCAACTTGCTGAGATTGCTGCTCGCAAGGGTGATCAGAACGACAGAAAGCTCGACCAGAATCAGCAGAAGATAGACCTTACTAAATTCAAATATACGAATGACAAGGAGTATAAAGACAATTTAAACGAACTTAAAAAAGCGTATCTGGGAGATAAAATATCAATTGATCAATACAATGCGACAACTAAAAGGATGGCAGAAGAGAGGCGCGCAGCTAAAGCGAAAGAGTCCTCACAAGGTGACAAAAGCACTGCCGGGTATTGGCCCGAATACTATGAGATGATGGAGACTCCTGAAGGTCAGAAGAAGGTAAGAGATATCCTCAGAAAAATTAAAGCGACAAAGCCGACTCAGCACAACATCCGCTACATCATGGACAAGTTGAAAGGTAGGTCATCATCTGGTGGTGGAAAGAATCCGAGTCAGCACAAGAATACCACTTCTGGCAGAGGGAAAAAGAAGAAAAGACCATATTAATAATGTAAAGAAAAAAAACTATGGCAGATAACGACAATAGGTATAAATTATGGCAAACGATAAGCAAGGAGTATGACCTTCCTGACTACAATCAGTTCAGCAAGGACATGGAGGACGCAACAAAGCGCAAGTCCCTGCATGATGCAGTTTCAGCAGAGTATGACCTTCCTGATTTCGACCAATTCAGCAAAGATATGGGTTATGAGACGCAGACTACTCAGCAAGGCAATCAGAACGCTCAGAATGCCAAGAAACTGCAACAGACTGCACAATCCTCTCATGTAGAGGAGGATAGAGGTTTGTCAAGCGACAATGGGTACAGCAAACAGAAAACGGCATTCGACAAAGCGGCTGAACAAACCTGGAACAAACTTGCCCATAAAGGCGGAATCAGGTGGACTATCAAAGGACATCCCGAAGTCAAGATGGTCGCAGTCACTGATGATCTCGTCAAGAGATTCCCTCAACTTGAGCAATCGAGAGGATATCAAGTGCCCTTCAATATGAGCACAGGTACACCAATCATGCAGCATATAGATGACAAGGGCAACATCATAACACCAGACGAGGCGAGCGAGCAATACACGAAAATCCTCACTAACCAGGACTTTGACTATGTGCCGAAGCAGGAGACCGCATCGGTGCAGATAGGTAGTGTTGTCAATACCGCATTGAGCACAAAGGGTGGATGGCTCGACCGCATGGCACGTAAGAGTATGGCTCAATATGGTGATGACTGGGAGCACCAGAAGTTCGAATCTGATGGTAAGGAGGTAAGCTCATCTGACGTGTTCGGCAAGGTGAAGCAGACTATCTATGATTACTATAACTCTGTGCTCAAAGGGATACGCACTCATCTGATGTTCAATTCGGATGAGGAGAAACAGGCTTATGTTGACAACCTCTACAAGACCGGGCAGTTGAAAGAGGAAGACATCCCGAAGGCAAATGTGCTTCACTATGTGCAGAATGTTGATAAGGAAGAGCAGATTGAAGCGGTGAGACAGGCCACGTTGAATCGTCAGTTAGAGTTGTTGATGGCGCAAGAAAGGTTTAATCAGCTTCCGCAACGTGAAAAAGGCGAATCCGACTTTGACTATAATGACAGGATTCTTCATGAAGGTGCGTTATATGAACAGGACATTCGCAAACTCAAAAAACAGATTGCTCAATTAGATGCGGTCTCGGATGAACTGCAAGGCAACAACACATCGTGGAAAGAGTGGGGACATGCCTTCAAGACATCTGGTATCGGCTCATTCCATGCCTGGGATTTGGGTGCCACAGACTTGAAGGATGCGATTGAATTGAATAAAGTCGCAAACGGCATGAAGAGAGGCATGCAGATGACATCATCGGACTACATGGCCCTGAGGGTAATGTCACAAGCAAACGAGGCTGACGCAATCGAAAATGCGGTGATGCCTGTGTCGTACAAGTCCAAGAAGGGTGGTTTCATCTCAGCTCCTTTCTCATTCGGATTCTTTGTCGGTGGAGATATTGCAAAGGGGTTAACATCAGCAGTCAATAAGGTTGCAGGGAAGGTAATCAGTAAGGCAGTCAAGGGTGCAGTCCTAAAGGCAGGAGGCAAGAAAGCATTGAGTGCAGCTACGAATCTTGCAGAGA
>ERZ791573.379-NODE-379-length-26662-cov-12.881009_pt1 | contig 26662 bp, 17 predicted proteins | sample MGYA00509971_ERZ791573 | MGnify/ENA primary metagenome ERZ791573 (study PRJEB30046, sample SAMN00791921) | human gut metagenome | study: EMG produced TPA metagenomics assembly of the A metagenome-wide association study of gut microbiota in type 2...
GTTATGCTATTGAGAAAATGTGCAAGGAAAAGAAAAGTTTAAATCACTTCTATATAGAATTTAATAAGAACAGACAACATGAGTGATTTCATAATTATAATATTCCTTTTTCCAATCTTTTTCATGATACATGAGTTTGAAGAAATAATCATGATACAAAAATGGATAAATCATAATCAAATCAAATTAACTCAACGATTCCCCCATTTATACCCAATAATAAAGAAAGCATCAAAGATTGATACACATAAATTTTCTATAATTGTTGCTGAAGAATTTATCATTGTGTCCACATGTTGTACTATCAGTATATATACAGGGCAAATCATCTACTGGTATTGTTGTCTTGCGGCATTCAGCTTACATCTCCTCATTCATTTATTGCAATTTATCATTTGGCAAAAATATATACCTGCAATTGTAACAACCTTATGCTGTCTTCCATATTGTATTTGGGCTATATACAATACCATCCATATATTACCATTTCAATTATTAGTTTTTTATGCATTTATTGGTTTTATAATTGGGGGTGTAAATCTACTGATAATGCATAAAATTATGATATAATTTACTCTACGGGCTTTCCATGGGACTTAAATTCACGAACTGATAATGCATAAAATTATGATATAATTTACTCTGTCTAAATTTAAATCTATCCCTCACATATTGACTTGTCAACTTAGTCAGGAATTAATCTTCAAACTGACAACTATTTTCAGTACACTTCAAACCTCAAAAAACGCACTTGTGTTTTCTATCAAACGTAAGTACGTTTTTCCCCTGTGCTTAAAAAGCCCCAAATTTTCTTTATTTATTCAGAAAATATACATTTAAAGGCAGTTTTTTAGTATCTTCGCTCCAAACTAACCTGACTAACCTATGTCTGTACTCCGATATTTCATCATTATAGGGATACTTGCCGTGGGAGTATACGTTTTTTCGTGTACCTCCCCAACTGAAGCACCTTCCCCTGAATCTACAGAAATAAATACTCATACCGATAGCCTGTTGCAGTTCAGGATTTATCTTGAACAGGCCCGCATCAGCCGTTTTAAAGGAGAGAATCAGGAAGAAGCTCATTTCTTAGATGCTGCGGAAAACATCGCTCAATGTCTGAACGACTCGTCCGTATATGCAAACTTATGGCAGGAGAAAGCCATGCTTTACCTGCCGCATCAACCGGAAAAAGCCAAAGAATTCTTTCAGAAAGCACTTGCCTATATGCCTTCCGGCACTCCGGTCTCCATCGCACAGAGTGAACTTTACCTTTCCCGCATTTATTTGGAACAAGGACAGACGGACAGTGCCTTCCATTACATCAACAACGCCATCTGCCAAAATTTGCCGAGAAAGGAAACTGCCGCCTTACACCTTCAGAAGGGCTACATTTTTGCCTTTCTTCTGCAAGCTGACTCGGCCACGCATCACATCCTGCCTTTTTTACCTGATGCCTCCTTAAAACAACGCACAGAAGCTTACCGTCGTCTATTCGAAATGTACGGAAAGAAACAGAATGAGAAACAGGAAAACATCTACATGCGAAAATACATTCTGTCGCATGACTCGCTGAGTGCCGAACGAAAGGAAATGGTCATCGAAAAGATACAAGATATGCACGAATACAAGTTGCAACGCGAACGGGCCAACAAAGCGGAGATGCAGGCAGCGCACCACAAGCTGGTTTTCTACCGGATTGCGGTCACCTTAGGCGTGGTGATTCTTATCCTGCTTTTACTTCTTCACCGCATCCGCGTGCACAAGCAAAAGCTGACAGAAGAACTAAAGGCTACCCAGTGGATGCGCATGGAAGAAACACTGAAAAGGAAAGAAGCGGAAGTGGCACTGGCCCACGAACAGGAAAAATTGAAACAGCAGGAAATTGACCGGCTGAATAAAAGCGTAGCATACTACCGGCAACTGAATGCCATCACGCTTCCTTCTCTGTTGCGGAAAAGGAACTCGCAAGGTGCACTTCACCTGACGGAAGAGGAATGGGACATTATTCAGCAAAACACAGACACTTGCTTCGACGGATTTACCAGACGACTGAAGGAGTGTTACCCGCAACTTACGGAAGAGGAACTTCGTTTCTGCTGTCTGGTAAAGATGGATCTTCCCATGTCGTTACTATCCGAAATTTACCATATTGCCAAAGGAAGTATCTCGCGCCGGAAAATGAGACTGAAGGAGAAAATGCACATCGAAAACAGCAGTTTTGACGAGTTTATCACCGCATTTTAAGTGTTATGTACATCATAAAAATTATCAACTATCTAATTCCCAATAGATTAAATTTTATTTGTGTACATCAGATTTTTCCCTGACTTCCATCTGTTCACTTTACCTTTGCAGCCGTAAATCTATTTAAACATACGCGACTCATGAAAGTGAAACAACTACTTTATGGGATGATGTACGGCTTATTGATTTTCTTCACTGTATCTTGCAGTGAAGAAAATTCAGAAAATCTACCAGACAATGTGGCCATTTATCAAAGCTACCTGGTAGCTTTTTCTGATTCACAGCCTACCCTGGCCTACGCCCGTTTCTCTCCAGAGAAAGACGTACCCCTGAAAGAAATCAAACTGACAGGCGGAGCATCCATCATGGCCAATGGCAAAGAGATGGAATACCATTATTTTGATGGAAATACAATATTCGGTTATTCCTATTCACTGGCACTCGGAAAAGACGAACAAGTCTCATTCGTGTTCCAACGCAAACGGCAGCAAGAAACCCGTATGCTGACCAATTATGCCTACAAGGAATGGATTAATGAGATACATATTCCTTCGGAACTTATCACGATTACCAATCAGGAAGTGGTTGGATGGAAGGGTGAGAAAATCGCGTCCAATGAAGAACTGGAGGCCACGCTGGACAGCCCCTCACATTTGGAAGAATATACCGCTTATTATGGTACATTGAACGAAAGCCGTGACGGAATTTCGTTTAAGAATGTGCCGAAAGGAAAATATATGCTTACGCTGAAACGCATCCTGAAACTGGAAACCAAAGACAATGACGCTCCCGCCAAAGGAGAAATCAGGCTGGTTTTCTACGACAAAAAAGAAGTAACGGTGAAATAACAAGACATAGCTTAAAATGAGAGGAATTTTTGTAATCATTTTGCTAATTTGTAGCTTGTCTGTGTACGGTCAGACTGAAAAACGCCCACTTTGGAAAATACAACTGGAGGGCGCACTGGACAATTACAGCAGATGGGAGGTAGAACCGTCTGTCACTTTCCAGCCTTTCAAGTATGCCGGCATCGGAGTCAGCTTTCTTTTTAGCAAAAGTCTGGATGACATCCATCTCAATGGAGTCTCTGCTAACAAAAAATTCCGCTTTGAATTGAACGATGAAAAGGTTCTGTCCACCCACCTCGCATGCAGAATTGCGCCACAATTCTACACGCCTTCGTGGATATTAGGACATGACCAAGAATATGCCTTGTACCTGACATTCAGTCCAGGCATCACTTGTTCGTTTTCACCCACTAAACATATAACCCTGGCCTATTTCCCAAACTCCACAGGTGTATGGACTCCCCACCACTATGAAGAAATCACAACTTCCCGTGCGGAGCCTTTATCCTTTCAGCTGAAAACTTCCGTTTCGTTGGAAATAGAAGAAAGCCTGATAATCTCTCTGGGATACACCCTCTCTAACCTTGACCCTTACTCGGGCGTCCGGGAAACCGTTTTCGACGGAAACATGCTGAATCTCGGAAAGAAGCGCCCATTTTTTCATTCACTCTCGATCGGGATAGGCTGGCGGTTTTAAAAACTGGGTCGGATTAACGTCCGGCCCAGTTTTTTATTCTATTCATAGCTTCCTGGCAATCCTCACGTTTGCCAAAGGCTGTCAGTCGCAGGAATCCTTCTCCGCTTGGTCCAAATCCAACTCCCGGAGTTCCCACCACATTGACCTCGTGAAGCAACATTTCAAAGAAGCTCCATGAATCCAGTCCTTCGGGTGCCTTTACCCAGATATAAGGCGCATTCACTCCTCCATAAAGTGTAAATCCGGCAGCATGCAATCCTTCACGCATCAAACGGGCATTCTCCATATAATAGGCTATGGTTTCCTTAATCTCAGCTTGTCCTTCGGCGGTATAGATAGCCTCTGCCCCTCGCTGGGTGATATAGCTGGTACCATTGAATTTCGTACACTGCCGACGGTTCCATAAATGATTCAAAGCCACTTGTTCACCCGAAGCCGTCATAGCTTTCACTTCTTCCGGTACTACGGTATAACCGCAGCGTACGCCGGTAAAACCAGCTGTCTTGGAGAAGCTACGGAATTCTACGGCACACGAACGGGCTCCCTCTATTTCATAAATAGAATGTGGCACATCACTCTCACAAATGTAAGCCTCATAAGCCGCATCATATAATATCAGTGCCTTATGTGCCAGTGCATAGTCCACCCACTTCTGCAATTCGGCTTTGGTCAGCGTCGTTCCCGTAGGATTATTAGGGTAGCACAAGTAAATCATGTCTACCGATTCTTGGGGAAGAGACGGGATAAAATGGTTTTCTGCCGTACAAGGCAGATAAGTCAGACGATTCCATTGTCCGTTCGCCTGCAATTCTCCAGCTCTCCCGGCCATGACGTTACTGTCAATATACACCGGATACACGGGGTCTGTTACCGCAACTTTATTGCCTGTGCCTAAAATATCTCCAAAATTACCGGTGTCACTTTTAGCTCCGTCACTCACAAAAATTTCTGTCGGACGCAATTCTACTCCACGCGAGCGGTAATCATGTTCCAGAATAGCCTGAATCAAGAAATCATATCCTTGTTCAGGACCGTATCCATGGAAAGTTCCGGCATCGGCCAGTTCGTCTACCGCACGGTGCATAGCCTTGATAGAAGCCGGTGGAAGCGGACGAGTCACGTCGCCAATTCCTAATCGGATAAGTGCGGCTTCCGGATGAGCCGATTTAAAGGCATTCACTTTTTTAGCAATGCTCGAAAACAGATAGTTTCCGGGCAACTTGATGAAATTATCGTTTACTTGTATCATATATATCTTGTCTTACTCTTTTAATTCGATTGTTCCGTCAAATACTTTTACTGCGGGTCCTGTCATATACAAATGCTGCCCCTCTCCTGCCCAGTCGATGGTCAGGTCACCTCCATCCATACAGACTGTTGCATGGGAGCCGCATTGTCCGGAAAAGGCTGCTGCCACAGCGGTAGCACATGCTCCCGTACCACAAGCTTGTGTGATACCGGATCCTCTTTCCCATACCCGCATGCGTATGTTTTCCTTATCCAACACCTGAGCGAACTCCACATTTACCCGATCCGGGAAAAGCGGATGACGTTCAAGTACCGGTCCTGCTTCCGCAAGAGCTATCTCTTCCATTTTATCTACAAAAATAACCAGATGAGGGTTTCCCATTGACACAGCCACTCCTTTCCGGAAGGGATAAGCATCGCCCAAATCCACCCAGTGAATATCGGCAGGAATTCCCATATCCACCCGAACAGACTCTACTTTTCCTTCCTTTACCTGCAAATGCAGTTCCTTGATACCGGAAAGCGTATCCAGCAAAATATCCGTCTTCGTAGTCAGTCCATATTCATACAAATACTTCCCGATACAGCGACTGGCATTTCCGCACATCTTGGCCTCAGAACCGTCCGCGTTAAAAATACGCATACTAAAATCAGCTTTGTCCGAATCGCCAATCAGCACCAGTCCGTCACTGCCTATCCCCGTATGAGGACGGCTCCAGGCTATGGACTTTTCTTCCGGATTAGTCAACGGGTATTTCATCGTATTCACATAGATGTAATCATTACCCAGACCATGCATCTTTGTAAATTCTATTTTCATATCTGATAATCAGTTTAGTTTTTGTATCCCTCTTCATGTACATCGGTTACCGCACGTCCGCTCGGCTCATTGATATGCTGGAAAGCTTTATCCCAAGCCAGTGCCTCCGCTGTAGAACAAGCCACACTCGGTACGCTGGGAACACTCTTAGCCGCACTCTCACTCGGGAAATGCTCCTCAAAAATAGAGCGATAGTAGTACTCTTCCTTGTTGCGAGGAGGATTCACCGGGAAACGTTCAGCCGCATGCGCCATCTGTTCGTCGGATACTTCTTTTGACGTGAATTCCTTCAGCGTATCAATCCAGCTGTATCCCACACCGTCACTAAATTGTTCTTTCTGACGCCATGCCACGCTTTCAGGCAACAAGTCGGCAAAAGCTTTGCGTACGATTTTCTTTTCGATGGTTTTTCCGGGGCACATCTTGGCTTCCGGATTCAACCGCATGGCCACATCCAAAAACTCCTTGTCCAGGAACGGCACACGTCCTTCTACTCCCCAAGCTGCCAATGATTTATTGGCCCGCAAGCAATCATACAAATAAAGCTTGGACAATTTACGCACAGTTTCTTCATGGAAAGCCCGTGCATCGGGGGCCTTGTGGAAGTACAGATAACCACCAAAAATTTCATCTGCTCCTTCTCCGCTAAGCACCATCTTGATGCCCATACTCTTGATGACACGAGCCAGCAAGTACATAGGTGTAGAAGCTCGAACTGTCGTTACATCGTAAGTCTCAATGTAATAAATCACATCGCGAAGTGCGTCGAGACCTTCCTGAATGGTGTAGTGAATTTCATGGTGCACGGTACCGATGAAATCAGCCACTTCACGTGCCTTGGCCAAATCGGGGGCTCCCTCCAGACCAATAGCAAAGGAATGAAGCTGAGGCCGCCATGCCGCCATCTTTCCATCCGTTTCCACACGACGGGCTGCATAACGCTTGGCAATGGCAGAAATGACCGAACTGTCCAGACCTCCTGAGAGCAATACGCCATAAGGTACATCACTCATCAGTTGCTCACGTACGGCTTTTTCCAAGCCTTCCCGCAAAGCGCTTACCGATGCCGGAGCATCAGCTACTGCCTCATACTGAATCCAGTCGCGGACGTACCAGCGGGTCATCCTCCCGTCCTTGCTATAATAACAATGTCCGGGTAAAAAGGGTTCATAACGTTCACAAAAACCTTCCAACGCTTTCAGCTCACTGGCACAATAGACTTTGCCATCGCTGTCATAGCCAATATAAAGTGGAATTACGCCAATAGGGTCGCGGGCTATGAGAAACTCATCTTTTTCTGAATCGTACAGCACGAAAGCAAAAATACCATTTAGCTTTTCCAGAAAATGTATTCCGTATTCTTGATAAAGTGCCAAGATTACTTCACAGTCACTTCCTGTCTGGAAATCATATTTTCCGGCATACTCCTTACGAATCTCACGGTGATTGTAGATTTCTCCGTTCACGGCCAGTACCACTTTCTTATCGGGTGAGTACAAAGGCTGTCCGCCACTCTGCGGGTCTACTATCGACAAACGTTCATGCGCTAAGATAGCCGATCCCCCACAATAAATTCCACTCCAGTCGGGACCACGATGACGAATCTTTCGAGCCATGGCCAATGCTTTTTCACGCAACTCTGGAGTCTGTTTTCTGATATTTAAAATAGCTGCAATGCCACACATAATCGTAAAGTTGTATTTATATTTTGTATGTAATCAATTATTTTCGGCTTAAATATGCATCAATGTCGGCTGCGGCCTTCCGACCGCCTGCAATGCACTTCACAACCAGACTGGCTCCGGTAGCTGCATCACCGGCCACAAAAACATTTGCCGGGAATTCGGGTTGTACCGGACGAAGGAATCCCATCGCCAGCAATACCAAATCGGCTTTCAGGATTTCTTTCTTCCCAGTCGGCTTCATCACCGGACGTTCTCCTTCGGCTCCCGGAGTCCATTCCACTTCTTCCACTTCTACACCGCACACTTTCCCGTCTTCTTCCAGGAAGCGGTTGGAAGTCAGACTCCACCGACGTATGCATCCTTCTTCATGACTGCTGCTGGTTTTGAGAACCACCGGCCACTGCGGCCACGGAGTATTCGGATTATGACCTACAGGAGGCTTCGGCATAATTTCAATCTGCGTCACACTGAGTGCTCCCTGACGGTTACTTGTTCCGATACAGTCACTACCTGTATCTCCACCTCCAATTACCAGCACATGCTTACCTTTTGCCGTGATGCGTTCCTCCTCTGGAATGTGCTGCCCGGCCAGCACGCGGTTCTGCTGCGCCAGCATCTCCATGGCAAAATGGATACCTTTCAGTTCACGTCCGGGGATATTCAAATCGCGTGCCTGCGGCGTACCCGTACAAATGCAGTATGCATCAAATCCTTCGGGAAGGTTTGTCACGTCAATATCGGCATTGACCTTGAAAGTGATTCCTTCTGCTTCCATCACTGCCACACGGCGGTCGATTACCGACTTGCTGAGTTTAAAATTCGGAATACCAAACCGCAACAAGCCTCCCACGTATTCCAGTTTTTCGAACACCGTCACCGCATATCCTCTGCGGTTCAACTGATTGGCGGCAGCCAGTCCTGCAGGTCCGGAACCGATAACCGCCACAGATTTTCCGTTTCGTTCATATTGACGAGCCTGTACATACCCTTCACGAAAAGCAGCTTCAATGATAGCAGCTTCATCTTCACGAATGGTTACCGGTGCATCCATACTCAACTTCAACACACAACTCTTTTCACACAATGCCGGACATATACGGCCGGTAAACTCCGGAAAATCATTGGTTCCGGTAAGTATCTCATAAGCTTCTTTCCATTTTCCCTTGTACATGGCATCCTGGAACTCCGGAGGACGATTACCCAACGGACATGCCCAATGGCAGAAAGGTACCCCACAGTCCATACACCGCGATGCCTGGAGCTTTCGCTCGCTTGTGTTCAACGTCTGTTCCACTTCACTGAAGTCCATGATACGGTCGTGTACCGGACGGTATCCGGCCTCTTGTCTGGGAACGGTCAGAAATGCTTTTGGATTTCCCATATATCTAGTTTTTTACTGTTCAACAATTAATCAATAATCACGCTGTACTTCGGCTATCTTCTGCTGCAGTTTGCGCATCTGCTCTTCAGCCAGCACTTTCTTGTATTCAATCGGAGTTACCTGAATGAATTCTTCCACATAACGGCTCCAGTTATCCAACATCGTACGTGCCAGTTGAGAACCGGTGTACAGATAATGCTGACGAACCAGTTCATGCAGTTCCTTGCGGGCTGTAGCATCTTCCAACAGAGAAAGCTCTACCATTTCCATGTTACAGAAGTAATCGAAGTTACGGTCTTTATCCCATACGTAAGCAACTCCCCCACTCATACCTGCAGCAAAGTTACGTCCGGTCTTACCCAGTACGACTACTCGTCCGCCTGTCATGTACTCACAGCAATGGTCGCCTACTCCTTCTACTACCGTAATGGCACCGGAGTTACGTACGGCAAAACGCTCACCTACACATCCATTGATATACACCTCTCCACTCGTGGCACCATACAACAATGTATTACCAGCGATTACGTTGTTTTCGGCCAGGAAATTGCTTCTTACCGGAGGCTGTACCGAAATATGTCCTCCGCTCAAGCCCTTGCCCAGGTAATCATTCGCTTCACCTTCCAGCTTGAAGCTGACCCCATGTGGAAGGAAAGCACCGAAACTCTGTCCGGCTGAACCTTTAAACTTCACCTGGATGGTCTGTGCGGGCAATCCAGCCTGTCCATACTTGGCAGCTACGGCTCCAGAAAGCATGGCTCCTACCGAACGGTCGGTATTGGATATGGCATATTCCAACGATACCTCCTTACGGTTTTCCAGTGCTTCGCGTGCAGCAGCCAGCATGCTGACATCCTTCACGTGCTCTATCTCATGACGCTGTTCCGTTACATTATGTAAGGCTGCACCGTTATCGACTTTATGCAACAATTTACTGAAATCGAGCAATGAAGCCTTTTCATGAGTTGTCGGACGTATTTCAATCAAATCCGTACGTCCTACAATGTCTTCCAGACGGGAGAATCCCATCTCTGCCAGGTATTCACGTACCTCCTGTGCCAGGAAACGGAAGAAGTTGACCACATAACGATAATGTCCGCGGAAATGTGCCCGCAACTGCGGATCCTGTGTAGCCACACCTACCGGACACGTATTGGCATGACATTTACGCATCATGACACATCCCAAAACAATCAATACAGAAGTTCCGAATCCAAACTCTTCTGCTCCCAGCAAAGCCATGCTGATGATGTCACGTCCAGTCTTCAACTGTCCGTCAGTCTGCAAACGTACCTGACCACGGAGTCCGTTGAGTACCAGTGTCTGCTGTGTCTCGCTCAGACCGATTTCCGGAGAAATACCGGCATAGCGCATGGAAGAGGCCGGAGAAGCTCCTGTTCCACCTTCTGCTCCTGAAATGACAATCAAATCAGCCTTTGCTTTTGCCACACCGGCTGCGATGGTACCAATACCACTTTCAGCTACCAGTTTCACACTGATTTTGGCTTTCGGATTCACGTTCTTCAAATCGAATATCAGCTGAGCCAAGTCTTCAATTGAATAAATATCGTGATGAGGGGGAGGCGAAATCAACGAAATGCCCGGAATAGAATGACGCGTCTTGGCAATCACTTCATTTACCTTGAATCCCGGAAGCTGTCCACCTTCACCCGGTTTAGCACCCTGTGCTACCTTAATCTGAATTTCTTCGGCATTCACCAAGTATTCAGTGGTTACACCGAAACGTCCGGAAGCGACCTGTTTGGTCTTACTGCACAAGGAAATGCCATCGTAGGTTTCATGGAAACGGTCGGAATCCTCTCCTCCTTCACCCGTATTACTACGGGCGTTCAGCTTGTTCATGGCCAGTGCCATGGCTTCATGCGCCTCTTTACTGATAGAACCAAAAGACATGGCGCCCGTTACAAAATGCTTTACAATTTCCTCTACCGGCTCTACATCTTCCAATGGAATCGGATTACGGTGGAAAGAGAAGAAGTCACGCAAGAATATCGGACTTTCCTTTTCATCTACCCGACGCGTATATTCCTTGAACTTAGCATAACTTCCCAAACGAGTGGCCAACTGCAAAGCACTGATAGTTTCCGGATTCCAGGCATGCTTCTCGCCATCCTTACGGTAGGAGAACTGACCGATGTAAGGCAACAAATCGTCGACCTCTTTTGCAAAACCTGCATCATGGAACGCCTGGTAATCTTTGGCAATGCTTTCCAATCCGACACCTCCAATGGATGAAGAAGGAGTACCGAAGTAAGTAGAAAGCACTTCACTGCCCAAACCAACGGCTTCAAAAATCTTTGCTCCACGGTAAGAACGTATCGTACTGATACCCATCTTACTCATTACTTTATAGAGTCCCTTGCAAACGGCTTTTATGTAGTTCTTTTCGGCGGTTTCATAATTCAACGGCACATCGCCTTTCTTCACCATGTCATCCAGAATGGCAAATACCATATACGGATTGATGGCGCTCGCTCCATATCCCAGCAACAAGGCAGCGTGCATCACTTCCCGAATTTCTCCACTTTCTACCACCAATGCGGTCTGTACTCTCTTTTGTACAGAAATCAGGTGATGGTGTACGGCACTTACAGCCAGCAAAGAAGGAATGGCTGCATGTGCTGCATCAATCTCACGATCGGAAAGAATGATGTAGTTCACACCTTCGTCCACTGCCGCCTCGGCTTTCTTGCACAACTCATTCAATGCCTCACGCAGACCTTCCGCTCCTCTTGCTGCATCGAACAGCATCGGCAACTTCACGGTATTGAACCCTTTATAACGAATGTTGCACAATATATCAAGCTGCGTATTGTTCAGAATCGGATGTGGCAGACGCACCATCTTACAATGCGATTCACTCGGCAACAAGATGTTGGTTCCTACAGCTCCGATATATTCCGTCAGCGACATCACCAGTTCCTCACGTATCGGGTCGATTGGCGGATTGGTCACCTGAGCAAACTGTTGACGGAAATAATTGAACAATATCTGCGGCTTGTCGGACAACACAGCCAGAGGAGTATCGTTACCCATAGAAGCTGTGGGTTCGGCCCCATTCATACACATTGGAGTAAGTGTACGTTCTATGTCTTCGCGAGTAAATCCGAATGCACGCAGGCGACGTTCATAATCAGGTACAGAATTGGAAATCTTACGGCCACTGCGTAATGTATCCAGTTCAATACGGTTGGTAGAAAGCCACTGACGATAAGGCTTGGAAGCCGCCAACTGGCTCTTCAGTTCGCCATCGTAGTAAATACGTCCTTCCTGGGTATCTACCAACAATATCTTGCCTGGCTGAAGACGGCCTTTTTCCTTAATGGCTTCAGGTTCAAAATTAATGACTCCAGCTTCGCTGGCTACCACCATCATATCATTTTTGGTAATCAGGTAACGTGCCGGACGCAAACCGTTACGGTCGAGCATACCACCTGCATAACGTCCGTCGCTGAACAACAAGGCAGCCGGTCCGTCCCAAGGTTCCATCAAAATGGAATGGTACTCATAAAACGCCTTCAGCTCCTCACTAATCGGATTCTTGTCATTGAATGACTCTGGCACAAGCATAGCCATGGCATGCGGCAGGCTCAATCCTGACATCACGAAAAACTCCAACACATTATCGAGTGAGGCACTGTCGCTCATTCCCGGCTGTATGATCGGACCTATTTTCTTCACGTCACCTAATAAAGGAGTGGAAAGTACACTTTCACGCGCCTCCATCCATCCTCTGTTTCCACGAATGGTATTGATTTCTCCATTATGGGCTAACAAGCGGAAAGGCTGTGCCAAACTCCAGGTCGGAAATGTATTCGTACTAAAACGAGAATGTACGATGGCCAGTCCGCTGGTAAAGTAAGGCTGGGTAAGGTCCTGAAAATATTCACGCACCTGTACCGAAGACAGCATACCTTTATATATAATATTTTTACTGGACAAGGAAACAATGTAAAAGTCCTTATGATGTACACGGCGTTCAATCTTTTTACGCACAATATATAAGGTACGTTCAAAGTTTTCCAGGTCGGTTGCCCCGGTAATGAACACCTGCTTAATGTCTGGTTAAGTCTCCAACGCACTTTTTCCTAAAATAGAAGAATTCACGGGCACGGAACGCAAGTGCATCAATGACAAGCCTTCACGCTCTACCTCCTCAATCAGGATGCTCAGAATGGACTCCTGTTCCTTCGCGTCTTTCGGAAGAAAAACCAATCCCGTACCATATTTCCCCTTTTCAGGCACCGGAATTCCTTGTAACAATATAAACTCATGTGGAATCTGCAGCATAATACCTGCACCGTCACCCGTCTTGTTGTCAGCGCCTTCTGCGCCACGATGTTTCATATTTTCCAAGACCTTCAAGGCTGCATCCACCAATTCATGTGATTTATTACCATGAATATCTACAATCATACCTACTCCACAAGCATCGTGCTCGTACTCCGGTTGATAAAGCCCGGAAGATGTCTGATGACATTCTGTTACTTCCTGCTCTTCTTTTCTCATAAATTTTCCTGCTAACCTCATTTTATCTTTCATTATTAATACCCAAAACAGAGTTTACATTCTATTTGTCCACAAAAATAATAATATCACTTCCAATATGACACTTTTGTAGGATTTTTCATTACAATATTTTCATTTACACAAACCGAAGCTTTCATTTTCTTTATATAGAAAGCGGAAAAGTTTCAGAATAAAACAGAATAAATACATTTTGATTACATTTATCACAAAAAGACAGAAACAATGTATTTTTTCAGGCACAGCACATACCTCTTTTAATAATTGTCTGTTATTTTGTAAACGAAAATCATAATATGGCTTGAAAACAAAATACAGATGGAAACATTAAAACATGAATGCGGAGTCGCTCTTATCCGACTCCTGAAACCACTGGAATATTATCAGGAAAAATATGGTACATGGATGTATGGCTTGAACAAGCTTTATCTGCTGATGGAAAAGCAGCACAACAGAGGACAAGAAGCTGCAGGATTAGCCTGCGTAAAACTGCAAGCCAACCCTGGTGAGGAATACATGTTCCGTGAAAGAGGACTCGGAGCGGGAGCCATTACAGAAATCTTCAACAACGTTCATCAACAATACAAGGATTTAACGGAAGAACAGTTGCACGATGCAGAATTTGCAAAGAAGTGCCTGCCCTTTGCCGGAGAACTTTACATGGGACACCTGCGTTATTCGACCACAGGAAAAAGCGGTATCTCGTATGTTCATCCATTTCTCCGCCGCAACAACTGGCGTGCCAAGAACCTAGCATTGTGCGGTAACTTCAATCTGACCAATGTAGACGAAATTTTTGCCAATATTACTGAAGCCGGACAACATCCCCGTAAATACGCAGATACCTATATCATGCTGGAGCAGGTAGGCCACCGGCTGGACAGAGAAGTGGAGCGCCTTTACAACCAGTGCAAAGAAGAAGGCTTGAAGGGAATGGACATCACGCATGCCATTGAAGAGCGGATTGACTTGACAAACGTACTGAAAACATCTTCCCCATCCTGGGATGGAGGTTACGTCATCTGCGGAATGACAGGAAGCGGTGAAACCTTTGCCGTACGCGACCCATGGGGTATTCGCCCGGCATTCTGGTATCAGGACGATGAAATCATGGTATTAGCGTCGGAACGCCCTGTCATTCAGACGGTATTGAATATCCCTGCTGAAAGCATCCATGAACTGATGCCTGGACAAGCTGTATTGGTCAATAAGAAAGGTCAGCTCAGACTGGCACAAATCAACAAACCCAGGAAATTAAAACCCTGCTCTTTCGAACGCATCTACTTCAGCCGGGGAAGTGACGTGGATATCTACCGTGAACGTAAAAAATTAGGAGAAAAACTGATTGAACCAATTCTCTCTGCAGTCAATCATGACATAGCCCATTCTGTATTCTCATTTATTCCCAATACAGCCGAAGTGGCTTTCTATGGAATGCTGGAAGGACTGGACAATTATCTGAACCAACTTAAAATCAAGCAAATCGAGGCCTTGGGTCACATGCCCAGCCATGAAGAACTGAAACAGATTCTTTCTCAACGCATCCGAAGCGAGAAGGTAGCCATCAAGGATATTAAGTTGCGTACCTTTATTGCGGAAGGAAATACCCGCAACGACCTGGCAGCCCACGTATACGATATTACCTACGGAAGCCTCGTGCCACAGGAAGACAACCTGGTAATCATCGACGACAGTATCGTACGAGGAACGACTTTGAAGCAAAGTATCATCAGCATTCTCGACCGTCTGCAGCCCAAAAAGATTGTCATCGTATCCTCTTCCCCACAAGTCCGCTATCCGGATTACTATGGCATCGACATGGCCAGCATGGAGCAATTCATCGCCTTCAAGGCTGCCATCGCTCTGCTGGAAGAACGCGACATGCAGCACGTCATTGAATATGCTTATAGAAAATCAAAAGAACAGCTGAACCTGCCTAAAGAAAAAATGCGCAACTACGTAAAGGAAATTTATGCTCCTTTCAGCGATGAAGAAATATCAGAAAAAATTGCTGCATTACTGACTCCTGCCACTACGCGGGCAAAAGTACAGATTGTTTACCAAACGTTGGAAGGACTGCATGAGGCATGTCCGGCCCATCCGGGAGACTGGTATTTTAGTGGAGACTATCCTACCCCGGGAGGAACACGCCAAGTGAACCAGGCATTCATCGACTGGGTGGAAAAGAATTATCAATTCTAATTCTCCCTCCCCAAAAACAAACAGAAGTCAAAGTTTCCAGTACTCCCGAGGAAGTACTGTAGTACTGCCTATGAAGTACTTCAGTACTTTCACGGGAGTACTGTAGTACTTCTTTGAAAGTACTGAGATTACACAAAAACAGCTACGAATCCTCCTCTTTACAAATATCAAATCGAGAATCTATACCTGAAAAGCAAACCAACAAATCCCCACCTTTGATGCACCAGAAGAGATTCAAAAAAACTTAATCGAAGAATGAATTTTTGTCATCTCCAGTTTGCAATATTATGAAGTATTCGTATATTTGCAGCCTAGAAACAGAATTCATGGAAGCATTTTACAGAACACATAATTATTTGGTGGAACATACCAACGCTCCTGTTCGCCGTGATCTCATGGATGAAATAGACTGGAATGATCGCTTGATTGGTATAAAAGGTACAAGAGGGGTAGGCAAAACCACATTTCTTTTACAATATGCAAAAGAAAAGTTCGGAACGGACCGTTCATGCTTGTTCGTAAACATGAATAATTTCTACTTTTCACAATACAGTTTAGTAGACTTTGCCGGGGAATTTGTTAAAAGAGGGGGAAAAGTTCTGCTTATTGACCAAGTTTTCAAGCTTCCAGACTGGAGTCACGATTTGCGCACATGCTACGAACGTTATCCGCAACTGAAAATCGTATTTACCGGTTCTTCTGTAATGCGTCTGAAAGATGAGAACCCCGAATTGAACGGGATTGTCAAATCGTATAACCTGAGAGGATTTTCTTTCCGTGAATTTCTGAATTTACAAACTGGGAACCATTTTTCAGCCTACACACTGGATGAGATTCTGCACAATCACGAGCATATCGTGAAAACAATCTTACCACACATCAACCCGCTCAATTATTTCCAGGATTACATCCATCATGGTTTCTATCCTTTTTTCCTTGAAAAAAGAAATTTCTCGGAAAATCTGCTGAAGACCATGAACATGATGATTGAAGTGGACATTCTCCTGATTAAACAAATCGAGCTGAAATATCTGTCCAAAATCAAAAAATTATTATATTTGCTAGCAGTAGACGGTCCGGTCGCACCCAATGTCAGCCAATTGGCTACTGAAATTCAGACATCGCGTGCTACGGTCATGAACTACATAAAATACCTGGCAGATGCACGACTCATCAACATGGTTTACCCGAAAGGGGAAAGCTTTCCTAAAAAACCGGCTAAAATCATGATGCACAACACAAACCTGATGTATAGCATCTATCCGGTAAAGGTGGAGGAACAAGATGTGCTGGAAACCTTCTTTGTCAATACCTTGTGGAAAGACCACAAAATCAACAAAGGAGATAAAGGAACCTCTTTCCTTGTAGACAATACACTGCATTTCCGGATTTGTGCAGAAGGAAGCAAATATAAAAGCAATCCGAACATATACTATGCCATGCATAAAATGGAAATAGGACACGGCGACCAGATACCTTTATGGTTATTTGGATTTTTGTATTGACAATAACGATTTTATTACTTCATATTTAATTAGTAATTGTATGACTAAACAAAAAAAATTCATCACTTGTGATGGTAACCAGGCTGCAGCACATATTTCATATATGTTCTCAGAAGTTGCAGCTATCTATCCTATCACCCCGTCATCTACAATGGCTGAATATGTAGACGAATGGGCTGCCGCAGGTCGTAAAAACATCTTCGGCGAAACTGTTTTGGTTCAGGAAATGCAATCTGAAGGTGGTGCTGCCGGTGCAGTACACGGATCTCTTCAGGCTGGTGCATTGACAACTACTTATACTGCTTCTCAGGGTCTTCTGTTGATGATTCCTAACATGTACAAAATTGCAGGTGAGTTCTTGCCATGCGTATTCCACGTTTCTGCACGTACACTGGCTTCTCACGCATTGTGTATCTTCGGTGACCACCAGGACGTAATGTCTTGCCGTCAGACTGGTTTCGCTATGCTTTGTGAAGGTTCTGTACAGGAAGTTATGGATTTGGCCGGTGTAGCTCACTTGTCAACAATCAAGTCTCGGGTTCCGTTCTTGAACTTCTTCGACGGTTTCCGTACATCACACGAAATCCAGAAGATTGAAATGCTGGAAAACGAAGACCTCGCTCCGCTGGTAGACCAGAAAGCTTTGGCTGAATTCCGTGAACGTGCACTCAGTCCTAACAAACCGGTTGCTCGCGGTATGGCTGAAAACCCGGATCACTTCTTCCAGCACAGAGAATCTTGCAATCCGTTCTATGAAGCAGTTCCTGCTATCGTAGAAGAATATATGAACGAAATCAATAAGATTACAGGACGTCACTACGGCTTGTTCAACTACTATGGTGCAGAAGATGCTGAACGCGTAATCATCGCTATGGGTTCTGTAACTGAAGCTGCTCGTGAAGCTATCGACCACTTGGTAGCAAACGGCGAAAAAGTTGGTTTGGTTTCTGTACACTTGTATCGTCCGTTCTCTGCTAAACATTTCTTGGCAGCTGTACCTAAGACCGCAAAACGCATCGCAGTTCTTGACCGTACAAAAGAACCGGGTGCAAACGGCGAACCTTTGTATCTTGACGTAAAAGACTGCTTCTACGGACAGGAAAATGCTCCTCTTATCGTAGGCGGACGTTATGGTCTGGGTTCTAAGGATACTACTCCTGCTCAGATTCTTTCTGTATACGAAAACTTGGCATTGCCGACTCCTAAGAACCACTTCACTATCGGTATCGTAGATGACGTCACCTTCACTTCTCTTCCTCAGAAAGAAGAAATCGCTTTGGGTGGCGAAGGTATGTTCGAAGCTAAATTCTACGGTTTGGGTGCTGACGGTACTGTAGGTGCTAACAAGAACTCTGTAAAAATCATCGGTGACAACACCAACAAATACTGCCAGGCTTACTTCTCATACGACTCTAAGAAATCTGGTGGTTTCACTTGCTCTCACTTGCGTTTCGGTGATCATCCTATCCGCTCTACTTACTTGGTAACTACTCCTAACTTCGTAGCTTGCCACGTACAGGCTTACCTGCACATGTACGATGTGACTCGCGGTCTGCGTAAGAACGGTACATTCTTACTGAACACTATCTGGGAAGGCGAAGAATTGGCTAAGAACCTGCCGAACAAAGTGAAGAAATACTTCGCAGAAAACAACATCACTGTTTACTATATCAATGCAACTAAGATTGCTCAGGAAATTGGTTTGGGTAACCGTACCAACACTATCCTGCAGTCTGCATTCTTCCGTATCACTGGCGTAATTCCAGTTGACCTGGCTGTAGAACAGATGAAGAAATTCATCGTGAAGTCTTACGGCAAGAAGGGTGAAGACGTGGTTAACAAGAACTACGCTGCCGTTGACCGTGGTGGTGAATACAAACAATTGACTGTTGACCCGGCATGGGCTAACCTGGAAGTTGAAGCTGCTGCTGCAAACAACGATCCGGCATTCATCAACGAAGTTGTTCGTCCTATCAACGCTCAGGATGGTGACTTGCTGCCAGTATCTGCATTCAAGGGTATCGAAGACGGTACATGGCATCAGGGTACAGCTAAATACGAAAAACGTGGTGTAGCTGCATTCGTTCCGGAATGGAATCCTGAAACTTGTATCCAGTGTAACAAGTGTGCATACGTTTGTCCTCACGCTGCTATCCGTCCGTTCGTACTGGATGCTGAAGAACAAGCTGGTGCTAACTTCCCGACTCTGAAAGCTGTAGGAAAACAGTTCGACGGTATGACATTCCGTGTACAGGTAGACGTTATGGACTGCTTGGGTTGCGGTAACTGTGCTGACGTTTGTCCGGGCAACCCGAAGAAGGGTGGCAAGGCTTTGACTATGAAGCCGCTTGAAACTCAGTTGGCTGAAGCTGCTAACTGGACTTACTGCGCTGACAACGTGAAGTCTAAACAGCACTTGGTAGACATCAAGGCTAACGTGAAGAACTCTCAGTTCGCTACTCCGTTGTTCGAGTTCTCAGGTGCTTGCTCCGGTTGTGGCGAGACGCCGTATATTAAATTACTGACTCAGCTCTATGGCGACCGGATGTTGATCGCTAACGCCACCGGCTGTTCTTCAATTTATGGCGGTAACCTGCCCTCTACACCGTATACCACCGATGCCAACGGTCGTGGGCCGGCATGGGCGAACTCTCTATTTGAAGATAATGCCGAATTTGGCCTTGGTTTCCGCCTGACGGTCGATCAACACCGTGTCCGCGTGCTGCGTCTGCTGGATCAATTTGCCGATAAAATCCCGGCGGAATTACTGACGGCGTTGAAATCAGACGCTACGCCAGAGGTTCGTCGAGAACAGGTCGCAGCTTTACGCCAGCAACTCAACGATGTTGCCGAAGCACATGAACTGCTACGTGATGCAGATGCACTGGTGGAAAAATCAATCTGGCTGATTGGTGGTGATGGCTGGGCTTACGATATCGGCTTTGGCGGTCTGGATCATGTATTGAGTTTGACGGAAAACGTCAACATTCTGGTGCTGGATACGCAATGCTATTCCAACACCGGTGGTCAGGCGTCGAAAGCGACACCGCTGGGTGCAGTAACTAAATTTGGCGAGCACGGCAAACGTAAAGCGCGTAAAGATCTTGGCGTCAGTATGATGATGTACGGTCATGTTTATGTGGCGCAGATTTCTCTCGGCGCGCAGCTGAACCAGACGGTGAAAGCGATTCAGGAAGCGGAAGCGTATCCGGGGCCATCGCTGATCATCGCTTATAGCCCATGTGAAGAGCATGGTTACGATCTGGCACTCAGCCACGACCAGATGCGCCAACTCACAGCTACCGGCTTCTGGCCGCTATATCGCTTCGATCCGCGTCGTGCCGATGAAGGCAAACTGCCGCTGGCCTTGGATTCACGCCCGCCGTCAGAAGCACTGGAAGAAACGTTACTTCACGAGCAACGTTTCCGTCGGCTGAATTCGCAGCAGCCAGAAGTGGCAGAACAGTTATGGAAAGATGCTGCAGCTGATTTGCAAAAACGCTATGACTTCCTGGCACAAATGGCCGGAAAAGCGGAAAAAAGCAACACCGATTAAATGCTCTGGATAAGGATTATCCAATTCTAAAAAAAAGCCCGGACGACTGTTCGGGCTTGTCTTTTTATATGTTGGAAAATCAGTGGCAATGCAATGGCCCAACAGAAAATAAAATCTGTGACAATAAAGGCATATAACCCGCGCAGAATAACGTATAGCAAATTAAAAGTATAATTTTTATTTTGTATGTATTATCTTCGATACATTCACCAGACTTATTATCATTTCAGAGGAATTATTTGATTAAGGTTTTACTTAAGGCGTAACAAATGATATTTATCGGCTAACTGAACTTCTCCTTTAGGATGTTTTCACTCCCCGAAATGGGGATAAAAGGCAAATAAAATAACTAAAGGATTTATTCAATGAAAAGCAAAGTACTGGCACTTTTAATTCCTGCCCTGCTCGCCGCAGGTGCTGCACATGCAGCCGAAGTTTATAATAAAGACGGCAACAAATTAGATCTGTATGGCAAAGTTGATGGCCTGCATTATTTTTCTGATAATTCAGCGAAAGATGGCGACCAGAGCTATGCGCGTCTGGGTTTTAAAGGCGAAACCCAAATTAACGATCAACTCACTGGCTACGGTCAATGGGAATACAATATTCAGGCAAACAACACTGAATCTTCAAAAAACCAGTCATGGACCCGTCTGGCATTTGCCGGGCTGAAATTTGCAGATTACGGTTCTTTCGATTACGGACGTAATTATGGCGTAATGTACGACATCGAAGGCTGGACCGATATGCTGCCTGAATTTGGCGGTGACTCTTATACCAATGCAGACAACTTTATGACTGGTCGAGCCAATGGCGTCGCGACTTATCGTAATACTGATTTCTTCGGTCTGGTAAATGGTCTGAACTTCGCGGTGCAGTATCAAGGTAACAACGAAGGAGCCAGTAATGGTCAGGAAGGCACCAACAACGGACGTGATGTTCGCCATGAAAACGGTGACGGCTGGGGTCTTTCCACAACATATGATTTAGGCATGGGCTTTAGCGCTGGTGCGGCATACACCTCTTCTGACCGCACCAATGACCAGGTTAACCATACTGCGGCGGGTGGTGATAAAGCAGACGCGTGGACTGCTGGGCTAAAATACGATGCTAACAATATTTACCTGGCAACGATGTATTCAGAAACGCGTAATATGACCCCGTTTGGCGACAGCGATTATGCTGTGGCAAACAAAACCCAGAATTTTGAAGTCACTGCACAGTACCAGTTTGATTTTGGTCTGCGTCCGGCAGTCTCTTTCCTGATGTCTAAAGGCCGTGACCTGCACGCTGCCGGTGGTGCAGACAACCCGGCAGGTGTTGATGATAAAGATCTGGTTAAATACGCCGATGTTGGCGCGACTTACTATTTCAATAAAAACATGTCCACTTATGTTGACTATAAAATCAACCTGTTGGATGAAGATGACAGCTTCTACGCTGCCAATGGCATCTCTACCGATGATATTGTCGCTTTAGGTCTGGTTTATCAGTTCTAAATCCTCCTGCCCGCTGTTATGGCGGGCTTTTTCTGCTTATTCTTCCTCCTTTGATCTAAATTAAAAATGTGAACTCCGTCATTACACAAAAAGTGTCATCTGGCGTTACACTTTATGCGGATACTAAAACAGGAGGTTTTATGAACAGAACGATTCTTGTCCCTATCGATATTTCCGATTCAGAATTAACTCAACGCGTGATTAGCCACGTTGAGGAAGAGGCAAAGATTGATGATGCAGAGGTTCATTTCCTGACGGTAATACCTTCACTGCCCTACTATGCCTCTCTGGGTTTAGCGTATTCCGCAGAATTACCGGCAATGGATGACCTGAAAGCGGAAGCCAAATCGCAACTGGAAGAGATCATTAAAAAATTTAAACTGCCAACCGACAGAGTGCATGTCCATGTTGAGGAAGGCTCGCCCAAAGACCGCATTCTGGAAATGGCGAAGAAGATCCCCGCTCATATGATCATCATTGCTTCCCATCGACCGGATATCACCACTTATCTGCTCGGTTCCAACGCCGCAGCTGTAGTGCGTCACGCAGAGTGCTCCGTGCTGGTTGTGCGCTGACACTAACGCCCGCACATTGCTGCGGGCTTTTTGATTCATTTCGCAAATGTGCTGACATTTTCCCCTCTAATCCGTACCATACACGCCACTGTTTTTATATCAGATTTCTTATGCTGGGCATTCCGGCATGACGCATACTCTTCTGATGCCATATAACGAATTGAGTCGCTTTTAAATGTCGCAAAATCAAGAAATTAGTAAGAAAGAACAATACAACCTGAACAAATTACAAAAACGTCTGCGTCGTAACGTGGGCGAAGCCATTGCTGACTTCAATATGATTGAAGAAGGCGATCGCATCATGGTTTGCCTCTCCGGGGGTAAAGACAGCTATACCATGCTGGAGATTCTGCGCAATTTGCAGCAAAGCGCGCCAATCAATTTTTCGCTGGTGGCTGTTAACCTCGATCAAAAGCAACCGGGCTTCCCGGAACACGTTCTGCCCGAGTATCTTGAAAAGCTGGGCGTTGAGTACAAGATTGTTGAAGAGAATACTTACGGTATCGTGAAAGAGAAGATTCCAGAGGGCAAAACCACTTGCTCACTGTGTTCTCGCCTTCGTCGCGGTATCCTTTATCGTACCGCAACGGAACTGGGGGCGACGAAGATCGCGTTGGGTCACCATCGTGACGATATCCTGCAAACGTTGTTCTTAAATATGTTCTACGGCGGTAAGATGAAAGGTATGCCTCCGAAACTGATGAGCGATGATGGCAAACATATCGTTATTCGTCCGCTGGCCTACTGCCGCGAGAAAGATATTCAGCGATTTGCCGATGCAAAAGCGTTCCCGATTATTCCGTGCAACCTGTGCGGTTCACAGCCTAACCTGCAACGTCAGGTGATTGCTGACATGTTGCGTGACTGGGATAAACGTTATCCAGGGCGTATCGAGACGATGTTCAGCGCGATGCAGAATGTGGTGCCGTCGCATCTGTGCGATACCAACCTGTTCGATTTCAAAGGCATTACCCACGGTTCTGAAGTGGTTAACGGGGGTGATCTGGCGTTTGATCGCGAAGAGATCCCACTACAACCGGCGGGCTGGCAGCCAGAAGAAGATGAAAATCAGTTGGATGAGTTACGGCTGAATGTGGTTGAAGTGAAATAACCAGGATAGCGCCCGATGCGCAAGCGTATCGGGCTACTCTTATGGAGGCCGGATAAGACGCGGCCAGCGTCGCATCCGGCAATCCCGAATAAGATGTTTACTCTTGCACCCGGCAATTCAACATTTCATTATTTTAATAACCGCACCCGGCACGTTTTTCCTTTAATCTTCCCGCCCTGTAACTGTTTCCATGCTTTATGAGCAACAGCCTGACGCACCGCGACATAGACATGCGCCGGATGCACGGCGATTTTGCCAATATCTGCGCCATCAAGCCCGATATCTCCTGTCAGTGCACCTAATACATCACCCGGGCGCATTTTGGCTTTTTTCCCGCCATCGATACACAACGTTGCCATTTCTGCTTCCAGCGTCGCAATGGAACTATTAGCTGGCGGCGTTTGCCAGTTAAGTTTTATCTGCAACATGTCAGAAATGATATTGGCCCGCTGTGCTTCTTCCGGGGCACAGAAACTGATCGCCAGACCGCTATTTCCTGCACGAGCTGTACGACCGATGCGATGTACATGAACTTCAGGGTCCCACGCCAGCTCAAAGTTCACCACCAGCTCAAGCGATTTAATATCCAGACCACGCGCAGCAACATCAGTCGCGACCAGTACACGGGCGCTACCGTTAGCAAAACGTACCAGGGTCTGATCGCGATCGCGTTGTTCCAGATCGCCGTGTAACGACAATGCACTTTGCCCTACTTCATTCAGCGCGTCGCAGACAGCCTGGCAATCTTTTTTGGTATTGCAAAACACCACGCAAGAGGATGGCTGATGCAAGCTTAATAACCGTTGCAACAGAGGAATTTTGCCTTTACTGGATGTCTCATAAAATTGTTGTTCAATGGGTGGCAAAGCATCTGTTGAGTCAATTTCAATCGCCAAAGGATCGCGTTGCACTCGTCCGCTGATTGCGGCGATGGCTTCCGGCCAGGTTGCCGAAAACAGAAGCGTCTGTCGAGATGCTGGCGCAAAACGGATGACATCATCAATGGCATCGCTAAATCCCATATCCAGCATGCGGTCGGCCTCATCCATCACCAAAGTATTCAGCGCATCCAGTGATATCGTGCCTTTTTGCAAGTGAGCCAGCAAACGACCCGGCGTTGCCACGATAATATGCGGCGCATGTTGCAACGAATCACGCTGCATACCGAACGGTTGACCACCGCACAACGTCAAAATTTTGGTATTTGGGAGAAAACGCGCCAGCCGACGCAATTCACCGGCCACCTGATCCGCCAGTTCACGCGTAGGACACAGCACTAAAGCCTGGGTTTGAAATAGCGACGCATCAATTTGCTGTAACAAGCCGAGGCCAAAAGCCGCCGTTTTGCCGCTGCCGGTTTTCGCCTGCACGCGAACATCTTTTCCGGCAAGGATCGCCGGAAGCGCGGCGGCCTGCACCGGCGTCATGGTTAAATAACCCAACTCATTAAGGTTCGTGAGTTGGGCGGGAGGCAAAACATTCAGGGTAGAAAAAGCGGTCACAATCTATTCTCGTGGTCATCGACGCAAAGTTAGCAGGCGCGTATCCTCGCAGATCTACGCTCACGATGCGACAATTTAATCGGTTCTTCATCAGGTGGTGGGTCAGGCATGGGTTGCGGGCGAGGGATCGGATCGGGCACTGGAACAGGATCGCCAGGAATCGGTTCAGGGACAGGAATTTGCAAATAAATAAGTGTCGTCATATTTCCCTCCGGTCATTGGGTGGACTCTTAAAGGGTAGACGCTGATAAATAACAGGCAAAAAAAAGCCGACTCATCAAAGTCGGCGTCGTACGAATCAATTGTGCTATGCAGTAATTCAAAAAAGGAAGTAAGACAATATGGAGCGCAACGCCCATCGCTTGACGTTGCATTCACCTGCAAGGGAGATATTGCCCTGAATGGGTAGAGAGTTTATTGACTTCGCTCAAACTTTGCGGCGTTTTTGTATACAGACAGCCGGAAAAATTGCTTTTGTTACAACCATTTACTACGATGCAACCATAAAGCAACACCACCAATAAGAACAACTAACAGAATACAAAAAATTGAAAATCCGAATTGCCACCCGCCGCCAGGGATCCCACCAAGGTTGACGCCAAATAACCCTGTCAGAAAGGTACTGGGTAAAAAGACCATTGCCATCAATGACATTGTATAGGTACGACGAGCTAAATTTTCCTGCATCACCTGAGCGATTTCATCCGCCATCACGCCAGTCCGTGCTATACAGGCGTCGATTTCGTCAAGACCGCGCCCAAGGCGATCGGCAATATCCTGCATCCGACGGCGTTGGTCATCGCTCATCCACGGCAAACGTTCACTGGCAAGACGAGCATAAACATCACGTTGCGGTGCCATATAGCGACGCATCACGATTAATTGTTTGCGCAGCAGAGCCAGGAATCCACGCGGTGGAATTTGCTGATCAAGGAGATTATCTTCAAGGTCGATAATTTTATCGTGCAGCTGCTCGATAAATTCACTGGAATGATCGGTCAACGCATCGCACACATCCACCAGCCACCCTCCGCAATCGGTCGGACCCGTGCCCTCTTCCAGATCGCTCACCACATCGTCCAGCGCCAGCACTTTGCGTTGTCGGGTCGAAACAATTAACCGCCCGTCCATATATACACGCATGGCGACCAGTTGATCGGGGCGTTCATCGGTGCTGCCGTTTATACAGCGCAATGTAATCAGCGTGCCTTCACCGAGACGGCTGACTCGGGGACGCG
>ERZ791573.381-NODE-381-length-26589-cov-2.495779_pt1 | contig 26589 bp, 16 predicted proteins | sample MGYA00509971_ERZ791573 | MGnify/ENA primary metagenome ERZ791573 (study PRJEB30046, sample SAMN00791921) | human gut metagenome | study: EMG produced TPA metagenomics assembly of the A metagenome-wide association study of gut microbiota in type 2...
CATCAGATAACCACGATAATGAACCCTGACGGTATCAGACCACTCGGGACAGCCTTTTCCATTGCCTCGTCCAAAGATATGCACACAAATGGAATCTGTCACATCACCTGCCACATTAGGCGACTTGGTAGTAGACTGATACATCCGCCACTCACAATGATCTTCCCATTCGTTGCCATACTGGGCTTTGGCTTCAGCAATCGCCCTGCGGGCGGAATCCGCAACTTGCTCGAAATAGGCAGAATTACGTGAAGCCCAGTCTGCATAAGGATCATAAGCCTGATCGTCTTCACTGCAAGACGCCACACCTACCCATACGGCCAGACACACACATAAACCTTTAATAAGATTCTTCAAAAGCTGTCTTTTCATGTATTTGCCTTTAATTACATAATTTTTTTAAGTAAGGAGGTAATGCTCACCTGATCCTCGATCAAACCGCGAAGTTCGTCTATATGCACGCGCTTCTGCTCCATCGTATCACGGTTACGCAATGTGACCGTATTATCCTGCAATGTATCATAGTCTACAGTCACACAGAACGGTGTACCTACTGCATCCTGACGACGATAACGCTTGCCGATAGAGTCTTTTTCATCATACTGGCAATGGAAGTGGAACTTAAGATTGTCAATGATCTCACGAGCCTTTTCAGGCAGACCGTCTTTCTTCACCAACGGCATTACGGCCAATTTCACCGGAGCCAATGCTGCAGGCAATTTCAAAACAACACGGCTTTCTCCGTTTTCCAAAGTTTCTTCTGTATAAGCAGCACTCATCACACTCAAGAACATACGGTCTACACCGATAGAAGTTTCGATTACATACGGAGTGTATGATTCGTTGATTTCCGGATCGAAGTACTTGATGCTCTTACCAGAGAATTTTTCATGCTGGCTAAGGTCGAAGTTAGTACGGCTATGAATACCTTCTACTTCCTTGAATCCGAATGGCATCAGGAACTCAATGTCAGTAGCGGCATTGGCGTAGTGAGCCAGTTTTTCATGGTCGTGGAAACGATAATGATCATCACCGAAGCCCAGTGCCTTGTGCCATTTCAGACGAGTTTCTTTCCATGTCTTGAACCATTCAAGTTCAGTACCCGGTTTTACGAAGAACTGCATTTCCATCTGCTCGAATTCACGCATACGGAAAATGAACTGACGGGCAACGATTTCGTTACGGAATGCCTTACCAATCTGTGCAATACCGAACGGAATCTTCATACGTCCAGTCTTCTGTACGTTCAGATAGTTCACAAAAATACCCTGAGCTGTTTCCGGACGCAAGTATACTTTCATTGCACCATCTGCAGTAGAACCCATTTCTGTAGTAAACATCAAGTTGAACTGACGTACTTCTGTCCAGTTCTTAGTACCAGAAATAGGGCAAACGATTTCTTCATCAATAATAATCTGACGCAATTCATTCAAGTCGTTTGCATTCATTGCAGCCGCAAAGCGTTCGTGCAACGCATCGCGTTTAGCCTGGTGTTCCAACACACGAGGGTTGGTTGTACGGAACTGCTGTTCATCAAATGCTTCACCAAAGCGTTTCGCTGCTTTCGCTACTTCCTTATTTATTTTTTCATCATACTTTGCAATCTGGTCTTCAATCAAGACATCGGCACGATAACGTTTTTTCGAATCACGGTTATCAATCAATGGGTCATTGAATGCATCTACGTGTCCGGATGCCTTCCAAATAGTAGGGTGCATAAAAATAGCCGAATCAATACCTACGATGTTTTCGTGCAGCAACACCATGCTTTGCCACCAATATTGTTTGATATTGTTTTTCAGTTCCACACCCATCTGTCCGTAATCGTATACGGCACCAAGTCCATCATAGATGTCGCTTGACGGGAATACAAAACCATATTCTTTACAATGTGAAACCAGCTTTTTAAAAACGTCTTCTTGTGCCATTTTCTTAGTTTTATTTAATTTCTTATAGTTATTTGTCTATGTAGTAGGGCACAAAGATAAATATTTATAAGTAAATAAAAGATGATAGTCTCTTAATTTATCTTTTTTTCCTACTTTTGCAAGTAGAAAAACGATCTTATGAAACAAAAAAACATCGATAAATACACATTGATGACTACAGCTCCGGTCCCTCGTCTGATTGGTTCGCTTGCTGTTCCCACCATCATCAGTATGTTAATCACTTCTTTTTATGTAATGGCCGACACCTATTTCGTCGGGAAAATCAATACCCAGTCTACCGCAGCTGTTGGTATTTCTTTTTCTGTCATGGCCATTATCCAGGCTTTCGGATTCTTTTTCGGACACGGTTCCGGCAACTATATCTCACGCAAACTGGGTGCACGCGAATATCAAAGTGCAGAAAAAATGGCTTCTACCGGTTTCTTCTGTGCCTTCATAGCCGGCACGCTTATTACTGTGTTTGGACTGATTTTCCTGAGTCCCATCTGCAAAGCCTTGGGATCTACTTCTACCATCCTCCCCTACTCGGAAACTTATTTAGGTATTATCCTTTTAGGTGCTCCGTTTATGGCTTCTTCACTGGTATTGAACAACCAAATGCGTTTTCAGGGCAATGCAGTATATGCCATGATTGGAATCATCGTAGGTGCTGTACTCAACATCGGACTGGACCCGCTTTTGATTTTCGTCTTCGATATGGGAATTGCCGGAGCCGGCATTGCAACTTTGGCAAGCCAGATATGCAGTTTTATTATTCTACTCTATATGGATAGAAAAGGAGAAAACATCCGGATACATTTCAGTAATTTTACTCCTAAACTTTCTTTATTGAAAGAAATTCTATATGGAGGAAGTCCTTCTCTCTGCCGTCAGGGTCTGGCCAGTACAGCTACAATTTTGCTGAATGTAGCAGCAGGAAGATATGGTGATGCAGCAATTGCCGGTATGTCTATCGTAACTCGTATATGCATGTTTATCAACTCTTTTGTCATCGGATTCGGACAGGGATTTCAACCGGTATGTGGTTTCAATTATGGAGCAGGATTTTACACTCGTGTACGACACGGATTTTGGTTCTGTATTAAGCTTGGAGTGATTTTTTTAAGTATCTGTTCCATCATCGGCTACATCTACGCTCCGGAAATTGTATCGTGGTTCAGAAAAGAGGATGCACAAGTGATTGAAATTGGCGCCCGTGCTCTACGCTGGCAACTCATCACCCTCCCCTTAGGCACATGGGTTATTCTTTGTAATATGTTGTTGCAAACCATCCGTAAACCGGTACGTGCCGTAATTCTGTCATCGGCCCGTCAGGGATTGTTTTTCATTCCATTTATACTGATACTTCCTTACCTTCTTGGCTTGCAAGGAGTTGAAATGTGTCAGGCTGCTGCCGATTTATGTTCATTCCTTCTAGCCATTCCACTCACCATAGGAGTATTGAAGGGAATGAGAGAGGATCATCCGCAAGCCATACAAGACAATGTGGAAGGGTAATGCCAGCAAGCTAGCAGAAAAAAAAGAGGGAAAAGATCTTTCAATTCCTGACGTAAAAACTCAATAGTACGCTGTTTATAGCGACCTACAGATTTTACACTAATATGCAACTCGTCTGCAATTTCTGCTTGAGATTTTCCCTTAAAGAAACTCTCAATGAAAACTTTTCTATAATCAGCAGGAAGTTTTTTCAATGCTTCGAGTAATAATTTATAAAGTTCGTCTAATGTACAAATGCTGTCATTTTCTATCATATATGAAGATGACAGAGAAACAGACTTTTCCTCATACTCGTGTATATATTCTTGATGCTTCAAATAATTTAAACAGCTATTTTTTACACACATCTTTATATATGCCAAAATAGTATCCGACTTCAACTCATCTTCACTAAATCTGCTCCACACTTCAGCAAAAACATCCGAAACAATATCTTCTCTCATATCTGCATCATCTATAAACCTTTTTGCATATAAACAAAAAGGCGCATAATAATCTTCAAACAATCTTTTGAAGACCATTTCTTTAGCATCAAGATGAAATAAGTTCCCCATAACAATATCAAAACAATAAAAAACACTGCCAACAAAGATATAAAAATGTTTTTTTTAAAAAAATTCTCTTTTAGCTGTCCTTTTATTAATCCTCAATTGTTCTATTAGTAAAAGAGGATAAGAAATGGAACAAAACGAACAAAATAAAGAACTATTACATAAATTGAATACAATTATGCATGACATTCATGAACTGGAAGCAATCAATACAGATCATGCATATTACCGTACCAAACAGAAAATAGCACGCAACAATCGCAACAAATGGATACACAAGTTAAGTCGTATTGCTGCCATATTATCAATACCCTTACTTTCTTCTACTTTAATCTTAGGGTATATCCATTTCAAGAAGTCTGAAATACCCACCCGTTATGCAGAAATTACAGCAGCAAACGGATCTATTATAAAATATGAACTTCCAGACGGCTCTATTGTCTGGTTGAACTCTGGCAGTAAATTAAGTTATCCGATAACCTTTACAGACGACAATCGTCAAGTCACACTAAGTGGAGAAGCTTATTTTGATGTAACCGCAAATCCGGAAAAACCTTTTTATGTAAAAACCACAGAAGGTATTACAACTTATGTATATGGAACTCATTTTAATGTAAATGCTTATCAGGATAATCCTTATATAGAGACTATTCTTGAAGAAGGAAAGGTCAATATCCTTATGCCTCACAATAAATCTTCAGAAATCAAGTTATTGCCCGGAGAGGGTTTCTTCTATGATAAAGATTCGAAAAGCTATAAAAAAAGGAACGTAGATACATATGAATATACAGCATGGAAAGAAGGTAAACTCATTTTCCGTAATACCAAATTGGAAGATATCGTAAAACGTCTTTCAAGACATTTTAATGTAGATATCACTTTAAATAATCATTCGAAAAAAACTTACCGATACAGAGCTACATTCTCCAAAGAATCTTTGACTCAGATATTAGACTACCTTTCTCGGTCTGCGAAATTAAAATGGGAAGAGAATGTATCGGAACAACAACCGGATGGCAGTTTGTCCAGAAGTAAAATAATAATCGATTTATATTAACCCTAAAACTTGAAAGCCTATGAATGAACACATTACATAAAGATACCAAAAGAAGGAAGTTACGCCAATAACTTCCTTCCCATAAAACAGTTCGACATTTAACACCCACATGTCGAAACAAAGTTATGAAAAACAAGATTTATTCACCCAACAAACCTTGCTAATAGCAAAGATATGAAAAATAATTTATCTTTCAGGCCTCTAAATATAAAAGAAGCCTTAAATCTAAAACTACCTTTAAAAATGAGGATCAGTCTTATTTTATTAACCGGTGCAGCGATACAGTTATCTGCGGCAACCAGTCATGCTCAAAACACACGTATACCTATCAGTGTGTCCAATTCTACCGTTGAGCAAGTTTTAAATACTATTGAAAAAAATTCCGATTATGTTTTCCTTTACAACAATAACATAAACGGAATGAACCGTACTGTCAGCGTAAACAACAAAGGAAATATCCGTGAAATATTAGATGATATTTTTACCGGAAGTAATATAGAATATTCTATTGTTGACAACCAAATCATACTTTCAAATAAAAAACAAACCGCAAGTGTGGCTCAAACCTCCACCGTTAAAGGAACAGTAAAAGACAACAAAGGGGAAGCTTTAATCGGAGTCAACGTAAAAGTCAAAGGTACTACCAGCGGAACAATTACAGATTTCGATGGTAATTTCACTCTTCAAGCCAATAAGGGAGATATATTGGAATTTTCTTATGTAGGGTACCAGACAATTACCATGAAAGTGGGCAACCAGGCCTCGTATCAGATTACAATGAGCGAAGATACCGAAACTTTACAAGAAGTTGTGGTCACTGCATTAGGTATCAAGCGGGAAACGAAAGCATTGACTTATAATGTACAGGAGATGAAGTCGGAAGCATTGACTACTGTAAAAGATGCTAACTTAATAAACAGTCTGGCTGGTAAGATAGCCGGTGTCACTATCAACCAAAGTGCCTCCGGTATCGGCGGCTCATCCCGTGTAGTAATGCGTGGATTAAAATCTATTACAAATGATAATAATGCCTTATACGTAATAGACGGTATTCCTATGGCATCCATGCGTTCCAATCAGGATAAAAGTTTCTACGAAAATGCAGATGGAGGCGATAGTGACGGTATCTCCAGCATCAACCCTGACGATATAGAAAGCATGTCAGTCTTGACAGGAGCTGCAGCCGCTGCTCTATATGGTTCGCAAGGTGCCAATGGTGTAGTCTTAATTACCACGAAAAAAGGTACTGAAGGAAAACTTAGAATCAATTATTCTAATGACACCCAATTCATGACTCCATTTGTCATGCCCGAATTCCAAACCACATATGGTTCAAAAGAAGGAGAATTTGCAAGTTGGGGAGATAAGAAAAACAGTACATGGGAACCCAAGGATTTCTTCCAAACCGGATTTACAGAAACAAACTCTATTGGACTTTCTGCTGGAAATGACAGAAATCAAACTTATTTTTCTGCTGCATCGACCAATGCCAGAGGTATTATCCCTAATAATACTTACAACCGCTATAACTTTACATTAAGAAATACAACAGAATTAGTAAAGGATAGACTGACATTGGATATGAGCGCATCTTACATCATAACCAATGATAATAATATGATGTCTCAAGGACAATATCATAATCCACTCGTTCCTCTTTACTTAATGTCAAGAAATGACGATTTAAATAAGTACAAGGTTTACGAGCGTTACGACAGCGAAAAATACTACGACGTACAATATTGGCCTTACGGAAACCAGGGAATGGCTATGCAGAATCCATATTGGATTGTAAACCGTGAAAATATGGGAAATCATAAATCACGTTACATGTTCTCTGCCAACCTGAACTATAAAATGTTTGAATGGATGCATATCGTAGGCCGTATGCGTATCGACAATAGCAATGATACATACGAACGAAAAATATCTGCATCTTCAGACCAATTGTTTGCGTCAGAATATGGTAACTACATGAACATGAAATCATCTTACAAAAACACATACGGTGATGTCATGGCACAAATCAACAAGCGCTGGGATAACTGGGGAATTAATGCAAACATAGGAGGAAGTTTCAACCATTTGATTTATGAAATGACCAACTATGAAGGACACTTATCGACTGTTCCTAATCTTTTCACCTTTAGCAATATCAGCAAAAGCGACTCTCACACAAAAGCTATACAAGATGGATATATAGATGATAACCAGGCTGTCTTTGCCACATTCCAATTAGGATACAAGAGTATGGCTTATTTGGATTTGACAGCCCGTAACGACTGGTTTTCTTCACTGGCCAATACTACACACGAAAAGAAAGGTTTCTTCTACCCTTCAGTAGGCTTATCGGCAGTTATCAGTGAGATGTTCGACTTGTCTAAAGCAAAAATCTCATTCTTAAAAGTCAGAGCATCTTACAGTGAGGTTGGTAATGCTCCGATGCGGCAAATCACTATGCCAACCTATTCATTAGAAGATGGTGTTGTGAATACTTCTCCACGCTTGCTGAATCCTGACTTGAAACCGGAACGTACCAAATCATTTGAAGTTGGTATGAATTTACGTATGTTCCAAAACCTGCTTAACTTCGATTTAACTTACTACAATAGTAATACTTACAACCAGTTCATCAACTACACCATGCCACCCAGCTCAGGATACAGTGACTATATGCTAAATGGTGGTAAAGTAAACAACTGGGGTATCGAAGCACGCCTGGGCATCAATACTGATTTAGGTCCGGTAAAATGGAATTCCAATCTGACTTTCACCATGAACAGAAACAAGGTTATTTATTTACTTCCTTCCGGAGCTACTAACCCCATTACAGGAGAACCTATTTCCATCACAGAAATAGAACCTTTCAACGCACAGGGCAGCTATAAAATGATTATAAAAGAGGGCGGTACTCTAAGTGATATTTACGTAACCGGATTAAAAACAGATTATATGGGTAATATAAAAGTAGATCCGCGTACAGGAACAATTGAAGCCGACCCCAACACATGGATTAAAGCAGGAAGTGCTGCTCCTCGTTTTAACTGGGGATGGAACAACAGCTTCAGTTGGAAAGGAATCAATCTAAGTTTCCTCATCGATGCACGTATCGGCGGTGTAGGTGTATCTGCTACACAAGCTAAGATGGACTACTACGGAACATCACAAACATCTGCAATAGCACGTGATAACGGAGGAGTACCTATAAACAACGGCAAAATGAACGCTGAAGATTTCTATAAAGTAGTAGGAAACGGTTCTACCGGAGCTTTAGCCAACTATGTTTATAGCATGACCAATATCCGTCTGCGGGAAGCTACATTAGGATATACATTCCCCAACAAATGGTTCGGTAACCAAATCCAGAACCTGACTGTATCTATTATTGGAAAAAACCTGTTCATGTTTTATAATAAAGCTCCGTTCGACCCTGAATTATCAGCTTCAACCGGAACTTATTATCAAGGATTCGACTACTTTATGCAACCCAGTACACGTAGTTTAGGATTCAGCGTAAAATTCTCTTATTAATTAAGAACTTTAAATAACTATAATACATATGATAAAACTAAAACAATTAAGGAATATAGCGGGCATCATTGGAGTGGCTACTTTAATGGGAGCTTGTACTGATAATTATAAAGATTGGAATACCAATCCTGCAGATGTTCCAGAAGACATGTTGGTAGGATTAATGAAAATTGGAAGTTTCTTCCCTGCTATGCAAATTGATATTATTCCTGCAAGCGATGTGGATGCTAACCAATATCAGCGTGCTCAAAATCTTTGTGGAGACATGCACTCCGGCTATATGGCTCCTATTGGAGAGTGGGGATCAAGTTCGGCAGCACATTATAACTTAAAATTCGACAAATGGAATGATGTAGCCTTCAAAGTGGCTTTTACCACTGTGATGCCAGCCTGGAAGCAAATCAGAGACAAAGGAAAAGACGAATTTCCAGAAGCTTATGCCGTAGCACAAATATTGAAAGTGGAAGCCATGCATCGTATTACAGACATTTACGGACCACTTCCTTATCTTCATTTTGGAGAAGGAGGTCTGGAGACTCCTTATGATTCACAAGAAGATATCTACAAGTCTTTCTTTACCGATCTGGACGAGGCAATTGCAGAACTTCAAAATTATGTATCTCTTCATCCCAGTAGCAAACCTCTGAAAAAGTATGATTTGGTATATGGAGGAGATTTCAGCAAATGGCTTAAGTTTGCCAACTCTTTGAAACTCAGATTGGCTATGCGTACTTGTTATGTAGATGGCTTCGAAGTAAATGGAAAAACATCTCAACAATTGGCCGAAGAAGCTGTAAATGCCGGAGTAATTGAAGACAATGGAGACAACGCATTGGTAAAATCGGGTAACGGCATATCTGTATTCCATCCATTATATATTTGCTGGAGCAGTTATGCAGACATCCGTATGGGAGCTGATATAGAATCAATTATGACAGGATATCAAGACAGCCGTTTAAGCAAATATTTCCAACCTTCTGAATTTGATGTAAACGACAGTAAATATCACGGAGCACGAATCGGAGCCAATATTCCCAGCGGTAAAGGAAATTACAAAGGTCTATCATGTCCTGCCATCTATGCAGAAACTCCTATCCAATGGATGTGTGCAGCCGAAATCTACCTACTTCGTGCAGAAGGAGCTATAAGAGGATGGAATATGAAAGGAAACGCTAAAGATTTATACGAACAAGGTATTACAAAATCTTTTGAACAATGGGGCGCTCCATTAAATGAATACCTATCAGATAGTGAATCCAAACCTGCTAAATTTACAGCAGTACCAAGCACTATGGGTACACAAAATGCCGTTTCTACTATTACCATAGCATGGGATGAGAATAGCGGCTTTGAAGAACAATTGGAGCGCATCATTACACAAAAATGGATTGCCATGTACCCTGAAGGTCAGGAAGCATGGACCGAATGGCGCAGAACAGGATATCCTAAACTATTCGGACTGTATGGCAATAACGCCAGCAGTAACCAAGTAGACAAATCCGGCCCTCGACGCCTCCCATATCCTTCAACAGAATATGATACAAACACTGCAGAAGTAAACAAAGCCGTATCTACATGGCTGGGAGGTACAGACTATGGAAAAGTAAAACTATGGTGGGATAAAAAATAACAGTTTAATAAGTAAAAAAGAATATCACTATGAATATAAATAAAATAGCAAAAAAAATATTTTTATCAGTATTACCTATTGCTACATTATCGTCTTGTGATACTGATATAGAAAATATCATAGTCCAGCACCCGATTGAAAAAGATGCAACATATTATGAAAACTTAAGAGCATACAAAAAGAGCGATCATCAATTAGCATTCGGTTGGTTTGGAGGTTGGACAGCATCCGGAAACTCTCCTGTCAAATATTTAAGATATTTACCAGACAGCATGGATATAGTATCGATTTGGAGTTCTCCTTATAATCTAACCCCCGAACAAATTGAAGATCTAAGATATGTTCAAGAAGTAAACGGAACCCGAGTTACTTTTACTATCTTTTCTCATAATATGGCAAACTTTCCTGGAAATTTCGAAAACATAGCTGAAAATATTCCTGCTGCAGCCAAAGCTGTTGCTGATACCATTTTAAAATATGGATATGATGGAATTGATTTTGACCATGAATGTTCTTACGGAGATTTACTATACAATAAAAGTAATATGACAACCCTTTTAAGGGAAATGAGAAAAAACTTAGGGCCAGATAAACTCATTCTTGTAGATGGAAATGTAGGATATATTACAGAAGAAGGATGGGAATATGCCAATTATGCAGTTTCACAAGCATATGCTACAGGAAGTCCATCCAGACTACAAAGCAGATACAATAGTGTAAAAAACTATATCGGTCCTGAACGATTTATTGTCACTGAAAACTTTGAAAGTTATTGGCAAAATGGAGGAGTCAATTATAATGATCCTGAATTGGGCACCATTCCTTCCTTATTAGGTATGGCACACTGGCAACCAAGCGAAGTAACAGAGCCCGGACAGCACAAAGGGGGATGTGGTACTTATCATATGGAATATGAATATTACCACTCCGATGATGAATATAAATACATTCGTCAAGCTATTCAAATAATGAATCCTGCAGGAAAATAATTAAAATTAAACTGAATTGATATGCAAACAAAACTTATACTACTGATGACTTTATTCATTACCTTATTTTCCGCATGTAAAAATGCTGAAGATCTGGAAGATGTATTATATTTTACAGGGACAGAAACCTCTCCTGTTTCTCAATACACTATAGATGGTCCAACAGACATTGGTATTACTGTATCATCAAGTTGTCTAGCCTCTAGCGAACAAAAAATAAATATTTCTGTTGCCACAGAAAAACTAGAAGAATATAATCATACCAATGGAAAAACTTATAAGGGATTACCTGAAGGATCGTATAAGCTATCCAGTGAAAGTATTCTCTTAAAAGCCGGAGAAAATGTATCCGAACAATTAATTCTATCATTACTCAATACAAGTAAATTTGAAGAAGGAGCTGTATACTGCCTGCCTCTCACTATCTCAAATGTAGAAGGAGGAATGCCCGTACTTGAAAGTTCCCGAACCATTTATATCGTATTAAACCAAACTATCATTACTCAAGCAGCCGCAAGTAAGAACATGCCTATTCCTTTTGAAGATGATCCTTCTTTGGCCAGTGTTCCACAAGTTACAATGGAAGCAAGAGTCATGGTAACAAAATTCGCTTCATCTAATCCTTATATCAGTACTGTAATGGGAGTAGAAGAAGAGTTCCTATTACGATTTGGAGATGTTACCATAGAACCTAATCAATTACAACTTGCAGGAGGTGGATATCCAGTAACAGCAAAGACTGAATTTGAAACAAATAAATGGTATCATTTAGCCGTTGTTTTTGACGGTTCAACAATTAAATTATATGTCAACGGAGAACTGGATGGACAAACTGATGCACCAAGAGGCCCAATTGTACTCTGTGGAAAGACAGACAAACGCCGCTTCTGCATCGGAGGATCTTTAAACAGCCGACTTCTTAATGGATATATCAGCGAAGTACGTGTATGGAAAAAAGCTTTAAGTCAATCACAAATTCAAAATAACATGTGTTATGTTTCTCCTGATAATTATAAAGATATGATAGCTTATTGGAGATTTAATGATGGAGCAGATGCTGAGGTTATCAAAGACTGGACGGGTAATGGATGGGATATTAATACGACAATTTCCAACTGGGTAGAAGGTGTAAAATGTCCAGAATAATGTACTGAGCTTTGTTTTCATAGATTTATAATTAAAACGACTCCGGACAAAAGTTTGCAATAACTTTTTCCGGAGTTTTTATTTTAACGACCATAATAAAACAATGAGAATAGAACTGCAATGGCACAACTTGCTGTAATGCATCATAACCTGTAATCAACGATGCTGGCTGTATATTCAACAACGCCGGCTTTGTAATCAACGTCGTTGAATATACAATCAGTGTCACCGATTATAAAAGAAGACACACAAAATCGATACATAATTCACATTATAAGACCACTATCTACAACTTAGTACATCACAACTTTCTTCAAAAAAATTCGTCCTACTCTTTGTTTTTCTGTATCTTTGCTTGAACTTATATTTTTTGAGCAGATATTTTATGAGCGAAGACATATTGGATAGAGAAGAAACAAACACACCTGAAAAAGAAGAACATTCAGATTACAAGCCGGTAGACCAGACAGACGAAAACGTAAAACATCAGTTGAGCGGAATGTACCAGAACTGGTTCCTCGACTATGCATCGTATGTGATTCTGGAACGTGCAGTACCGCATATAAACGATGGTCTGAAACCTGTACAACGCCGTATCCTACACTCTATGAAGAGACTGGACGACGGACGCTATAATAAAGTGGCTAATATCGTAGGTCACACCATGCAGTTTCATCCTCACGGTGATGCTTCCATCGGAGATGCGTTGGTACAGTTAGGACAGAAAGAGTTACTGATAGACTGTCAGGGAAACTGGGGAAATATTCTCACGGGAGACAGCGCAGCAGCTCCCCGTTACATTGAGGCACGTTTATCGAAATTTGCATTGGATGTGGTCTTCAACCCCAAAACTACGGAATGGCAGGCCTCGTACGACGGTCGAAACAGAGAACCGGTTACTCTCCCTGTCAAGTTTCCGCTCCTGCTCGCTCAAGGAGTGGAAGGTATTGCCGTAGGTTTATCTTCCAAAATTCTGCCTCATAACTTCAACGAACTGTGCGAAGCAGCCATTGCTTATTTGCACGGAGAGTCTTTCCAACTTTATCCGGACTTCCAGACAGGAGGTTCCATCGATGTATCACGCTACAATGACGGAGAACGAGGAGGTGCGGTACGTGTACGTGCCAAGATTTCAAAGATAGACAACAAGACATTGTGCATCAGCGAAATTCCATACGGAAAGACAACTTCTTCACTGATCGACTCCATATTGAAAGCCATTGAAAAAGGTAAAATCAAGGTACGTAAAGTAGACGACAATACAGCCGGAAAGGTAGAAATTCTGGTTCATCTGGCTCCCGGCGTGTCTTCGGACAAGACGCTGGATGCCTTGTATGCCTTTACCGACTGTGAGGTAAGTATCTCTCCCAACTGTTGTGTGATAGACAATAAAAAACCTCACTTTCTTTCGGTGAGCGATATCTTAAAGAAATCAGTCGACAATACCCTCGACCTGTTACGCCAGGAACTGAACATCCAGAAAGGAGAAACTCTGGAAGCCTTGCATTTCGCTTCACTGGAAAAGATCTTCATCGAAGAACGTATCTATAAGGATAAACGCTTCGAACAGGCTGAAAATATGGATGCGGCTTGCGAACACATTGACGAACGACTGACTCCTTTCTATCCTCAGTTTGTACGTGAAGTAACCAAAGAAGACATCTTGAAACTGATGGAAATCAAGATGGCACGTATTCTGAAGTTCAACAAAGATAAAGCTGACGAACAAATTGCACGACTGAAGGCTGAGATAGAAGAAATTGATAATCACCTGGCTCATATCACAGAATATACCATCGACTGGTACAGACGGATTCAGGAAAAATATGGAAAGAATTATCCGCGCCGGACCGAAATACGCAACTTCGACACCATTGTGGCAACCAAGGTAGCAGAAGCCAATGAAAAACTGTACATCAACCGCGACGAAGGTTTCATCGGTACAGGACTGAAAAAAGACGAATTCGTATGCAACTGCTCGGACATAGACGACGTCATTATCTTCTATAAAGACGGAAAATATAAAATTGTACGTATAGCCGACAAACTGTTTGTGGGCAAAAACATCTTGTACGTTAATGTGTTCAAGAAAAACGACAAACGTACAATATACAATGTAATCTATCGGGATGGAAAAGATGGTTTCTACTACATCAAGCGATTTAACATAACTTCTGTAGTACGCGACCGCGAATATAATCTGACACAAGGAACACTTGGTTCGAAAATTGTCTACTTTACAGCCAACCCTAACGGAGAAGCCGAAGTCATTAAAGTGATGCTTCGTCCTAATCCCCGTATCAAGAAACTGGTATTCGAAAAAGATTTCAGCCAGGTCAGCATCAAGGGAAGACAGACAATAGGAACCAAACTGACCCGCTTTGAAGTACACAAAATTACATTAAAACATCGGGGAGGATCTACCTTGGGAGGACGTAAGGTATGGTTCGACCATGATGTATTGCGACTGAACTACGACGGACGCGGACAGTTCCTTGGTGAATTCCAAAGTGACGAACGTATTCTGGTCGTGCTGAAGAACGGCGAGTTCTATACTACCGATTTTGACTTGAACAACCATTATGATGCCAACATACAAATTATAGAAAAATTCAATCCGGATAAAGTCTGGACCGCGGTAATTTACGATGCCGACCAGCAAAACTATCCGTACTTGAAGCGTTTCTGTTTTGAACCGGTCATCAAACGACAAAATTATATCGGAGAAAACAAACGCAGCCAACTGGTATTTCTGTCGGGAGAGGTCTATCCTCGTGTAAAGGTTGTATTTGGAGGAGAAGACAGCGGCAAACAGCCGGTAGAATTTGAAGCAGCCGATTTCACCATTGTGAGAAGCTTCAAAGCCAAAGGTAAGAGAATAACCAACTTCAACACGGAAAGTATTGAAGAACTGGAACCCACTCGTATGCCAGAACCTGAAGAAACAACAGAAGAAGAGAGTAATGCTGCGCCGGATAACAGCGAGAGTGAATATCCTGCCGAAGAAAACGGACAAATGAATTTATTTTAACAGCTATCCGCATGAAACAAACCTTACTTGCTTTTATACTGGGATTGCTTTTCTTCCTTCCGGCCCATGCACAGGAAGACAGTCTACAAGCAACCCGCTACGTCATGCGCTCTACACTTTTTGGAGCTGGATATAACAATGTACTGGACACTTATCTCACTCCACTGGAATATACAGGCCCGGAAATTCGTATTATGCACGAACGGATGAGAATGACCCGCTTAATGAAGGGAAACGTATCTACACAAAGTATCTTTCAAGTCCAAGCCTCATATACGGAAAATATTTCCCAGACAGCCCAAATGTATTACGGACTTATTAACTGGAGTTATGCCCTGCATTACCAGTTCCGCATCAGCGATCAGTTCAAGATTCTGGCAGGTCCCATGATCGACCTGAACGGAGGAGTCATCTACAACGAACGCAACTCCAATAATCCGGCCCAGGCCAAAGCATATGGAAGTATTGCTGCATCCGGAATGGCCATATACAAATTCCATATCAGACAATACCCTTTTGTATTACGCTATCAGGCTAATCTTCCTTTGATGGGTGTCATGTTTTCACCGGAATATGGAGAATCGTACTACGAAATATTTTCACTGAATAATGGAGGGAAGAATGTATTGTTTACTTCCCTGCATAATGCCCCCTCGCTCCGACAGCTCATCACGCTCGATTTTCCGATACGGAAAACCATTATGAGGGTCGGTTACCTGTGCGACATTCAGCAATCTAAGGTAAACAATCTGAAGACTCACTCCTACTCACACGACTTCATGATTGGTTTCGTACGCAACCTTTACTTACTGAAAGGAAAAAATAAAATAAGCATGCCCGAAAAAGTAACTCCTTTTTAACTTATGAAACATATATTGCTCCTATTTATATTCGTATCCGGAATGTTTTTCCCTTCATGCATTCGTGAAGATGTATCCGGTAATACTCCGGAATCTAATTTTGAATCGCTTTGGAAAATCATTGACGAACAGTATTGTTTTCTTGACTATAAAAATCAGGAATACGGATTAGACTGGAATGAAGTGCATAGCCGCTATGCACAAAGAATCACTCCTTCGATGACTTCTGCCGAGTTGTTTGAAGTACTCTCGGATATGGTGAACGAATTACGCGACGGCCATGTGAATCTGAGTTCTGCACTGGCCACTTCGCAATACAGAGCCTGGTTCGACAGCTATCCCCGAAACTTCAGCGACAGTATACAAAGCATCTATCTGAAAAAAGATTACGTAAACTCTTCCGGACTGACTTATCAGATACTGGAAAACAACATAGGCTATATTTATTGCTCAAGTTTTTCAAACGGAATAGGAGACGGTAATCTGGACCAGACTCTATACGAACTCCGCTTATGCGACGGACTGATTGTTGATGTACGAAACAACGGAGGGGGTAATCTGACTACTGCCCAAAAGTTGGCTGCCCGCTTCACCAACGAAAAAACATTAGTAGGTTATATGTGTCATAAAACCGGTCCTGGCCACAATGATTTTTCAACTCCTAAAGAAGTGTATATAGAGCCCTCCGACGGCATACGCTGGCAGAAAAAAGTGGCTGTACTGACAAACCGCAGATCGTATAGTGCCACGAATGACTTTGTGAACTCCATGAAGCAATTTCCTAATGTCACTATAATCGGAGACAAAACCGGAGGAGGCTCCGGACTTCCCTTCAGTTCCGAAATCCCCAACGGATGGTCTATCCGCTTCTCTGCAAGCCCGATGTTCGATCCTCAAATGAATCAGCTGGAATTTGGTATCGACCCTGATGTAAAAGTAGACATGACTACGGAAGATATACAGCGCGGGAAAGATACAATTATAGAAACTGCATGTAATTTATTAAAGAAATAACCTCAATATTTGGTAAAAATAAAAATATCATCTATATTTGCACTTGCAAAAGAGAATTTCTAGCGCATGTGGCGTAATTGGTAGCCGCGCCAGACTTAGGATCTGGTGTCGTGAGACGTGTAGGTTCGAGTCCTATCATGCGCACGAATTTCAGATAAAAAGAAAAATCCTAATAAACAATTGTTTATTAGGATTTTTCTTTTTCACCCCATATATAGTTTATAAAAAACGCTTCCAGCTTTACTGGCCGGAAGCGCGCAACAAATCTTTTCGTAATACATCCACTCCGGGAAATCCTACGTAACGATCCTGTAATTTCCCATCGTAACTGATAATGATATAACCGGGAATACCTTTTATACCATATGTCCGACATAAATAGTCCCACTGACTTTGTGTCAATCTATAATGTACACCTTTTATCTCTGTAATCGCTGTTTTCCAAATATCTTCCGGAGAAGAGGGACCTGTAACATACACATATACTACATCCTTAGAAATCATATCCTTACGCAACGAACGCATCGCCCACATGCTTCTCCTACAGGGTCCACACCATGTAGCCCAAAAATCAATAAGAACAGCTTTCCCTCTATAAGAAGATATAATAGACGGTAAAATATCTGCCCCAGAGACCAAAGAATCAAGTTCCGCTATCACATATCCGTCTTCTGCTTTATTCTGACGGGTGATAGATTCTATGATTTCTGCTTTCTTATTAATATAGGTACACAACTCTGTCTGATGAAACCCTTTCATCACCTTTTTATCAGATGATTCTAATTTACGGTTTTTAATCAGATTACTGCATACTGATTTAGCCAAAACCACTTCCTTCCACATTTCAGACTGGGGTTGTCTATTATTATACAAAAGAGAAGCATAATCAGCATAGTCATATCCATACCATGCATAAGGAGACACAACTTCCTCTTTCACCTCCCCCTGCTTTGTTCCACGAATATAACTATCGAGCAGAAGATTCGTCTCCACATACTCCTTATATCCTTTTCCGGCCTCCTTATGATGATGAAGAGAAGTCAACAATTTATTCATATGTTTGTCAGAATCGGCCACAAGCGGATATCCCCATCTAGCCAATTCGGTATTCAAATTTTTCTCTCCACCATCAAACCAGGCTTTCTGCTTGTCACGATAAAGATGCGACAGAACCCGGGATGCAGACATGCTCAAACGAGGCAGATGGATATACACAGTCATCTCCTCACCCGGTACAAGAAACAAATCCAACTGAGCACGATTGATTTGCAACTTGGCACCACCTGCCATCAAAAGTTCTGCTTCAATATGGAAAGAGCCATCCTGACGTACTTTCACATTCCTTCCCCAATCATTTGGAAAAAGCCAGTCGGCATGACGGAAAACTACCTCCATTTCCATATCTTCTGAATAGCCCAAAATATATCCATTGATAATCGTTCTTCCAGGCTGCAAACGAGGTTCCGGCAAAGAGGAAGTAGGAGTTAAATATTGTGTTTCCAGAAAACTGGGTACATATACATAAGGTTCCGCTTCGTTCAACTGTATCCCCCATATTTTCCAGCCTTCTTGTTCCGACACAAAATCTACAATCTGTACATCCCTTGGAATCGGCTCAAAAGACAAAGTCACTTCCATTCTCCCCGATTCAGGAATCCGCTCCGGCTCAGTCTGTCCGTCAATAGACAAACAATCAGACTCCCGAAGCATAAATTTTTGTGTTCCAGACGTCAAATAAGTATCCGATGAAATCACTGCCACCTCTCCTGGGGTTCCATAAAACACGGCATCTGCCTGAGTCTGCTCCTCAGTCAATACCAAACGCTTGAATTCTATGCGCGAGGTATTTGACGTTACAAAACAAGGATTATTTATATCGCGTTTATGATAAATTCCAGCCTGTGTATGCAAACAAATCAGGCACAAGACACAATATATCCAAGCCCATTTCATAACTTTAAACACAATTATTCTTCGTCGTACGTTTGGTAAAGAAAGTCATTGTAAGGGTACTTCTGTACATGGAGTTCACGGACTTTCTTATAAAGAATATTTCTCAATTCTTCAATATTTGTTTTATTACGAGCTGAAATAAAGATACAGTTATCATTCATTCTCGCCATCCAGGTATTCATCAGCTCTTCCAAAGTAATGTTTTCTTTCGTTTTCGGAGTCAAATCATCTTCTGCTTTTTCCACATACGTGTATGCATCAATTTTATTGAAGACAATCATAGTCGGCTTACCTCCTGCCCCAAGATCAGCAATTGTCTTGTCCACCACCTGAATCTGCTCTTCGAAATCCGGATGAGAAATATCAACTACATGCAAAAGCAAATCAGCCTCACGCACTTCATCCAATGTCGACTTGAATGATTCGACCAAATCTGTAGGAAGTTTACGGATAAATCCTACTGTATCGGAGAGCAAGAAAGGCAAATTTTCAATAATCACTTTTCTGACTGTAGTATCGAGCGTAGCAAAAAGCTTGTTTTCTGCAAAGACCTCACTTTTTGCCATCAGATTCATCAGTGTAGATTTTCCCACATTTGTATAGCCCACCAAAGCCACACGAATCATGCGTCCGCGATTCTTTCTTTGCGTAGACTTCTGCGTATCAATCTCTGCCAAGCGTTGTTTGAGAAGAGACATACGGTTCAAGATAATACGACGGTCCATTTCCAGCTGGGTTTCACCCGGACCACGCAAACCTACCGAACCTTTACCTCCACCTGCACCGGAACCACCTCCCTGACGTTCCAAGTGGGTCCACAAACGCTGCAAACGAGGCAACATATATTTATATTGTGCCAGCTCTACCTGTGTCTTGGCATTGGCAGTCTGCGCACGCATGGCAAATATATCCAGAATCAATGAAGTACGGTCCAGTATCTTTACTTTCAATTCATTTTCGATGTTTCTAATCTGCTTGGCAGATAACTCATCATCGAAAATCACCATACCAATTTCATTTTCTTCCTCTTCCTGAGCAAGCAGATATTCTTTTATTTCCTGCAACTTACCTTTTCCCACATAAGTTACAGAACTGGGAGTATCCAATTTCTGGGTAAAACGCTTCACAACCTCCGCTCCGGCTGTTTCTGCAAGAAAAGCCAGTTCGTCAAGGTATTCATTGGTTTTACGTTCATTTTGAGTTTGAGTAATCAAACCAACCAACACAGCCTTCTCGGTCTGTGCTTCTGATATCACAAATTCTTTCATTCAGTTTCTTGTATTTCTTTGTCTTGCAAAGATATAATTTTTTCTTTATACAATCATCAAACGTTACTTGTATCGACGACTTACTGTATAAGTAACATTTCCTTCTGTATGAGGTATAAAAAAAGGAGTTAAAGTAGTCAGAGTATTTTTCAACTCCAACTGCTTTAACTCCTCCTATATTATTAATCCCCTATTCTATTAGAATCCAGGATTCTGTTTCAATGCTCCGTGAGAAGTATTGATATTAGCTTGTGGGATTGGGAATACAGCATTATAAGCATCCGGCAAGATTTCTCCAGCCCATGCATTGTTTACAGCTTTTTTGTTACGCCACATATCCCATGCCATGTGTCCTTCACCATTCAACTCCAGACGACGTTCTGTCAGAATATCATCCAAAGTTACACTGGTAGTAGAACCTGCTACATAGTCTGCGATACGTTCCTTGCGCAAATCATCAATATATTTGGCAGCTGCTGTTTCATCATCAGTTTTCAAGGCAGCTTCTGCAGCAATCAGATAAATTTCAGACAAACGGAATACTTTTGCATTGTTTACGTAAATCTGACCATCACGACCCGGATATTTCTGAGTATAGAAAGCCTTGTTATAAGGACCATAGCTTTCTTCTTTAATCATTCCAGTGCTTACACGGATATCTTTTGCATAAGCTGGATTATTTACAAAATTCTCAATAAATGAATCACTCATACCAGCTTCAGCATAACCACTTGGGTCTGTATAATATCCCAACGAGTTACGCTGTGGGTTATACTGCGAAGTAGTCTGGAATTCAAAAATGCTTTCATCTGTAAATTCTTTAGCCCATACAGAAGTATAGTCTGCATATTTGTACAATGAATACGGACCTTCTTCGATGATTTTCTTAGCATCAGCCAAAGCCAATTTATTATGCTCAGTAGTACCGTTTACATTTACCTTATCCAAATACAGGTTGACACGAGCACGCAATGCCAAAGCGGCCCAATAATTCATATGACCAGTTGTACTATTCTTATCGTGTGTACTTTCAACAGGCTCCATCAGTTTAATAGCTTCATCTACATCAGCCAAAATGGTTTCGTAAGTCTGCTTCAAAGTAGCACGTTCCGGTACAAATGTATAATCAAGAGTTTTTGTAGCCAATACAATACCCATATTATCCATACTGCTTGCTACAGTAGGAAGCTGCGCGTATACACGAGCCAGATCGAAGTGAAACAAAGCACGTAAAGCATAAAGTTCGCCCAAATATGCATTCACTTCATCGCCAGTAAGTCCAGCAGCTTTAGTCTGCTCAATGATCTTATTTGCACGAGCAATTGACTTATAAAACAATTTATAAATTGCTTCCGGCAGATTAGATGTAGAAGTGGCCATATATCTTGAAATTTCAGTAGCCATATTATTTCCTCCCACACACTTATAATCACTACCTTTCAAATCAGCAAACAAACCAAAATCACCTGTATAGTTACCAAACTGGCTCACATTACCAGTCTGAGTTTCATACACACCGTTAACGGCATATTTCAAGTCATCCACAGTCTGAATTGCAGAGCCTGAATCCCAAGAATCAGATGGCTCCTTATCCAGTATATTACAAGAAGCCATTGCTACAGCAAACGCAACTGTTGCTATATATTTTAATTTCATAATTTCTGAACAAGTTTAAGATTAGAATTCTAAGTTTACACCAAATACACAGCTCTTCAACTGCGGAGTATCTACCTGACGGTAACCGTTGATTGCTACATCCGGATCCACACCGTCTGTCTTCGCCCAGATCAGGAACGGATTGTTGGCACGGAAGTATACTCTCAGACGATTGATGTATTTCTTCACCGGAATGTTGTATCCTACAGTCACTTCACGCATACGGATGTTGTCTGTTGATTTGATCTGGCGGCTTGAGAAGCGATCAGGACGTTGTCCGTTTTGATAGACAGGTTTTGGAAAAGCTGTATTATCACCTGGTTTAGTCCAGTAATCGGTCGCTTCAGCCTGAGGAACCATTGAACCTAAACGGAAACCATCATTGTTTGAAAAATATCCCGGATAATCAAACATATCACCACCGAACTGATAAGAAATCAGGAATGACAAGTCGAAATCCTTGTAGGTGAATGTATTAGTCAAACCACCCATTACATCAGGCAATGCCTTACCTACAATACCCCATCCAGCTTTACTGTAATCATTGGTTGTACCCTTGGAGTGATCTTCCGGATCCACATACCACAGACCATCACCATTATCAGGGTTTACACCTGCCCATTCTGGCAAATAGAATGAATACATTGATTCACCTTCGCGGTGGATGTACATTTGACCATCACCGTACTGAATGTCCTTACCTTCCGGCAATTCTTTAATAATAGCCTGCTGATAGGTCAAGTTAAAGTTAGTTGTCCATGAGAAGTCTTTTGTAGTAATGTTTTGTGAATTCACTTCAATTTCCACACCGTCGTTCTTCAATTTACCCAAATTAGCCCAACGACTAGAAAAACCTGTTTCAAAAGCAGTCGGAACCTGGAACAGCAAGTCTGTTGTATTCTTCAGGTAATATTCAGCAGACAAAGTTACCTTACCGAACATGTTCCATTCGAAACCAACATTCAAGTTCTTTGATTTTTCCCAAGTCAGTTCGCTGTTTGCCAACTGTGCCCAATAAATAGCTGGATTATTTCCATATCCAGAACCTGCATAAAGGTCCATGTAACCATAGTAATCTGTAGGCAAGTTACCGTTTGTACCGTAAGAAGCTTTTACTTTAAAGTCTGTAAACAACGGCATATCTTCCATGAAGCCTTCCTTGCTCAAGCGCCATGCACCAGATACAGACCAGAAGTTAGCCCAACGGTTATCCTTACTCAAACGAGAAGAACCGTCACGACGGAATGAAGCTGACAAGTAGTATTTGTCATGGTAGTTATAGTTTACATTACCAAAGTAAGACATCATTGCAGAACCATAATCATAACTTGAAGCAGCATCAGGCTGTCCGTTTGACAATTCCGGTAAATGATTAGAATAATTTTTGGCAACAGTAATAATCTGCAGCAAGTTTTGGTCTTCCAACTCAAAACCGGCCATTACTGACAAGTTATGTACATCGTTGAAAGTATCAGTATAAGTCAATGTATTTGAACTTGTCAATGTTGAGTTCTGGAAAGTGTAACGAGAACCCATACCTCCGACAGAAGCACCGTTCACACCGTCACGGTCCCAATATTCGAAGTGTTTGTTGTCGATATAGTCATATCCGAAGATAGATTTGAAGAAAATCTTATCCAGAAAGTGTAAGCCCAGTTCTGCATTGGTCAAGCTACGGAACATCTTACTCTGAATCCATTCCATGGCAGTATCGCTATCCTTACCACCCAGCATCAGGTGAGGGTTGCTTACCTGGCCATAACCAGCATTTGCATTATATGTACCGTCTTCATTCTTTACTGGAGCAGTTGGATCCAAAGCGAACAAAATACCAAGCGGGGAACTTGTACCCAAACCTTGAGCCTGGTCATTCTGGTCACGGAAACCGTTCTGTGTAGTAGAAGCAATCATCTGTTTTACAGAGAAATCAGCCCAGTTATTGATTTTCTGGTCTACGTTTACACGGGCAGAGATACGCTGGAAATCACTTCCCAACACAATACCTTCGCTCTTGTTGTAACCAACTCCGGCATAGAATTTAGTATTCTGATTACCACCGTTCAATGAAACCTGATGATTCTGAGTGACTGCTGTACGGTAAATTTCATCTTTCCAGTTTGTATTGGTATTACCTGAAGTATCATTTATAAAGTCTGCCATACCTGGGTATTTTGTAGGATCTCCAGCTGCAGTGTCAGCAAATTTGTAAGCTTCTTCCTTATTAGAAGCTACCGGAGTTCCGTTTTTATGATCAATCAAGTAATAGTTGGCCAATGCTTCACGAGCGTATGCGATATATTCACTAGCACTCATCATATTATACTGATCAACAGCCATCTTATTCCATCCTACTTCACCGTTATAGGTTACACGAGTTTTACCTTCCTTACCACTCTTTGTAGTGATGATAACCACACCATTTGCTGCACGTGAACCATACAAAGAGGCAGCCGCCGCATCTTTCAACACTGTCATGCTTTCAATATCGTCAGGGTTCAGGGTACTCAATACACTCTGAGACTTTCCGTAATAGCTCATATCATCGTCCGATTTCATCACTACGCCATCGATTACATACAGCGGAGTCTTAGAACCATTGATGGAACCTACACCACGGATATTCATTTCACCCATAGAACCCGGGTCACCAGTAGCAGAAGCTACACGTACACCAGCCATTTTACCAGAGAAAGCCTTATCCAAAGATTCTTTAGAACCTGAAGTAATCTGTTCAGCCTTAATAGTAGAAGCAGAACCAGTGAAAGATGACTTCTTTGCTGTTCCGTAAGCCACAACCATTACTTCGTCCAGCATCTCACTATCAGATCTCAAAACAACTTTCATAATAGGCTTGATTTCAAGTTCTTGAGTCTGCAAACCGATAAATGAAACCACCAAAGTTTTTGCTGAACTTGGCACATTAGTCAATGTAAAATTACCATCCAGATCGGTAACAGTACCAACAGTAGTACCTTTTACCAATACAGATGCTCCCACGATAGGTAAACCGTCTTCTTCAGAAGTAACAACACCTGTTACTTTAGAGACTTGTGCGTTTACCAGACCTATTCCTATCACCAGGAAGGTCATTAACAGCATCAATTTTCTTTTCATAAAAATCTCTCTTAAAGTTTAACCTTACAATTAATAATTATTGTTTTACTCTAAATCGAGTGCAAAAATAATAATAAAAATTAAATATTTTGCATTTTAAAAGCAAATCATGGCAAAAAAGCTGCTTTTTAACACTTTTACCACCGAAACAAGTATAAATAATTAATATTTATTGAATAAAATATAGACTTATGTAAAGGAGGAAAAGATATGTCAATGCATAAAATTAAGTATCGTATTGTATATAATCGTAAAAAGGTATTAAATAAGAAAGGAGAAGCACTTATCCAGATAGAAGCATATCTTGATAAAAGAAAAGTGTATTTTTCCACACATATTTATATATCTCCTGAACAATGGAATACTCAAAAAAGAATTATACAAAACCATCCTCATCAAGAGGAATTAAATCGTATGATTGATGAATTTATCTTAAAATTACAATGGAAAGAATTGGAGTATTGGAAAAAAAATATACCTATCACATTGGCAATATTGAAATCGGAAATCAGCAAATCCCATCTTTCCTCGGAATCATTTATTACATTTGGTAGAAAATGGGTAGAAAGTTCTTCAAAAAAGGAAAGTACTAAAAATAACTTGAAAACAACCTTAAATTTATTGCAAACCTATACACACTCTCTCAATTTTTCTGATATAAGGTATTCTTTTTTATTAGATTTTGAACATTATCTAATTAAACGACACTATGCAATAAATACGATAGCTAAACATATGTCACACTTGAAAAGCCTGATTAATGAAGCAATCAAACAAGGATATTTATCCCCAGAAGATTATCCTTTCCGGAATTATCGTGTAAAAACAGGCCCTACCAGACATTCATATTTATTACCAGAAGAGCTTGCGGCATTAGAGAAACTCACCATTCCAGCCCAATGGAATCATCTTTCACACACACTGGATGCTTTTTTATTTTGCTGTTATACAGGGTTACGATATTCAGACTTCAAACAGCTGACTCCGAAAAATTTCATCTTTTTAAACGGAGATCATTGGTTGATATTCCGTTCCATAAAGACGAAAGAAGAAATAAAATTACCTTTAAATTTACTATTTCATGGAAAAGCACTTTTAATAATAAAGAAATATAAAAATAAAGAATCTTTTTTCAAATTAAGACCTAATCCTACGATAAACAAAGAATTGATACGATTGGGAAAAATGGCTCATATAAACAAGCACTTCTCTTTTCATACAGCCCGTCACACAAATGCTACATTATTAATATATAATGGAGTACAAATAACAACTGTACAAAAACTGCTTGGACATCGAAATATAAAAACAACTCAACAATATAGTAGTATTTTCCCTGAAAT
>ERZ791573.383-NODE-383-length-26489-cov-8.850912_pt1 | contig 26489 bp, 19 predicted proteins | sample MGYA00509971_ERZ791573 | MGnify/ENA primary metagenome ERZ791573 (study PRJEB30046, sample SAMN00791921) | human gut metagenome | study: EMG produced TPA metagenomics assembly of the A metagenome-wide association study of gut microbiota in type 2...
TCCATTTAATTTATTTTTAAAAGAAGTGTCGCACTTGGATTGACAATTCATCATTAGATAAAATCAAATACTTAATAAAAAAATATTAAAAAGAAATGTACCTAAAAAGTTATTTTTATTTAACTTTTTAGGTACATTTTCCTTTATATTGTAAAAATTTATTTTTTATATTTCTTTAATATTGATCTTATTATCCAATACATGACTTTTATAAAATCACCATTTTTTATATAAAATTTTGCATATAATCTCATTTGACGATATTTTGTGGGATACTTATCTAAAGGCTCATTTTTCCATGGAGATATTTCTTTATAGTTTCTAAAATATCTTGCTAAAGGATGAAAACACCATTCATGCCACGGTTTATTAAACCCATGATAATGAATAAAAATTGTATCAGTTGGTACATTTTGCAAATTTTTATTATGTTTCAAACTTATATTTGCCAAAAAATTATATTTTGGTTCTATATATTTAACCTTATTTTTTAATACTATATTTAACGCATCTTGATCAAAACATCTAAATTCATAACCATATTTCAATTTTTTTTCTGGAAATTTATTTATTTCTCTTAAAATTTCTATGCACTTTTCTGATACTTTATATTCTACCCATTTTTTTAAATCAATATACATCATTCCAGAATTAAAATATTTTTTATTATCAGCCAATAATATAGGATTTCCTTTTTTATCTAAAATAAAATCATCTACTACTGCTGCTATATTATCTTTTAAATCTATATTCAAATAATCTTTTAAATCTCGTATAGCTACCATATCTGCATCTATATATAAATACTCATTTGTTAGATCTTTTAATTGATAGGGAATTGCAAATCTATAATAAGCAGCAACAGTAAACTCTTTATCATCTAAATTTAAAAATTCACTATTATCAATTTCATAAATAATAATATCTGTATTATAAAATTTTATAAGTTCTTTAAATCTACTTAATTCTTTATCATCTATTTTATTATCTATAAAAATATGAAAACTAATTTTTATATCTTTATTATTCTTCAAAATAGATGTTATTAATACTCCTACTGGATATGTAAAAGCTTTACTTATTCCAAAAGCAATATAAAAATCTGATTTTTTATCATCTCTAGTTAAATTTATTTTATTTTTCACAGCATGTTCAAACATATTATTTTCTTTTTTCCTCTATTACATCTTCGCAAAATTCTATTACATTATTAATATCTATATTTTCTAAGCAAGGATAACTTTTACATTGTTTGCGCTTTTTATCACTACATGGATAGCATCTCAACTTAGGATAAACTACTTTTACTTTATCACTATACGGAGCCCAATGTTTGTGTGAAGTTCCTGCAAAAATAACTATTGTATCAGTTTCTTGAGCTGCTGCAATATGTGCTGTACCTGTATCTACACTTAGTAATAAATCACTTTGTTTTAATAAATATCCCAATTCAGGCAAATTAGTTTTTCCACAAAAATTCACTATATCAATATTACTTTTTTCAATAAAACTTTGTGCATAATCATAATCATTAGCTGAACCTACTACATAAAAATTCAACTCATATTTTTGATTTAAAAAATTTAATACCTTTATAAAGTTTTCTTGCGACCAATCTTTAAATTTTATACCACTTCGTATACATAATGCCACATTTAATCTGTTTTTTGATAAATTATCTAATAAACTGCTCACCTTTAATTGGCTTTCATTAGAAATATTAGGCATTACCATTTTTGCTTTATCAAATCTCCCAGTAATACGATTAATAAAAATTTCATGATTTTTTACTTGTTGAGTATTTATAAAATCATAATCTATTTTATAAATATCTGTATAAAATAATTTCAAATAAATATTTCTTAAAGTTATTTTTTCAAAGCCTATTCTCTTAGGTATTTTTGCTAAATAACTAAGCATTGCTGAACGAGGTTTATTATCAATAATTACAGCTAAATCAAAATTCTTACTTTTAAGTTCATCTACTGACTTTTTTATATCATTCCACTTAGCCTTATGTGAATAATCATATAATAAAACTTCATCAATTACTGGATTATTTTCTACTATAGATTTAGTTAATGGTTTTACTAACATTGTTATTTTTGCTTCTGGATACGCTTTTTTCAATAAATAAGCACTAGATGTTGCCATTATAGTATCGCCAATTTTTCGTAAATTTAATATTAATATATTCTTATATTGTAAATTCATTGCCAATAAAGTCACACCCTAAAATTAAAATTTACCCACTATTTTTTATACTAACATATACTTCTATAAGTTTTTTTATCATTATTTGATTAGCAAAATCTTTTTCTACTTTTTTCCTTGCATTTATTCCCATTTTGTTACATAAATCTTTATCTTGAGCTAATCTATTTATCTTATTTACTAAATCATCATCATCATTATATTTTACAAGAAATCCTGTTTCTTTATCACTTATAACTTCACTAATGCCACCAACATTAAAAGCTATAGCTGGCTTTTGCATTGCCATCCCTTCAGCTAAAACCAATCCAAATGTTTCAAAATATGATGGTAAAACCATAACATCTGCTATATCTATATAATTTTCTACATCTGTCTTATGACCTAATAAATGTACTCTATCTTGTAAATGATATTCTTTTATTTTTTTCTTTAAATCACTGAAACCTTTTCCTTTACCAATTACTACAAGATGCCATTTTTTACTAACTTCATAAATTTTCAATACATCAAGTAAATGCTGATGTCCTTTATTTCGCAAATTTTTAATACGCGAAACTATAATCATAGTAAAAGCCTCTTGTGGTATATTATATTTTTTTCGTAATAAATTTTTATTTTGTCGATTGGGTTTAAATTTATCAGTATCTACACCATTATATATTACTTGAATTTTTTCAGCTAAAAAGCCTTCTTTTATTGCAGATTTCCTAGAAAACTCACTTACAGCAATAATCTTATCCACTTGATTTATAATGTCTTTCACTTTTGCTGGTAATACACCATGAGCTGTATATACTATAGGAATATCTAATTTATACTTATTTCGTGTCTTTACGGCTACAATACCTGCTGCTTCCGAATTGGCATGTATTAAGTCTATATTATATTTTTCTACAATACGTTTTAATAATAATCCTGATATAAACTTACTCAATCTAATCGGTAAAAAAAAATGTTTTATTCCTTCTTTTTGTAATTCAACCGCCAACGCTCCACCAGCAGAAGCAATAAAAATATTGTAGCCTAATGATTTTAAACTACGAGCTACCAAAGCTACATATGATTCAGCACCACCTATATTCATACGAGGTACTAATAATAAAATTTTTTTCATAAAAAATTACTCCATAATTTTTCTTAAAGAATTAACAATATTTTCTACCTTTATATTTTCTGTTAAAACCTCACAACGATATAATGATTTTTCAGGAGCCCATGCGTCTAGATGTGCTTTTGTATGAATATAAAATAAACAAACTGTAGGTACATCTACTGCCAAACCTAAATGCATAGTCCCTGTATCCACACTAATTAAAGCTTTACAATTAGCTAGTAGCGCTCCAAGTTGAGCAATAGTTGTCTTATCTACTAAATTTATAAAATCATCTTTAGCTATTTTAGACAATTCTTCTCCATATTCTTTTGCTACATTCCCTGCCCCTAATAGTAATAAAGTATAACCTTTACTTTTTAATGTTTGTATTAATTCTTTACAATCTTTTAAAGGCATATCTTTTTCTTTCTTTTTAGAAGTAGTACATATTGCTACTAATTTATTATCTTGTATATTTAAACCTTCTAATAACACTTCAATATCATCATATGATGATTCTGGCGGTATAAATTTCATTGGTAATTCTCTTATAGCTTTTTTACTATATTGTTCTAATAAAATACTATTTTTAGTCTGTACTTTTGTCTTACCATGATAATCTATTTCTCTAGGATTATCTAATAAAAAATTTATTATACCTTTATTTTCAGCATATACTTTTTTAGCCCCAAATAATTTTGCTAAAACAATACCTCTTTCATTACCATAGATAACAAAAGCTGCTTCAAAACCTAATTTAAATTTTTCTTTATATTCTTGATAAAAATTCCATGCTCCCTTTACACCATGATGTTTACCCTTTTTATCATAAGCTACTACTTCATCTACTCCATCACAGTAGGTTGCTACTTCTACAAATGGCTTATTAACAATAAAAGTTATATGTGAATCTGGATATAATATTTTTATATTTCTACACAAAGGATTAGTAAGTAAAGTATCTCCAAAAAAAGATGTATTAATAACTAAAAATTTTTTCATAAAATCTTTCCTTAAAAATTTATTGAATATCTTCTTCATATTCGTATAATATATTATTATACACTATATCTAAGGTTAGGAAAAATTATTATGTTTATACTATTATTGATTATTTTATGTATATTTTTTATCTTATATTTAAAATTTAAAAATTATGTACCAATTTTAATGTATCATCGTATAGCTGATATTCCTGGTGATAGAAATGCTCTACCTAAAGAAAAATTTGCCGAGCAACTAGAATATTTATCCACACATAACTATCATACTATTACACCAGAACAATTATATAATCACTTCGTAAATAAGACTAAATTACCTAAAAATCCTGTTCTACTAACTTTTGATGATGGCTATCAGGATAATTATCTTGAAGCCTTACCGCTATTAAAAAAATACAATATGACTGCTGTTGTTTTTCCTATTTACAATTGGATTGGTAAACCTAATAAATGGGAAAATTTCGGTAAACAAGAAACTACTACCATGAATTTAGCAGAATTAAAATCTTGGCTTAATCACGGTCTAGATATCCAACCTCATACTGCCAACCATCCATTCCTAACTCAATGTAATGAGGAAAAATTAAATTTAGAAATTATTGATACCAAAACAAAATTTGAAAAATTATTAGATAAACCTATGGATTATCTTTGTTACCCATATGGTTTTTTCAACCAACAAGTAATAAATATAGTAAAAAAAGCAAATTATAAAATGGCATTTGCTATCTTTGAAAATGTTCCACTTTGGCATATTGACCTTTTTGCTCTTCCACGCATTCCTATACCTTCACACCAAAAAATGTGGGAATTCAAATTAAAAGTAAGCTCTATGCACATTATTTTCGTTGCAATGCGAAAATGGGAACGACAATTTAAACAACTAAAAAATAAATTTAAATAAATAAAAGGCCTCAAGAATATAAGTTCCTGAGGCTCTTTTTATTATCTTATACTAAAATATCTTATATGAATATATCTTCTTTTAAAGGAAATATCATATGTACAACAAATAAGAGCTATATATGCTATGATTTCACAGCTTTCTTCTAATAATTGATTATAATTACCAAATTGCACTAAACCTCTATCAAATACACATTGACCCAATATGCTTGTCACTATAAAAAACAAAAATTCACCTAATGGAATGTACCAACAAATTCCTTGTCTTCTGCTTTGATAAAAATATACTCCCAATAAAATCAAGACTATTAAAATTAAAATCCCTACCATTGGATAAACTACTGAACCATACCATAATTCATGTACTTTTACAAAAATCTGTTCACCATTTTTATCCATACCAATAGGATAAAATACACGACCCCAACTCAATTCTCTGCCAATCATTAATATATAAATTATTATCGAAGCTACATAAAATTTTATACTATCATATAAAATAAAATCTCGTATTTTCCCTATACAAATTACAATACCTAAAAATAAAATTACAACTTCTAAATTCTCTAAAAAATGATTTTCATAACTATATTCTATAGGCAAGACAAATGATAACCCAATAAAAATAACAGCTAAAATGCACAAAATAACTAAAGCTTTTGTATATCTAATTTCAAAATTTAACATCTATATTCCTTCTTTATTTCTTTTTAAATGATATATCATACGTAAAGCATACTAAAGAACAATATGCTAATATCTCTGTACATTCTTCTAATAATTGACCATAATCTGCTAAAAACTCAATTAAATTTTTCTCAAATACTATCTGACTTAATATCATCATAATTATAAATAAACAAATGCTATATCTAGGTATACTACAAATAATCTGTTCTTTTTTTATGTATTTATAAGTTTGTATCATTAAAAATAATGCTATTAAAACTAGTACTGCAATTATAGGATATACTATTGGACCATACCATATTTGATGGATATTCATAAAAATCTGCTCACCATTTTTATCCATACCGATAGGATAAAATACTCTACCATAACTTAATTCTCTAGCAATCATAACAATATAAAAAATACCACATGCTAAATAAAACTTATTAATTTTATCTTTATTTAAATTTGCAGTTTTATATAACATATTTATAAAACCAATACCTAATATAAATACTTCTAGATTTTCTAACAAATGATTTTCATAACTACATTCTATTGGTAAAATGAATGCTTGAGGTAATAATAAAACCATCAAACCAATTAAAATATAATACGTCTTATGCATATGTTTATCTACACAAACCATCAATACCATCCTTTACAAAAATTTAAATTTATTTTCATCTAAAATTCATTTTTATAAAATATACTATAATTGAGATAATAGAATATTTTTTTATCTATAAACAAAAATAAAGAAGTAAATTTTAAATAATTTACTTCTTTATTTTTTATTATTTTTCAAAACTAGATTTTTCTGGCAAAATTTTATCAAATGCCTGTTTTATTCTTTCTTTCATCGGTTCAAAATCCACATTATCATTGTCATTTATGCATATCATTGGCATTGCTTGATTTTCTATAATCTTAAATAGTTCTTGATTTTGTTCTACTCCATTATAGATTTCATAAACCTTACCCTTTTCATGACGTCCTATCGGTTCAAAACATCCTTTTGCTAGTTGCCAATATCGAATAAGCCAATCTGTATAATCTAATTTACTTCTAAATTTATGACTACAAGTTTCATCTAATTCAATAAATTCTTTATCCCATAAATCGTTACATTCTGATTTCAAATAAGAAAAAGCTAAATGATTATTAGCAAAACATTTAAAATGATGTTCTCCCATTAAAACAAGATTTCTAATTGCATTCCATCCATATTTATAATTTATCCATTTTGTAAAATTTTTTTCATCTGTTCTTTTTTATCAAAATGTGTATTTATAATTGTTATATTATTAAACTTCATAAATTGTACTGTATCATATTTATTGGTTGTACTTAATGTACTTGCAATAGCAAAATCAGTTGGTAAACAATCTTTACCTGCAAAAAATAATTCTCTTTTTACAGGTCTTAATAAAAACATATCATCATTAAAAAACACAAAACGTTCTGATAAATCCTTTATTCTAAATATATTCAATGCTATTGGATTACAATTAAAGGTAGGTAAATATTTTTTATTCATGAAATCTTCATGTTTTACTACGCTTAATTTCTTACAATTTAAATTCAACCATTTTGGATAATGTCCATATGTAACTAAATATACTTTATTTACCCATGGTGCAAATTTATCTACACCTCTAAAAAAATATTGTAAATTATCCCATTCACGATATCTAATATTTCTATCATCATTAGAAACATTCACTTGATACTTTGCTTTTTCGGCTTGCCATACTGGGTCATTGCCATCAACCCAAGTAACAACAAAGTCAATTGGATAATTTTCACTCATCTTTTAACAACTCGCTTTGTCTTAATTTTTCTATGACTTGATTTGGTTTTATACTTGCTAAGCAATCTATATTCTTAGCACAAGTACGCTTCCAACAACCATCACATTCATGACCTGCTAAAATCACATTTTCACTTTGTCTATATGGACCATTTCTATTAGGATCTGTTGGCCCCATAAGCATAATTGCAGGAATATTTAAAGCTGCTGCTAGATGAAGGTTTCCTGTATCTCCTCCTACAACAGCCTTTGATAATTTAATAAGTCTAGCCGTTTGCATCAAACTCGTTTTTCCCACAAAATTTACAATATTATTTTCTCTAGCTAATTTAATAATAGCTTGTGATTTTTGTTCATCATCTTTTCCAAAGCCAATTAAGACTACTTTTAGCTTATATTCTGCTAATAAATCGCTTAATTTAGCAAAATTTTCCACAGACCAACATTTATTTATCCAATTAGTACCCACTGCAAAAATTATAAATTTTTGATTTAATATATTCTCTTTAATCAATAAATTATCTACAAAATCAATTTCATCTTGTGTATTAACTAAAGGAAATATTATATTTTCTGTATCACAATCTAAACATTTAACAGTATCTAAATATCTATCTACAATATGACCATTCTTATTATTGCCTACTATGCGTTTGCTGATTAAATTGCTACCTTCACGCATATCTACATAGCCTATTTTTTTCTTTGCCTTAGCAGTAAATACTACAGCTGCTGACTTAAACAATCCTTGCAAATCTATAGATATATCATATTTTCTTTTTTGCAATAACTTAGCAAAAGGTCGATAATTTTCTTTAAAACCATTCCATGATTTAAATGCTTTTTTATAAAAAATAATTATTTCATCTACATATGGATTGTGTTTCACCAATTCATATGCTGTAGGTTCCACAACCCATGTAATATGCGCATTAGGATATCGTTTTTTCAAAACATATGCTATAGGTAATGCATGAATTACATCTCCTATTGCACTTAATTTTACAATTAAAATATTCATAAAAACCTCATTACTTCTATCTACCGAAAATATAAATTAAAAATTTTTGCTAATATATTTTTCTATTATTTGATTTTACCAATATTTTTTCAAATAGTAAATACTTATTTACTATTTAAAGTCCCAAAAGAAAAGCTACATCTTTAAATTATCTAAAAATGTAGCATATCTTTAAATTATTTAATTAATATATATCTAATATTTTTTGTACTATATTTGTGGTAGAACATCCCTCTACTACTTTTATAAATTTTATCTTACCACCATATTTTTTTACTGTTGCTGTTTCTGGAAGAGATTCTTCTGTATAATCTCCACCTTTTACATAGATATCTGGTTTTACTTTACTGATTAATTTATCAGCTGTTGTTTCATCAAAAATAACTACATAATCTACAGCTTTTAAACTATCTATAACCTCTGCTCGCTCTTTTTGCGGAACAATTGGTCTTTTGTCTGATTTATACTGCTTTACAGACTGATCACTATTTAACCCTAAAATTAAATAATCTGCTAATTTACTAGCTTCATTTAAATAACGAACATGACCTGCATGTATTAAATCAAAAGTGCCATTAGTAAGTGCTATAGTTTTATTACCCTTACGCAAGATTTCACAAAACTTTTCAATATCTTGTATATCTATAATCATCACTAAAATCCTATCTGTAATTATTATTTTTTCAATACGGCAATTAATTCCTCATCAGAAACTGTAGCTGTTCCCATTTTACGTACAGCAATACCAGAAGCAAAATTAGAAAGTTCAGCTGCTTGACTTGGCATCGCACCTGTAGCTAATGCTGTGATAAAGGTAGCAACACATGTATCACCTGCTCCCGATACATCAAATACTTCTGATTTATCAGATACTGGGATATTATGCACATCTCCATTTGCTTCAAATAAAGTCATACCTTTTTCGCCACGTGTAACTAAAATTCCCTTTGCTTTCATTTTTACTAAAAATTCCTGTGCCGCTTTATATAAAATTTCCTCATTATCTATTTTATAGCCTACAGCACTAGCTAATTCTGCATCATTTTGTTTTACATAATCAGTACCTACAAAATTGAAAATAGCATATCGAGAATCTATTATTGATGGTATATCATATTCTTTACTTAAAGATAAAATTAAATCACGAATTTTAGGTGTAATTGTTCCACTACCATAATCGCTCATTACTACACCTTGCATCTGTGGCATGACCATTTGAATGTAATTCATCAATTCTTTTTCATATATTTCACTGATAACTTCATTACATTCTCTATCAATACGTACTACCTGTTGACTTACTGTAGCTCTACCACCTGCAATAACACGTGTCTTAGTAATAGTTTTGCGATTTTTATCACAAAACATACCTTCAGTATTTACATTATTTTCTTCTAATATTTGCTTTAAATTTAAAGCACCTTTATCTTCGCCTAAAATACCTACAGCAAAAGCTTTTCCTCCCAATGTAGCTACATTATTAACTACATTAGCAGCACCGCCAGCCACTGTTTTTTCTTCTGACTCTATCAATACTAAAACTGGCGCTTCACGAGAAATACGAGAAATATCACCTTTTAAATATATATCAGCAATCATATCACCAATAATTAAAATGCGTTTTCCCTTAAATTTTTCTACAAAATCAATCAATTCCGGCTTCATAAATTCACCTTTTTTCTCTATATATTAGAAATTTAAGAAATTAAAATGTAAACTCCATTTATCTTTTTTCTGTTCATATTTTATTTCAGTTTCTACACAATGCCAATCATGATACCAATAATAATCTAAATCTCTTAAACGAAGCTGATCTGAAGCATCATATCCTGTTGCTACAACAAAGCGATTTTTATCATCGATAGTATAACTTAGACCTGCGGATACTTTTTTGGAATAATCTTCCAATCCATACTGGAATAAAGTATTTTCTGCACTAACTCTTGAATAATGATATCCTGTATAAGCTACTAATCTATCAGTTAATTCACCAAGTAAAGTCACATCATAATACAAACTATTATAATTGCTATCATCATAATCTTCATAAACTAAGCGATAACCTATGCTTGGAAATAATCTAAATTTACCTTCTGTATCTAAATTTATAGGATCATGATGGAGAGATAAATTATGTTCACGATGCCAACTTTTAATATTATTTTCTTCCCATAAACCATATTCATTATACAAATTAAAACTAAGTGGTGTATCACCTATTCTACTGCCATAATTATATACATATGCTATATTTTTTTCTAACCAACGATCATCATCATCTTCATATTTACCATTTTCTATTTTAAAAGTACTACCCGCATTATTCCAAGCTACACCATAAATATTTCTCATATCATGCTTAGTAGTATATTTTAAATCAGCATAAGCTTTTACATTATCCATAAGTGGTGCATCTAATTTATAACCGATAGATAAACCATCATCATCATTTATACGAATACGCAGTGGTATCCATTGATTTTTTCCATCGCTATTAGTACCTATTTTAGTACTATATTCATCTGTTTGATAAATAACTTGACCTTTGATTAAAAATTTCGCATTATATGCTACCATATGGTCATCAGGATAAATTTCAATTTTCTCAGCAGTCAAACAGTAATCTGGTTTTTTTGCAGGACAACGTGTCATAGTGCCATTGTAAATTATATAGTAATCAGGATAAAATTCTACTTGTTCCCCTGAAATATATCTATTATCTACACGACCTTTTACATTATTCATTACACCAGTTTTTTCATTATAATTATATTTTGTTTTCTCACTGTTGATATCAAGTGTTGGATTAGCTACCTGCATAACATGAGCATGAACAGGAATATCCACATCACCTGTATTTAAATTACCATTTGCATCTTCAGTAGTCATGCGTGAATAATTCTGCGTGATTTTTACATTGCCCTTACCATATACTTCACCTGTTACTGAATCATACATAATATCATTACCCTCAAAAATAATGGGTGCTTCTTGAAGGTTTTGTATAACAATGCCTTCTTTTTCATATTGAGCATCTAATTCTGCTTTAAATTCATTAATAGCTTTATTTTTTTCTTTATCTCTAGCTTCACGACGTTGGTCTTCAACATAATTTAAGATTTCAACATCAGTATCTGAAGCTAATACTGGCTGATTATATGTACATAAAGATAATGCACTTAATGATATCGCCCACAATATTTTTTTCTCTATTTTCATTAAAATATTCACCTATCTTAAAATAAATTTAACTAAATGCACTTAAATTATTATACCATGATAATATCTTCTTTGCCGAATTACTTTTCGCTAAAATCTAAAAGGACTCTACATTTATTGCAGAGCCCTTTTCATTTATCTATTATATTTTTCTACTAAGGAACACAAATACATTGCTTTTTCGTCTGTCAATGCATCTTTTTGCATACGCCAACCCCAGTTAGTGCCTACTGTACCAGGTAAATTCATTCTAGCATTACTATCCAAATTCAAAACATCTTGCATTGGCAATATCGCCATCTTAGAAGCACTAGCATATGCTAATTTTACCAATTCATCTAATAAAGCCTCATTATCATCAACTTTAACTTCTAATAAATCTGCTAAAACTGCTTTATCCTGTGGAGATATATCCTCTTTAAGCCAGCCTAAAGTTGTATTATTATCATGAGTGCCTGTATAGACAATACTATTTTTCGGACTGATAAAGTTTAATTTATGATATTTATTTGCATATAATTCAAATTGCAAAACTTTCATGCCTGGGAAATTACAACTATTTTTCAAAGCTTCGACTTCTGGAGTGATTACACCTAAATCTTCAGCGATAATTGGCACATCACCTAGATATTCTTTGATTTTATCAAATAAGTCTTTTCCTGGACCTTTAACCCATTTACCAACACGAGCATTTGTAGCCATACCAGATACTTCCCAATAAGCTTCAAAACCACGGAAATGGTCAATGCGAATTATATCTACTAAATTTAACAATGTAGCTATGCGTTTACGCCACCAACTATAGTCATCTCTTTGCATTACCTTCCAGAGGTAATGTGGGTTGCCCCAAAGTTGACCATCTTCACTGAAATAATCTGGTGGCACTCCTGCTGCTGTCTTTAAGGTGCCATCAGCATTCAAATTAAATAAATCTTGATGTACCCATACATCAGCACTATCATGTGATGGGAAAATTGGAACATCACCGACTATTTGTATGCCTTTTTCGTTTGCATAAGCATGTAAATCTTGCCACTGTTTAAAGAAAATATATTGTTTAAACTTAGCATAAGCAATATCTTGTGCCAAAGAAATTCTACAAGACTCTAAAGCTTGAGGTTTACGCAATTTTATATCTAAATTCCATTCATACCATGGTAAGTTTTTATAATATTTCTTTAATGCCATGAATAGTGCATAATCTTCAAGCCAATAACTTTGCTGTTGACAAAAAGCAGTATAATCTGCATCTGCTACAAAATTGGCAAAAGCTTTTGTTAAGATTTTTTCTTTATAAGCTTCTACTTTTACAAAATCTACTTTATCAACATCAGCTTTATAATCTAAAACAATATCTTTAGCTTCCAATAAATTGATTTCCACCAATTTTTCAGGAGAAATAAGCATAGTATTGCCAGCAAAAGCAGATGGAGATTGATATGGAGATGCTCCATATCCTACTGGATTTAATGGCAATACTTGCCAAATCTTTTGTTTAGCTTTTACTAACCAATCCACAAAATTATAAGCTTCTTTTCCTAAATCACCAATACCATAATCAGATGGAAGGGATGTTGGATGCATGATAATACCAGCTTTTCTAGCATATTCTATATTTTCTTTTTCCTGTTCAAATACTAGAGCTGTGAGCGGTTCAATTTCTATCTTAGCTTTATTATCTATGATTTCCACATCAGGATACATATTAGTTATTTCATGTAATTTACGCTGACAAAAACCATGAACATCAATTTCTATCGTCATAGTCTTTTCTTGATGACGATTTAACACCACTAAGATGCAATCATCATCTATTTTTTGTCCAAATCTATCTTTGCCTAATTTTGTAGTTCTCATATAAGCTAAGACATCATCTTGAGCATATACTGGTATATACCAGCCAGTTTGCAATACTTGTCGATGATTGCGCAGTGCTATCATACGCGTAAAGAAATGACGTAAATTATTATCAGCTTCATCCCATTTATAGCTTGCTCTATTATGTGGGTCGCGATATCCTTGCATACCGATTTCATCGCCATAATAAATTGATGGTACCCCCGGCAATGTCATCTGCCAAACAACAGCTAATTTCAAACGAGCAATAGCTAAACGTAAATGAGCATCATCTAATTTGAATTTTGCCTGTACACTAGCTGGTACATTTTCTACACTTGGAGCTTCGCCTAATAAAGTCAAAATACGTTCTACATCATGACTACCCAATAAATTCATCATGGCATAGAGATTTTCTTCAGGATAATTTTCATGCTGATTTAAAATACTTACTTCTGTTTCTTGAGCTGATTTATTTTTCAAAATAAAATCTAAAATAATTCTGCGCAATGGATAATTCATCGCACTATCCAGCTCATAGCCACAAAGATATTCACGATGAACATTATACGCTATTTTATTTGAAGCATCTTCCCATACTTCACCAATGATAACTGCATCTTTATCTAATTTCTTCAATTTTTGATAAAAACAACGTGTAAATTTCTGTGGCAATTCATCAATTACATCTAAACGCCAACCACTTATGCCTTTATCCATCCAAAAATTCATTACACTATCTTCACTACGAATGATGAAATCCATATATGATGGTGTTGTTTCCTTTGTGTTTGGCATACTTGTAAAGCCCCACCAACAATCATATTTACAAGGATATTCCTTGAAATCATACCATTCATAATATGGAGATTCTTTGGATTGATATGCACCTACACTGTCAAAATTGCCAAAGCGATTGAAGTATATACTATCACTGCCAGTATGACTAAATACACCATCTAAGATGATGCGAATTCCCATCTCTTTAGCTTGACTACAAAGCTCAGCAAATTCTTCATTAGTGCCAAACATTGGGTCTACTTGGTGATAATCTGCCGTATCATAATGATGATTAGCACGTGATTTGAAAATAGGATTAAAATAAATCACAGATATTCCCAAATCTTTTAAATAAGATAATTTCTCTTTTATACCTTGGATATTTCCGCCAAAATAATCATAAGTGATTACATTTTTAGTATCTGGATCTAAATAATACATTGGTGGTTCATTCCAATCACAATGAAGCACCGCATGTTTTTTCTGTGGGATATTATTGCCACTACGATAAAATCTATCAGGAAAAATCTGATACATAACAGCTTTTTTAAACCAATCTGGCGTTTTTACATCTTTTTTAAATACTGTAATCTGATAAGATGGTGGCACCTCTAATGCTTCTTGACCAATACCACCCATTTGCGCCTTATTATTGCCATAATATAATAATTTGCCATCAGCTAATTCAATTATAAAATAATACCAAACAAGACAACCATCTTCAGGCATATCTAAATCAATAAAATAATGTTTTTCATCCCATGAAGATTTTTTTAAATTATAATATATTGAACCACAAGTTTCTTGCCATGTATGTAAACGCACTAAAGAAACTTTATCTTTTAAATCAACATCAATTGCCAATCTCACAAAAGATTGTGTCGGCACTGCCCCTATAGGACTGCGATAATATAGATTTTGCGAATCATGAAAAATCATTTATATTATCCCGTTGCCAAAAATCTATAAAAATATAAAAATTTGTTTATTTCCTTCTTCATTGAATCCGATTTTGCCATAGCTACTTTCGTTTGATATGATTCTCCAAAGGCTTAAATTCGGATACAACGAATCCTACATATTAGCATTTTCTTGCTTGTGAAACTATGCTAATTTATACATAGATAAATTTAGTGAAGCATTTAAGTCTCTATCAATTACTGCTCCACAGTGTGGACATCTATAAACTCTATCTTTTAGTTTTAAATCTTTCTTTATAAATCCACACTTGTTACAAGTTTTTGATGATGGATAAAATCTATCTGCTACTACTAATTCAATTCCATTTAATTCAGATTTATATGTTATATACTGTCTAAATTTATGAAAACATTGTTTTTTTACTGAATCAGATAAATGTTTATTTTTCATCATTCCAGAAACATTCAAATCTTCTATTACAATTCTATATGGTTTGGTTTTCACTATACTTGTTGTAACTTGATGAATATAATTGTTTCTAATATTAGCTAATTTTCTATATATTAGTTTTGTTGTATTCTCTAATTTTTTTATATTTTTAGTTTTGATAAATTGGCAACGTTCACCTCCTTCTTTTTTGATTTTATTTATTTCATATTTTCTACTTATTTGTCTTTGCTTTTGTTTTAATCTTTTTTCTAATTTTTTTACTTTTTTAGTCTTATTAATGTTTTTAAATATTTTTCCATCGGAACAAATAGCCAACTCTTTCAATCCTAAATCTATACCTAATGAAATATTTGTTAATTCTTCCTTTTTTTCATTAACTTCTATTCCAACCGATAGATACCAATATTTATTATCATAAGTTATTCTAGGATTATTATATTTAACATTAATTGGTATTTGTTCATTTATTTTTATCCAACCTACTTTTTCAATTAAAACTTTTTTCTCTTTAACTTTTAATTTAATCGGGTCGTTATAAAAACTAGGTTTACTTTTTTTCCTACTTTTAAATTTGGGTTTGTTAGCTAAGCTTTTAAAAAATCTTTTATAAGCCTTACAAGCATCTTTTACAGATTGTTTAGTGATATTATTTGATACTTCATTTAACCAAGTTAGTTCAGACTTTTTAAGTTGAGTTAATTCTTTTCTGATAACTCCGTCGTTAATAAATTTACCACCATTTTTATAATTTTCTTCCTGTTTTGCGAGAGTATAATTATAGATGAATCTAGCAGTTCCTACAGATTGCCACAGTTTTTGTTCTTGCTCTTTTGTTGGATAAATTCTAACTTTTTTCGCAAGTATCATCTTCTATTAACTCCTTAATCATTTTTTTAGCTTTATTAGCTCTTCTTTTTCCTTGAAGTCTACAACTAAATACAGTAACTATTTGAATTAAATCTTCTACTAACTCTTGTTCTTCAGTTCTCTCTGTATTATCAATAATTTCAATTGTTGTTCCATATTTTTCACAAAGATTTTCTATCAATTCATATCCAAATCTAATTAATCTATCTTTATAAAGAATTACTACTTTCTCAATCTCTGAATTAGTAATCATATCAATTAATTGATTCAGTCCTTTTTTATTATAGTTAATTCCGCTTCCAATATCCGTTATTATCTCAAATTGATAACCTTTTGCAATCATATATGTCCTTACATTTTCAATTTGCCTTTCAAGGTCATCTTTTTGCTTAGTTGAACTAACTCTGCAATAACCAACAATTTTTTTATTTATTTTAGTTTTTATCTTCAAACCTAAAAAATTATTAAGTTGTTCTTGAGAATAATATCTTGTACCACCAGTAGTTACATAAGCAGGTTTAAAAGTATTATTTTTATCCCAATTTCTAAGAGTTTGAATTGTTTTCCCTATTTTGTCTGCAAATTCTCCTATTGAGTAATATTTCATATTATCACCTCAATAGTGTCATATCATAATCTTTAAATAATTTATAGATTTTTATATAAAATTATATATTATTTATAACAGCTTTAAGCCTCCCCTGATTAAAACTTCAATCATCTATAAAATAATTATCGCTTAATACAGACCTTATTTTGTTGAGTAAGCAAAATTTTATAAAAATCGTATTAAGCGATAAAATTTTTATTTTAAACTAATTATTAAGCCTTTAAGCTATTATACAATTCTTTATATTGTTTAGCTGATTCTTCCCAGCTGTAATCAGCAGTCATAGCATTTTCTACAAGATGAATATGTTTTCTATCATCAGCAATACCATCTATTGCACGTTTGATGGAGAATAATAATTCATGTGCATTGTAGTTATTAAAGCTAAAGCCATTACCAGTTTGAGTGTAATTGTTATATGCTTCAACAGTATCTTTTAAACCACCTGTAGCACGTACAATTGGCACAGTACCATAACGGAGAGCGATAAGCTGACCAATACCGCATGGTTCATATTGAGATGGCATCAAGAATAAATCACTTGCAGCATAAATTTGATGTGCTAATTCATTATTAAAGAAGATATTAGCAGATACTTTTTTCGGATAGCGCCACACAAGACCTTTGAACCAGTCTTCATATTGTCTATCGCCTGTACCTAAGATTACAAATTGTACATTTTCATATTCAAATAATTCATCTAAGATACGTGTAACTAAATCAAGACCTTTAGCTTCAACTAAACGAGTTACCATACCAATCATTGGAATTTTGCGATTTACTGGTAAGCCCAATTTTTTCTGAAGTTGTTCTTTATTATCACCTTTGATAGAAATTGCATTATGTACATCAAAGTTTTTAAAGATGTACTTATCAGTTTCTGGATTATAATCTTCATAATCAAGACCATTGATAATACCAGATAAATCTGCATCACGTTTTTGAAGCATACCTTCAAGACCTTCACCATAATAAGGATCCTGAATTTCTTTAGCATAACTGCGACTTACAGTAGTAACTTTATCAGAATATACGATAGCACCTTTCATGAAGTTGATATCATCGAAGTATTCCAAATCACCATTGTTGAAGTATTTCCAATCAAGACCTAAAACATCTGGTAAATATCCTTTCCAGAAACGACCTTGATATTTCAAATTATGAATAGTATATACTGTTTTAATCTTGTTATAGCGTACATCTTCATTATGTTCGAGTTTTAAATAAACGCTAATTAAACCTGTTTGCCAATCATTCATATGAATAACATCTGGCCAGAAATCAATATGAGGAAGCATTTCAAGAACAGCTCTGCAGAAGAAAGTAAATCTTTCTACATCATCTGGATAACCATAATATCCTTCACGATAGAAATATTCCTGATTATCAATGAAATAAAATGGTACATCTTTATAATCGTATCTATCAATACCTAGATATTTTTTACGCCAGGAAACATTGATTTCACCATCATAAATATGTTCCATATTATTGCGATATTCTTCTTTTATACCACTGTATTTTGGTATAACAACACGAACATCTACACCTTTTTGTTTTAATTCTTTAGGTAAAGAACCCGCTACATCTGCAAGACCGCCTGTTTTTACAAAAGGCACAGCTTCTGAGGCTACATATAAAACTTTTAACACTATAACACGACCTTCCTCTATGATTGTATATATAGCCCATATAATAAAAATTATATGGGCTATAACTTAAATTATTTCAAGGCATAAGCTTTAGCCTTTTGACGTTATTTTGATCTATTACCATTAAGTTTTACTTTTTCTGGTTTTTCAGCTTCAATCATTGTCTGTTTTTTAGCTTCAACAGGACGCAATTTCAATCTGAAATATACTGTACCAAGTGGTGGTAAAGTAATTTGAATAGATTGATTTAAATTATGCCAGAATACATCTTCTGATTTAAAGTCACCTTCATTTAATACATTAGAACCACCGTATTCTTCTTTATCTGTATTAAATACTTCTTGATAAATACCTTTTTCAGGTACACCAATGCGGTAACCATGACGCACTTCTGGAGTGAAGTTACATACTACAATGATGAAATCATCTTGGTCTTCAGCATAACGAATAAAGGAAATAACGCTATTTTCATTATCGTTACAATCAATCCAGCGGAAACCACGCCAATCAAAGTCTACTTGCCATAAAGCTTTATGTTCACAATAGAATTTATTCAATTCTTTAGAGAATCTCTGCATTTTTGTATGCATTGGATACAATTCAGCTAAATGCCAATCAAGACTATCATCATATTTCCATTCGATAAATTGACCAAATTCGCCACCCATGAATAATAATTTTTTACCAGGGTGAGTCATCCAATAACCAAAGAAGGAACGAAGACCAGCGAATTTACGCCAATAATCGCCTGGCATCTTTTCAATTAAAGAGCATTTACCATGAACTACTTCATCATGAGATAATGGCAATACAAAGTTTTCAGAGAAAGCATACATCAAGGAGAATGTAATTTTATCATGATTCCATTTACGATAAATAGGATCAAGGCTCATATATTTGAGCATATCATTCATCCAGCCCATATTCCATTTATAGTTAAAGCCCATACCGCCCATATAGGTTGGACGAGAAATCATAGGCCATGATGTAGATTCTTCTGCCATCATTAGAGCATTTGGATGATATTTGAAAATCGCTTCATTTAGATTTTTAATCAATTCCATAGCTTCAAGGTTACCAGTATCACCGTATTTATTAGGTTCCCACTGACCTTCTTCACGACCGTAGTTTAAATACAACATATTAGCTACAGCATCAATTCTAAGCCCATCAATATGATATTCATTTAACCAAAATAGAGCATTAGAAATTAAGAAGCTATGCACTTCACAACGACCATAGTCGAAGTTAGTTGTACCCCATTGCCAATTTTCACGGCGTTTTTCATTATCAGATTCATATAAAGTTTCACCATCAAAACGGCGAAGACCATGAGCATCGTTACAGAAATGTCCTGGAACCCAGTCCATGATTACAGCAATACCATTTTGATGAGCTAAATCTACTAAATACATGAAGTCTTTTGGTTCACCATAACGACTAGTTACTGCATAATAACCAGTTGCTTGATAACCCCAAGAACCATCAAATGGATGTTCACAAAGTGGCATAAACTCAATATGAGTATAATTCATTTCTTTAACATAAGAGATGAGTTGTTTTGCTGCTTCTCTATAAGTTAAATAATTACCTTCAGCATCACGACGCCAAGAGCCTAAATGCACTTCATAGATGAGCATAGGTTTATCATAAGAAGCTTCTTGTTGCTGTTTTTTCTGCCATTTTTCATCATGCCATTCATAACCGCGTAAATCATAAACGCGAGAAGCTGTTTTTGGTTTCTTTTCAGCATAAAAAGCATAAGGGTCTGCTTTTAAGAAACGTTCTCCACCATTGAATGGCTCTATAGAATATTTATAAATTTCACCTTGCTGTAAATTAGGAATAAAAGTCACCCAAATTTCACCATCAGAAATTCTCTGCATTGGGTTTTCATTGTAATCCCAATTATTAAAATCTCCTACTACACTTATGGCTTTAGCATGAGGTGCCCAAACAGCAAAGCGTACGCCTTCTACTCCGTCTTCTACTACAAAATGAGCTCCTAACATTTGATACGCATAGAAATTTGTACCTTGATGATACAAATACAAATCAAAATCTTTTAATGCGGATACTTCCATATTTTTAGTTCTCCTTTGGAGTCATTTATTTTAATAAATTAATAGGTTCTACATTCCAGATATCTTTTGCATATTCGCTGATAGTTCTATCACTAGAGAAGATACCAGAATGTGCAATATTGATTAAGCTGGATTTTAACCAACCATAGCGGTCGAGATATTTACCTCTAATTTTTACATGAGCATCAATATAAGAATTGAAGTCTTTGAATACGAAATATTCATCATTACTATTGAATAAATAGTTGTGTAAGTCATGGAAATCACCATTACCTACGAATGGACCAGTCAATAATTCATCAACTACATTGTGAATTGCTGGATTTGTATTATATTCAGTCCATGCGGAATATAATCCATTTTTATAGTATTCCATTACTTCATGTTCTTTTAAGCCAAAGATAACGCAGTTATCTTCTCCAACTGCATCGCAGATTTCCACGTTAGCACCATCTAAAGTACCAAGTGTGATAGCACCGTTCATCATGAATTTCATGTTAGATGTACCGGAAGCTTCTTTACCTGCAAGAGAAATCTGTTCACTAACATCAGCTGCTGGGAATAATTTTTCTGCTAAAGTAACACCATAGTTTTCTAAGAATACTACATGTAAACAATCGTTTACATCTTTATCGTTATTAACAATATTAGCTACATTGTTGATTAAGCGAATTGTTTCTTTAGCGATATGGTAACCAGGAGCTGCTTTACCTGCGAACATATAAGTACGAGGTAACATTTCAGATTTAATAGATGGATTTGCTTTAATCAAATTATAGATATGCATTACATGTAAAATATTCATAATTTGACGTTTGTAAGAATGAATACGTTTAACTTGAATGTCATATAAAGAATTAGGGTCAATAGTAAATCCACTACGACGTTTGATATGACCAGCTAAATAAATTTTATGTTCTTTTTTAACTTCTGCTAATTTATCAAGGAATGCTGTATCATCTTTATAGTCTAATAAATCGATAAGACGAGATGGGTCTTTACGCCATTTATCAGAAATAGCTTCATCTATTAAGCTAGAAAGCTGTGGATTTGCCGCAATGAGCCAACGACGATGTGTAATACCATTAGTTTTATTATTGAATTTACCTGGGTAAATTTCATCAAAGTCACGCATAGTATGTGCTTTTAAGATATCGCTATGAATTTTAGCAACACCATTTACGCTGTGGCTACCTACAACAGAAAGACGAGCCATATGAACTACGCCATCTTGAATGATAGATACTCTGTGTACACGGTCTTCATCATTTGGATATTGTTTACGAACATCTTCTAAGAAGCGTGCATTGATTTCTTCTACGATCATGTAAATACGTGGTACGAGATTTTTAAACATATCAATTGGCCAAGTTTCTAATGCTTCTGGCATAATTGTATGGTTAGTATAAGCTACTGTATTTTTAGTGATATCCCAAGCAGTATCCCAATCCATACCTTCTTGGTCAATGAGTACGCGCATAAGTTCAGGAATTGCCATTGCTGGATGAGTATCATTGATATGAATAGCAATTTTTTTCGCAAAATCTTTTAAATCACCTTTACGGCGTTTATAATGACGAACAATACTTTGAACGCCTGCAGATACAAAGAAATATTCTTGAGTCAAACGAAGCATTTTACCTTCATAAGAGCTATCTTCTGGATACAAGCAAGAAGTGATTGCTTGTACACGATAAGATTGACGCAATCTTTCTTGTAACTGTTCTCTAGTACCTGATAAAGAAGCAAAATCTTGAGGAACTTCAGCATTCCAAAGACGAAGAGTATTTACTACATTGTTGTGGTAACCTACGATTGGCACGTCATAAGGAACAGCTGCAACTGTATTATATCCTTCATGAACTAATTTTAAAGAACCATCTTCTTGTTGAGCCATATAAGCATTACCGCCAAAATGAACATCAACTTCTTTGTCAGCTTTGCGATATTCCCAAGCGAAACCATTTTTAAGCCAATTATCAGGAATTTCAACTTGTTGATTATCTATTATTTTTTGTTCAAACAGACCATATTGATAACGGATAGTACAACCATGACCTGGAAGGCCTAAGGAAGCCAAAGAATCAATAAAGCAAGCAGCAAGACGGCCAAGACCACCATTACCTAAACCTGCATCTGGTTCCTGTTTAAAGAGTTCTGTAATATCAATATTCAAGTCTTTCAAGGCTTCTTTACAGATTTCTTTCATATCAAGATTGATCAAGTTTGTATTTAATAGACGACCTAATAAGAATTCAATGGAAAAATAATATACTTCTTTGCATTGATTTTCTTCATAGTATTTATTAGTCATAATCCAGTTTTCACTGATGTACTGACGAACTGTTCTAACTAAAGTCTGATATAATTCTTCTTTAGTTAATTCATTCCAATCTTTACCAAATAACATATTTGCTGTTTTTAAGAAATTTTTCTGTAATGAAGCTCTCTCTTCAATTTGCTTATTGATTATTCCTACACTCACTATTACTTCCCCCTATAAGTTTTTACCTTAATCGCACTACCCTGAAATAAAAACTCTATATTTCTAAAAAAACCAAAACCTATATATTAATATTTTATATTATATATATTTATAAATACAGTAATTATCTCATAAAGTCAACTTTAGAGATAATTACTATATTTTTTAACCTATATTATTTTAATATCTTATCTTTTGTTAATCAAATAACTGTATTTTTTTCAATGATCAATGGATAATTTTCAGCACCTTTTAACCATTTACCATCGGATACTACTACATTTTTATCGCAAATTACATTTTCTACTAGAGCATCATCTTGTAATTCACAATTCTGCATGATTACGCTATTTTTAACTTGAACGCCTTTTCCGATTTTAACACCACGGAATAAGATACTGTTTTCTACAGAACCTTCAATTACGCAACCATTTGCAACTAAAGAATTATTAACTTTTGCTTGTTTTTTGTACTGTACAGGAGCTTCATCACGAACTCTTGTATAGATTGGGTTATAACCCATGAATAATTCTTCCCAAATTTCTGGTTCTAACAAGTCCATATTAGTTTTGAAATAGGAAATTGTAGAGCAGATTTCAGATACATAACCTTCATGTTGGAAACCATAGATATTTAAATTATCCTGATGACGTAAAATACCATCAATCAAGAAATCATAGCCACCACGTTCATATGCTGTAGATATGATTTCCATGAATTTTTTACGGGACATTAAGTAAATGCCCATAAATACTTTGGAATTTTCATAAACAGCTGGACGGTTAGCAATTTCTGTAACAAGACCATTTTCACCAGTCTGTAAAATAGTTGCATTGTCTGGACGTTCTTTATTTTCAATATGGTAAACCATAGTGATATCAGCACCAGTATTCTGATGGAAACGAAGAGCTGTAGTAAAGTCTATATTATAAACAAAACGGCTGTTGCAGATTAATACATATTCTTGTTCAGACTGTCTGATAAAGCTCATATGTCTATAGAAAGACTGTAAGTTACCATTACGGCTATCTTTATCCATTTTTATAGCTGGTAAATAGAATAAACCATCATGACGACGTGCTAAATCCCAGTCTTTACCAGAACGAAGATGGTCTAAGATAGAACGAGATTTTGCTGGCATCATCATACCAATTTTTGTAATACCAGAGTTAACCATGCTAGATAAAGCAAAGTCTAATAAACGATAACGACCTGCAAAAGGTAATGTTGCAACAGGTCTTTTTGTTGTAAGTGTTCTTATTTGTTTATCGTCTTCATATAAATCCATTATTCCGAGAACATTTTTCATAATTATATCCCTCTCTTATTTTATCCCACATTTACATTTTCAGTTGCATCGGAAACAACCATTGGTCGTACAGTTTCACCTTCAGGAATTACTACAATAGTGCCATCGTCACTACCTACTTGAGCAGTTGCTTCAATTTTGCTATTTTGAGCTACAATAGCTTTTTCAACAACAGCATCTGCTTCGATTTTTGCAAATGGCATAATTACAGAATTGCTTACTTTTGCACCTTTAGCAATGCGTACACCTGGGAATATAACAGAATTTTTTACTTCACCGCAAATCATAGAACCTTCGCTTACAAGAGAATTTTTAATTTTAGCTTTTGGTCCTACATAGTGAGGTGGCATAGCCATATCCACGGAATAAATTTTCCATTTACCATTCATTTCAAATGGTTGTTTTTCTTTTAATAAATCCATGTTTGCTTCCCAAAGGCTATCGATTGTTCCTACATCTTTCCAATAACCTTCAAATGCATAGGAATATAATCTAGCTTGGTCAGCTAACATTTTTGGAATAATATTTTTACCAAAATCATGGCTAGAAGTTTCATCTTTAGCATCATTTTCTAAGTATTCACATAAGAAATTCCAGCTAAAGATATAAATACCCATAGAAGCTAAATTGCTTTCTGGTTTAGCAGGTTTTTCGGCAAATTTAGTAATACGACCTTCTTTATCTGTGCTCATAATACCAAAACGAGAAGCTTCTTTCATTGGCACTTTAATTACACCAATTGTAGCTTCTGCTTTATTCTTTTTATGGAATTCAATCATTTTTGCATAATCCATAGTATAAATATGGTCACCAGACAAAACTAATACATAATCTGGATTAGCTTTATTGATAAAATTAATATTTTGATAAATTGCATCTGCTGTACCTTTATACCAATCTGCACCTTTTTCTCTAGCATATGGAGGTAAAATATATACACCACCATTTTTGCGGTCAAGATTCCATGCTTCACCAGTACCTAAGTATGTATGCAATTCTAGTGGACGATATTGAGTAAGTACACCTACTGTTTCAATACCAGAATTTGCACAGTTACTTAATGGGAAATCGATAATACGATATTTTCCACCAAATGGTACAGCTGGTTTAGCTATATTTTTAGTTAAAGCTCCTAATCTGCTCCCTTGACCACCAGCCAATATCATGGCTAAGCATTCTGTTTTTCTCATAATATAAAACCTCCTGAAAAAAATAAACATAGTCTACACATCTTGTCAATTTAGACAAAAATGCAGGAATTAATCTATAAAAACTATTAAAAATTACACAAATATAACAAATTACTTATAAAAACTTAACAATCTTAACAATTATCGTACATTTTATAAAATTTAGATTAAATAAATTTACACAACCCCTTTTTCTGTAAAAACTTCTCAAATAAATAAATTTCGTTACATTTTCATTTGACAATATTACATTTCTATATAAATTTTGTAAATCCTGCTAAAATCCAAAAAAATTTTAAAAAATTAGTCAGTACCACACGTAAAACGTGTGGCTTGCACAAGCCTATAAGGCTTTTAACA